>Ga0169931_10007727_pt1 | contig 15870 bp, 5 predicted proteins | sample Kivu_15m_20L_FD_129675 | JGI IMG/M metagenome (GOLD analysis project Ga0169931, IMG submission 129675) | Freshwater microbial communities from Lake Kivu, Western Province, Rwanda to study Microbial Dark Matter (Phase II) - Kivu_15m_20L... | ecosystem: Environmental > Aquatic > Freshwater > Lake ...
CATTAACTCAAACACCCGATTAAAAAACTCCCACTCCCCCTCCTTCCTCCTAGTATACCCCACCCACTTCAACGGAAACGATAATGGCGAGTTTTGCTAGGCTTGTGATGGCATGTGGAGACATAACATGGATGCGGCTGATTATTTCAGAGATAGGAATAAAATTATTTTTGGAGTGTTAGATCTATACAGGAACAAACCTCCAGGGGTTGATACCATCTATGTGCCTATTACTCTTATTTTCAAAGGAAATTAGTTGATCTAAAAGATTTAAACGAGTTCAATTTACTTCTTAGATAAGATTATTAAAAAATAGATAAAACAACTAAATTAACCGAAACAAACAATAGAGCCTAAACAAACAATTGAGACTAAGCAAGTAAGATAGCCTAAACCATTAACTGATGAACTTTGAATACACTTTATTATTTTAACTACTAAAATTATAATTTTTAGACTTACATGAAAAGATATTTTATCTTTTTCGTTCTCTGTTTGTTGTTTGCGATGGCCTACTAAGTCTTAGAAATGAATGGATAAATATACAAAGCTGTATACACCTTAGGTAGAGGCGTTAAGATGTAGGAGAAACTTACTTGATTTACTATGGATAGAATCCAACAGAAGATACCTTAAAAAAATTAGGCTAATTCTGCAACGATTAAGTAAAATGCGCCAAGAGGACCGTAAATCTCATTTTACATAGAAAAATATAGGAATGTTGCAATACTAAAGAGACTGCTACTAATTTTTATTCATCTACGATAACGAAAACCAGTAAAGATACATACACTGCGCCAGAAACAGGGTGCTTTAAAGTAAAAATACTTACATAAAGTATCTGAAATCAAACATTTCTACGAATCGTATAAACAAGGCACACTTTAACCCTATCTTCAGTCGGAGTAGATCCCTTAAGATTAATATGGTTAAGAATAGAAGTTGATTAAAGTAGTCGGCAAGTCTTTTTAACTCTTTCTGAACAAAACAGCTCCTCTAAAAGTATTATACGTTGTTTCGAAAAACGGAATGTAATGCTAGTAGTGTGATGTCTTTTATTCAAGGTTGATAAGTGTAGAAAATGTTCTATCGAACAGAAAAAAGATTATTTTTGCGTTTTTAGATTTTGCAACGAACAAACCTTCAGCTCTTAAAGCAGTATAGCCTCCAGTTATTCTGGTTTACAAATAAAGAACTTTGATAAAAACAATTAATATTTGGTAAGTTTAGTACTTGTAATAAATTCTGCAATAAGAGCTATAGAAAATAGCATAAAGTGTCGAAGAGTTATGAAAAAATGATAGTCTTGAACCAATATCTAAGCTTACAAGTTCTTTACTTATTATTTTTGAATATTATAAACTTTAAATGATACGAATATCAATCATAATTACCCTCATTCTGTCCCTCTTCGCCAAAAACGAAGTGCCTCTACTAACAGACTAAATCGCACAAGCTATCTTCCACTAAGGTACATCTACTCTAACCAAGGATAAATCTACTTGCTATATGTAGCATTATAGGCTCAGCAATATACCGTTGCTAATCTTGAAGAAGTGTGTAATTAAAACATTAAATGCGCCATACTCACTGTAAATCTATCACAAAATAGGCATAAAACTAAATATTCCACAGAATGCTAGACTTCGTAGGAAAAGCATCATCATAATTTTTACTAATACTCGATGTTAAAAATCGCAAAAAATATGTCCACCCTACCTACACCGGTGCCATCTAAAGTATTCATTTCGACATACAGCTGCTACTATTGTTGATTTTTACTAAGGATTTAAAAAAGGAGCTCTTCAACCATACTTCCCTTCCTAGTAGATTCCATAGAACTAGTATGCTTCTGACCCTGATCTTAAAAAAATAGTTGGGTTGTCATACTAGGCATTCCTCAAAAACCCAGTTTTAATCAAAGTGCTATACCTTTACACGGATATCTAACTTTGCTAGAACTGTTTGTAAATATACAGGAAAATGATATAAGCAGCTCGCAAATATCCAAATCGTTAGCAAGTTCTATTCGGTTCGTTGGATTTATTCAAAAACCAGCATCCTGATTTAACCTAAGAAAACGTGCCTATGGTGCTTATTTTCAAGAAATAAAAATTGATTAAATCCATAAACCCTGAGGAGATAAGTACTTTGAATGACCTGATAATGGCATACTTGATTGAAAAAGATGAGTAACTGTGAGTGAATGATATGTAGAATCTCATTATCTATAAAATATACTGATATTATATATTTAGTTAGTATTTAGCTGTTGTTGATTATAATACTTATGATACGAGTTTGGATCATTGTTTTTGTTGCATTATGGGGGAAGGTTAGCACACAGGTCGACTACAAAACAACTATTCCCGAATATAATTATGCTATTACGGCGGCTGTTTTCAATAGACGTAATTTCTTAGAAAATTTAGGTTAAATATACTTGCTGTATATTACTTCAGTTCCCAAACGAGAAATACTATAAAAACTATAAATATTTTGTCAAGGCACCATCAAGTGTTCTAAAGTTACAGTAAAAATATGAATATAAAGAGAGATGCGGGTATTTACAAAAACATCGTTCGTTTATCATAATTTTTATTCATTTTCGATGTAAAAACCAACAAAAACTACGCTATAGGCGTAAACAGAAACACCGAAAGTATCTAAGCCCTAAAAAAGTGTCAGTTATATAAAACTTTTACAAAGGAGCCATCTAAGGCACACTCCAACCATTCTATCAATCATAGTAAATACCTGAATAAGGCTAATATTTCGACGATCCTGAACTAATGAAAGTGGTAGGTAAAACTTACTAATAATTTTTAAATAAACCAGCTCCGATTAAAGTACTATAACTGCATATAATAATCTAATGCGAGGTGGATTGCATTTATATGCATTAGTAGGTTATTTATGCAGCTCAGACATACACAAATAGGGAACAAATCATATTTGGATGCTTTGATTTTGTCAATAATAAACATAAAGATGTTTAAAATTAAGATACTCCTTCGGTGCTTATTTTCAGGGGAGATGTTCTAGTGAGAAGAGTACCGGAGTCTTAAACATACAAATTGCCTTAGTATATAGATTAGGAGTTGAATAGACTTAAAAAATAAAATAATTAATAGCTTTGAAATGATGATAAGAACATACAATCTTTAAATTTAGATATAAATTTGATAAAATATAGTTAAGTAAGTTTAATAGCATATTAATATTTTAATACTAAACTAACCGTATGCGAACAAAACGATTCACCCTATGCGACCATCACTAAAACTAACCACCCCTCACTTTCGATCAATAACCTCTTCACTAACGAAACGACAACTTGCTTAATATTCTCAACGCTACGATGGTTACTGATCTTCGTAAGAAAAGTTATAGAAGAGCAGTGATGACAGCCAAGCTTTAAAAGGCCAAAAATGATCACTGTTGTATTGATAAAGTCAATCGACGCAATCAAACCAGCAGTCAACCTAGTTCGATTTCTAATAAATAACTGCTCAAAAAGGAAGCATAGTATCTGGAAGAACAAGGTATAAATAAAAAATTTCCAACCAGTCAGCAATTTATTACGTTTCAAGCCAATGAGTTTAGTCACATTCAAAATAAAACATAAGAAATAGATGGATTTGATATACAGTTCATCGATTCTATCACTCCTCAGAATCGTAAATTGTTCGGGTAGCTGAGCAACAGTTTTCAAAGAACTAATACTTTGGGAAGTCAAAGACCACGTACAACTGAAACAACTGGTACAACTGATTAAAATTTGATGTAAAAACTATACAAAACTTGTAGAAAGGGATCATTTTAGATAGCTTTTAGGCCTAAAAGTAAATAAAAAACTCCGATGATTTGTCGTAAAAATGTACCAATATTCCCTTTGAAGAAACAAATGTATCGTAAAAGAAGTGAGAGTAGCTAACCATAAAGACTAGGAAAACTATTCGGTCATAAGATAAGAATGTTGAGTAGTTATATAGACTCAAGAATGATTTTTTCATGAAAGTTTATTCTTTATGGAGAGTACAGTATATGTAAGTATAAAGATCATGATGAGTTTATCAGATCGAAGTATTCTTGTTAAAATTTGTTGAGTTCTTGAGGTGATAGTTTGGAGCTAGCTGTATCTAGTAGGCTCAAAAAATGTTTTTTCTATTGCGAAGCTGCCAGTCTTACTTTCATCTTTTCCTCCTTTTCCTATCGATACTTGTTGAGTTGTTTCTGAGGATCATAAAAATACATAAGTTACTGCTATGTTAACTATACACAATTCTACTTGTCTTGATTGATACTCTCGATCGAAGATGCAACACTCATAGGAGTACTAGTTGCACTATTAACCGGCATATTTTCCCTATACTTTCTTATTTTATTGAGATAAAACATATGATTTTAAGCCTACATGATTACTTACTGATGGATACGGGTCAAAGATGCCTCTTATGTTTATACTTCTTACTACTTTTAATGGATTGTTTGTTTTAGTAACGAAATGTAATTAAATACGTTTGTTATGTTCTTTTTTTGTAAGTAGTCGATAGCCAAAGTTGTCCTGCTGAAGGTTTTATCCTATGTCTTATATATTTTACGTAAAATTTGATTATACTCTACATTTTTTAATGCTAGTTTTTGATATTTTACTGCACTTCGCTCAATTTATATCGCATATTATCAACCTATTTCTACAGATAAAACAGTTTATCTTTGTTGTAGCTTTACCAAATTTGAGTGATCTATTCTTCTTGCTTGTTACTCAGCCTCAAAGCTATTTTCAAAGACTCATTCAATGTTTTTTATTGGTGCGGAAATGCACTAACAAAAATATTCAACTTTGATTTTTGTAAATAATTGTTAGTGATCTGTGCTAGGGCAGTATTGAAGCATATTCCTTGTCTCTGAGTCGGAGCTGAGTGCTTGTTTATTATATATAGCTATTAGATCTATTTTTATTATTCGGGTTTGAGCACGAAGTCTTTTCTTCTAGGTAGTAGTATCACACATATTTTAAGTTTATTATCCAAATCTATAACAAAAAACTAATTTGTACTTTTACCAAATTTCTTACTAGAACGCATTATTTAACTCTACAAACTATTAGTCTCCAAAGGTTTGTAAGAAATGTATTCGTTGATTTTCCACAAACGCTACAATTTCAGACAGTTATCGATTTATCTATCAAATTAATCAAGTTCATCTTAGGATTTAGCCTAGCCTTGCCTGGGTTTGTTGTGGTCGGAGATGTGGCTTTTGCGGATTTAGAAGTGACCGAATTTGAAACATTTTTTATAGAATATTTTGGTCATTAGTATCTTCTTTATAAAACTTATCAGCATTTGCTAGCTAGCATCGAAGTTAAATGTTACCGTAAGATTGGTTTACTAATCTTGACTTTTGCTAGCAAGACTAACTATTTAAAACACTATTTTGTTGAGCACATCATCTTACTAATAGCATCTAGATCAAAAAATACTTACATGGCGTCGAATCTCGCTTGTTGTTTGGTAGCTCGGATTATCAGTTAGTTTCTTTTTAGAGAGTAGAGAGATTTGTTGTGAGGGATGGTGAGGTCCAAAAGAAGGAATTATCGAAATAAAGGTTCTTTCATAGAATATTATAAACAAAGTCTAAGTATAGATGTGTATTAGTATAGTTGTATATAGTATGACTTATTGATAAAATAACAATGGGATCAAATATTTTCATCGAACCGTCCATTTTAGACATTTCTTAGATGTATTCGTAAACATATCGAGTTTTACCCTATGACGATTAGCCGAGCATTTTAATAAACTACCCCAAACGCTCATTTTAGATTATTCTTTAGTTTTTTATAAAAAATCAAACATGTTGAGTTTTTCTTTAACTTTTAGACCGTTTTTTAAGTTAAAAACACTATCTTCGCATGATTTTTCTAAATCTGTTTTGTAGAACTCAGTTGAGTTATTTGATTTATAGTCTTAGCTGTTTTTATGATGCTATGATTTTTTGATAAAATATCCATTTTTATGCCGTCTTTTGTGCTCTAGTGAAGTTTTGCATCTTTTATCTATTATCATCGTTTTTGATAATGTTTTTGTTTCGAAACCAGCAGATGTATTTGGTCTTAAATTTCTATTTTTAGTCATATATTTATCCATTGATTACTCTTTTTATGTTTTTTATCGTTTGTTTTACAATTTGTGAGTATTGGGCTACAAGAAAAGAAGAACTGGATGTTGGAAGACAAGTTTTATTTCTTGTTTTTTTATTTTTCGTAGGCTACGGACAGGCATGGAAGGTATGGAGTGGGCAGGAGAGAAAAGGTTATACTTCTAGCCTAGCATAGTTTCTTATAGCAATGTAAAAATAGAATAATAATAAGGCTGTTTCTAATTGTATGAATATGATTACATATGATTGCTAATTAGCTAAAAGCTAATAATTTTAACTATGCAGGCCATCATTCAAAACAGTCGATCCATGAGTAACCTAGGCCATACTACTTTGCGAGAGTGGCAAAATAGGAAATAGTAGCGATGGATCAAAGCAAGATTAAATCTTTTTCAGTAATTGAAGGCTTCCTATGATCGGCCTTTCATGTCGCAACAAAAACCAAAATAGCAAAAGATCCCATAAATAAATGAATAGGAAAAACAATAAAGTAAACAGCTATTGCTTACATTTTAACCAGATTTTTCCATAAAAACATTAAAACTGTGCCAAGATGTCGCATTTCATATGTAAACATTCGCCAAAAACAACAAACATAATCCACGTACAAAGGTCATTCTTACCAAACTCTACGGATGGGATTAAGCATTTTTATAGATATTTTATCCTAGCAAAAAAGACGAATAACTGAGAAAGATTCTACCAAAAGCTGCATAGATTCATAGCAAGCTCAACTTACATGTAAAATCATTCAAGAATAGAAACATGTACAATAAGCTAAAACTATTTTTCAGCTAGCTTGAAGCTCATAACAAAAAAGTACAATAGGTCTAAGGAAAATTCATGAAAATACGACTATAAAAACAAATAAATTTGATGGATAATAATATGCGGGATATATTGATCTAGAAAAGAAAGAAAAATGATTTTATGAAATTTACGGAAGAGATGGGGCAGACTTAAGAATTGATGTTGAAGAGCAAAGTGAGGGTTAAAAACAAGTCTGATAATATTAGAGAACTTGAGGAGAATTTGGGAGGGGCTCAGATAAACTAGTTTTTTATTAAGGAAGAAGGAAGTATTAATTAAATAGAGAAGTATTTTACGAACAAAAGGATGTCTAAATTCAACCAGTGATTCAATAGTAATGTCTTAAATAATTTAAATACTGATTAATGATATAAACTATTGTTAATAATCGTTTATTTCATGGCACTGAGTATACTATCTTCCCTTTCGAAGCATCATACACAAGAGCTAAGGTTTCCCTAATCGACAAAGATTCCTCGATAAAACTATAGTTTATTTTGTAAACAGACATAGGAATTAGTCCGCAATAGTACAGTGTTACTCGGATTATGTTTGGTCTATCTGAGTGCTGGCTGTAAAGAACGTTTTGAGGTAGGGTCCTAGGGTCCTAGAAAAAAGGATTTACTATTTTTTTCAACTAAGGTTTTGATTTGATCGATACAGTAGCGTTGAATACGAAATCTGTTATCACTGCTTAAGACGTATATACTGGAAAACCTGATCTAATTGAAACTAGTCGGGGTGTTGAAGGCGAGTTGCCCATACAACTCAAAGAAGAAAAATCAAAAACAAATCCTTAAGCGCATCTCGAACAAGTTACAGCATTAAGACACATCATACAATTAGCTATACAAGATACGCAAAGATTCGAAGCCTTATTAGCAAAAGTCCCAGCAGCGCAAGCCACACATAACGAGCCAGCAGTGATGGAAGTGGCATCACAAACACATTATCCATTGACCAATACTTGATTATTCTGACAAGCCCTACCTGAAGGAGTTATGCAGTTTCCATTATTGAAGACAGTTCCCTAAGGACATTGTAGACAAAAACCAGAGATCAAATTGAAACCAACAGCGCATTAGCATCTTCCTTGACTGTTTATAACCTGATTCTGACCTGTACATCTGCATGTTCTAGATACTGGATCGAAAAATTGGTTGTTTTGACAAGCAGAACAAGTCCCCGAGATGTTTACGAAACCATTGTTGCATACACAGATGTTAGATGCAGAGTTAAAGGCAGAATTAGGAGGACAGTTGGTTGATACTTGACATTGGTTATTGATATAAGTCTGCCCTGAAGGACATGTGCCACAACTGCCACTAATATTAAAAGTCCCAGGCGCACAAACACAACTGCTACCATTTTGCACAACATTAACCCCTGTACATTGAGTAGGCACACTATCTATTCTCTGACATTGATTTTAATTTATAACTTGAAACCCAGGAAGACAAGCACATCCAGTACCAACATCATTAATCCTTTGACCCAGACTCTAAAAACAAGTAATACAAGTTCTACCTCCATTCGGGAAGGTAAAAGATACGGTATTGGGTCTACAAGTATCAGAGCATGATTATAAGCTTATGAAGTTGTTGCATGGAGAACATATGGTTCTTGGGGGTTGGCCGATTGTTAGGTAACTTACTGAAAGTTGGGCCAATCCGTTAGTAGAAGAGGATTGAAGAATAGAAGTGTTGACTATTGTGAGGTTGAAATTGAAATTAGGTCCGTTTTGTGGGGTTAAAAGAAATCCATTAATACCGATCAAAGTATAATATATAGGCACAACATTCCTAAATAAATTAAAATGGGAAGTAGAAAGAGATCTGTAAACTACACTTCCTCCAAAAGACGCAAACTGTCCTGAATTGGGATTATACAAAACAGAAACTATCGTTATATTGGTGATAAAACCAGAATTGGCGTTGCTGACCATAACTGATGCTCCGAATGGCGATATGTTACCAGAAGTGACAGCTATATCAAGAGTAGAACCTGCAATCGATGTCCACAACCCGACTATATAGTTGATTTGTCTAGCAGAAGCATCGATGCTGGCGGCTGCAAAATTTAAATTAGTAATAGGTTGTTATTTAGTCCCCCTCCCGATATTTTCTATCTTAGCAAATGTATACCTAAAGTGTTCGTGCTCACTATGATATCAGCTCGACTTGTTATCCAATAGTTTACTACCACCTACCGCCATACGAAGTTGGGGGCGTTGAAGTAAAAAGAAATACTCATGGGTCCAGTTTATATTTAAAGATAGAAGTTGAAACTGGATTGTGTTTGGGATACTCCCATCGAATTAATAGCTAAGTAAATGATAGCATACCATAGGCGATACTAGGGGTGCCTGTGAACATGGAAGGCAAGAAAAAAGAACTAGCAAAAGCTTACTCTCCACCTCCATAACTAAGCGTGACTTGATCTTGATATTAAAAATGATACCTTTGATGATGTTGGGTAGGTTGAAATTGGGGTTGCATACTTGTTGCGTGGTCAGATAGAAGAGGGTTAGTATTAGTATTACTGTTTGTAATTTACAAGCATACATCGTAAATATTATAGGGGATATCATAGTTGTTTATCATTTATTGATACCTGACCATGTGCCTATTAGTTTATATTTAATGAAGAATTTCAAAGGCATACAATACTCTCATCTTGCCAAAAACATCAGTCTTCTACGCCTACCCATCCTCTAAAGAAATCAACTCAACGCCGAACAAAGAATACTCAGCAGAACAAAATCAAGCAAACTACCTCTTTTGCACATAAAAGTATGATATTAACTATCAAGGAAGTCAGCGTAAAAAAGAAAAGAATAGCCAATAACGGAGCGATGTCACAATTATAAGCGCATACACTATACTCGAATTAATCTCAGCTTTCAAGCAAAATAGCAATAGCAGAAGATATAGGGGCGAAGGTCAACAATATTATTCGGAATAATTAGTTGCTTAATCAGGATTACTACCCTTAGGATTAGTAAAATTTCTAACAAAAAATCATCAAAAACAAAGAAATACTCAAACAACGCAGATAACTTATTTAGTAGCAACCTGCAAGTAAAAAGAAAAATATTAGTCGTAATGTGTCTAAAAATCAACTAAAAAAAGGATAAAAATAACTAAACTAATCAATATAACTTAATTCTAAAGTACAACTAACATCTTAGTCACCCAATATTTACTAACTCAAATCTAGTCTATAAAGCAACCATGATAAAAAGAAAAAGAGTTAAAATTTCGGCAGTTCATCGAATCGTTTATAGAAGAAAATGAACGAACTCAAACAACAGATCGGTAAAAGAAAGTCTTAGAGGCAAGGTAGGGCTACAACTTAGGGATAGTAATAAAAAAGTGGTAATATTTTTGACAACATCCACAACTATCTATCAAATCCTCATCGATTATCAGTCGATCTCAAATTCCCTAAACAAAATAAAAACAAAAGACAAGTTCTATAGGCCAGACTCAGAGATCTATAACTCAGAACACCTTCTTTATAACCCTAAAAGTCTCTTGTTCCCAACTTCAATACCCAATCTTCAAAACACTTGACTATGAGTTCATAATGGAAAAGAGTATAGTTGAATGGCATGTCAGATAGATACCATAAAATAAATGTAAAATAAAGCAACTTCTAAAAATAGATCAGTCATTTAGGCCACCTCCAACAAAAAAACTAACACTCCCTTTAACGGTATATATAAAATCAACGATTATTACTTGATTTGAAGCTAGTCTATGCCAATCCTAACAGGCTTCGTTCTTTTAAGAATTCGCCATAAAAATGATTATGTTTTTGTTATGTGTCGGTTAATTATAATATTTATCTGATACTTTAAACTTTATCATGCGAGTAAGATAGGAATAATAAACACTCAAAAAATCAATACTATGGAATGCTGTATAACCTGGTGATCCCTATGATATCCGTAAATCGATGATCGCTCGTCTACCAGGGTAGTCACAACATATGGGCAACAAATTATAGCTGTTATGTTTGTTACAAGCTGCAGAAATATAAAGACTTACCATCAATCTATAAGACTATCGGGTCAAGTATGTCAATGTGTATGCAGATTGAGATAAAAATAGACGAGATAGTTGGATCGGCATTCGTATTAGATGCAAATCAAATAACTTGCAGGGAAAATGCAAGGATAAGAACAACTCAAAAAGTAGATATAGAAGCTTAAAAAGTTTATAGATAGGCTTAATGTAATTTATATGAGATTAAGCGTGAACACGAAGATAAAAAGAACTAGTTTTCAACTGGAAACTCATAGCTGAGTCAGAAGTACGATCAAGCTCTCAATCAAGTTTACGTTCTTACCTAACAAATCAAAAGTCTTAGTGTTTAAAGAGAGTAGACTGAAACACAACTAGAAGACTACTAAAATAAATTCGCTGTGCTCGGCAAGTAGATAGAAAGATTGAACATCGTGCTTAAAAGCAAAAAAGAAGACAGTTAGGGTGCTTAGATTAGACTCAAACAGCTATAGAAAATGAGGTAAGAAAATGATCGACTTCTCAGAGAAAGAACGACTTTGTTGAAAAGAATTTCAGAGCTTTAACATCAGAACAAATCTATTTAAGATTCTGTGGTGTAAAACTACAAAAAAGAGCTGAACAGTTACAGCGAGGAAATAACTCGTTCTAAGAAAGATTTGAGAAAAAGTCAATAAGAAACATCAATCCATAAAACATAATTACAGCGTTATCGATAATAAAGTTAAACCTTACGTAAGCAAATGGATACTCTCATTCTTTAAAGAAATCAACTGATCGCCTTGAGCACAGCCAAAGATGCCACTATAAACTCAATATAAGTATAAAAACACAGGATAGAATAAAACTCAGGGATGATAGGCCGATAGGTCTAAAGGTTGAATGCAGTGCTGAGAGGTAAAGTTGATGAGGTTAACATTCTCCAGGTAAAACTCAAAAAAATAATATAATAAAACCAACATTATGTGTCTCAGGTCAATATTCTTGAACAACAGGCAGTTTCATTGAAATAGATCCATCAAAAAATGTAACAATTGTAGTTCGATCTGACCAATTAACGAAATGCCAAGGAAAGATTCAGTAAGATATACCAATAGCTTTAAAACTAGACGAAGTAAGAAAGATAAAAAATAAGTAGTTATCAGTAAACTGTTATGAAGATTAGTGACTAAATGTCTAGGTTGCATAAACTGGTTGAAAAAAAGAATAAAGATATCGAGGAGTATCAAAGATAGTTGACAATTAATAAAAATGCAGTTCATCAGTAAGAACTTACTCGTCAATCGCTTATTAATAAGCTAAACTAAGTGAGTAGATAAAACTAAGCCAAAATATCCCAACTTCTATCATAAAAATCATTACTCTAACAACGATATCGTGAGTAGCACAATCTGAGACTTAAATCCTAGTAATATTAAACTAAGCTGGCAATGGTGAGTCTATAAATCGATAGATTGAACAGTGTTCTCTCAAACAAATGCAATTAAACCAAACAACTCGATGGAAAATGCAGTCTACTTACCAAATAAAACTAAAGTTTAAAAAAACTACATGCAGATTCATAGTTCAGATTGAGCCAGTTAATACCTTTGTAAAATAGTTATGCTAAACAAAACTAGGAAATACAAAGTTTGAGGCAGAGTCAAGGACGGGTGGTTGAGTTGCAAGATGATGTGTAGAGATTGAATAATTTGCTTAGGTTGAAGGTTGAGGAAGCGGCTCGTTGGTAGAATTCAAATCGTTAACTGATATCCAGATTAGACAATCTTTAATACTAATTGAATGGTAGAGTATAAGAAAATAGGGAGATTAGTCAACAAATTGCTGTATTAAATTAAGAAAGGAATCGATTTGTTAGTGAAAAATCTGGTTATCAAGCCAGATTCCAACAGTTGTTACTGTAAATATCTACCCTTAAGCTTACTTTATAAAAATATTAATAATAAAAAACCCTTTTAATCAACTAAAACTCATAACTAAAGACTCAACTTCAGCAAGCAGTTAGCAAATAAAAAGTACTTTCTATTAAATTTAGATATAAAAACTACAGTTATAGTTAGTTCGTTTGTACGAGATAATAGACAAACAGAAATAATAGATAGGACAGTTGAGATTGGCCATAAGTCAAGAAGTTTCATACTAAAAGCAGTCTAAGGATCAGCTTTCATTGATAATGATTCTATTTGCCTAGACTTAGAGTTTGAGAAAGCGTCTTTCCGAGCAATAACAGTAAGCCATTAAGCACTATCGTGATAGTTTTCTATGATAATCTCATCATACATACTCATATTAGGTTTAGATGTATGTTTAAATAAGATGGGTTCAATGTTTTGTACAATAAGATAGGAATATATCATTTGGTTGCTTATGCCTTGCTTTCCTACGCATTTTGACTGAATTTACTAAAATACTTCAAATGTATGTATTTGAAATACTCCTGAAACGACAAAATACCAGTTGTTACTTAATCTACTTATCCCTACTAACCTCTCAGATAAACCAAATACCCACCAACCACCACACATATCCCTGAACTAAGTCCTAACGCCCAGTTACCCAATCTGATACTTTTCCTTCTATAGTAAACCTTATTTTTAGAGTTATCCCCAAAAATCGACATCCCTACTGTTATATAAATAATGATACTATAAGTTGATGATTAATATTATAGTTTAACCGACAAATGAGTCACTAACATGATACCAATTTCAGCTACTACCATTAATACTGCAGACTGTATCTTGCTAACATCGTCCTTCTGACTCAAATGAGATAGCTCCATAATTAGAGAAATTAGTTCACTAGTAAATTTGTTAAGTTAGAGAAAAGAGCTCAGGAGATATAAGATGGGGAGAGGTGTGATGACGATAGAAAGAAAAGATTCAGAAGGACTGCTAATTAAATATAAAGACATTATCGATGTCCAGTATAGACTTGTCAGAGATCGTATGGTTCTGAGGGGTCGTTGAACCAGCATATCAAAATTAAACATAATTAGATATATCAATAGTTGAATCTTAGCCAGCAAGACTCGCATTCGGAGTGTTAGATTTACTAGGGGCATTCTAAGAAAAGAATATGCCTTGAAAATTGATGATTAATATTACCTGAATACTTATTTCAATCATACTTATATTGAATTAAATCAATAAAATATGAAGATGTGATCATTTTCTGAAAGATTGCGAATAACTTGCAAAACTCTAACTATAATCCTAATAACTATGAGTAGGATTTCGATTCTGACTCTGCGATTTGTTCACTGAACTATGAATATAGCTGTCAAACTAAGCCTAGTAATCTTATACTGATTAATCTTACTTGTGTTTCGAGTTTCTTTTGCTTGAAATTCGAGATTAACGTATCATCGAACCCGTCCCTGATAAACTCTAAAAATCATCATCGTATTCTTAGGCTTTTTATGATTATTATTATTATTTTATCGAAGGAGTTATGCTCTTTCTTTTAATAGTGGAGGGCTTGCTTGGTAAAGCATCTTCTATCATTTTCTATCTCTCTCTTTTCTACATTTTTTATATCTGAACTGCCAATTTCTTCTTTTGTTCGTTCAACTATTTTTACTATCTAGCAAGCTTTTCTCGTTTTTTCTAGCCAAGTTACATTTATTCTTGAATTTTTCGTTATCGTTGGACATATTCGACTATTTCTTAGGGTTTTAAGCTTGAAAGAGGCACCATTTCGTATCCGTTTCCTTTTAAAATAGGAATCATTATGTTATCTTTTGGTTTATGAGCCTAGGCTTCTTGAATTGCCATTTTTTGTATCTAATTGCGTGTTAATGCTTTGTTTTGACCTGATTTTCTGCTATCTTTTTTGTTAATTTCAAAAGCTGTTGGCGTTTATATACTTTCAGAGGGCAATCTATTGCCATTTCTATTAAAAGTAGGTGGGTCTACGTTTGGAGTTTAAAATTTAAATCGAGGTTAAGTCGGCTGCGATTATATTTATATGTTTTGCACTTGAGGAACTGTCATGCTAGGCTGATATATCTATGCTTAGTCGTTAGTGAACTCCATAGGGGGTGGATTCAAGTCAAAAGGATCAGTATCGTTAAGGTGATTGTTTGTATCGTTAAGGTAATTGTTTGTTTTTGGAGGCTATTTTTGTTATTTTTTGATATTAGGTGTTTGATTTTTCATCTTTTGAAGCTATTGTTTGGTCTGGCTCTTTTTTCTCAACCCATCTTTAACAGTCTGAAGATGATCATTCACAGGTTCGACTTCTTTTTTGCCATAAAGAAAGCTCTTAATAGATTTATTTTATTTTTTATCACCTGAATTCATTTGCGGCAGAGGTGGTTTTTTTAGCATATTTAATGCTTACTACCTGTTCTGAAGTTTGTTTGTATTGGCGATTCTGGGTTACTTGTACATTTTGCAGTTGATTGAAACTTAAGCCCTATATTCAATTTACCTTTGATCGTTAGAAAACGATATACCTTGGCATATGATTTTATCCCCAGGAGTGATAGTACTCAAATTCAGAAGACTAAAACATTTGATTCTATCCGTACAAATAAACAATCCACATGCAAAACTTGTATATATGTTCTATAGTTACTATTAACTTATGTCTAAGAATAGACATTTGCCTCCTCGACCGTCAATTAAGTCCAACGTAGTACTAATGCTTCCGAATTTGAGTTATATTCTTGTAGGGAAGGGAAGATTGGGATGGGTTGGTATGAGGTTCGATAGTGCTATTTAAAAGCTAATCATTTATTATAATAATCATTCTATGATAGTACTAACACTATGATTGTTAAATGAATAAAATAATAAATCATTTATGAATAGTTTAGGTATGTTTATGAATAGTTTAGGTATGTTTATGAATAGTTTAGGTA
>Ga0169931_10007728_pt1 | contig 15867 bp, 17 predicted proteins | sample Kivu_15m_20L_FD_129675 | JGI IMG/M metagenome (GOLD analysis project Ga0169931, IMG submission 129675) | Freshwater microbial communities from Lake Kivu, Western Province, Rwanda to study Microbial Dark Matter (Phase II) - Kivu_15m_20L... | ecosystem: Environmental > Aquatic > Freshwater > Lake...
CTAAAATAATTGATTTTTAGTATATATCTTTATATAAATGTTATAAAAGTTTTAATTATAAAGTCGATATATTTTAATGCTTTCTATATTTCCCCATTAAAACAGCTTCTCCAACTTGATGCTTTTTTACTTCTTCATAAAATTCTTTCAAATTCTTTGCATCCATTTTCTCTTTATCTAAAGCGTATAACTTGAAAAATATCTGTGCTCTCCAGATGGTGGCATAGGCCCTTTCCAATTCGTAACCTTCCAAGAACTTTCCACTTTTTCTCCTGGAATTGAATTTTCTTGAATTTCTTTGACCGTTTCTGGGATATTCTTGACTAACCAATGTGTAAATAATCCCATGGGAGCATCTGGATCATCTACGATAAGTGCATAACTCTTAGTTTTTTTGGGTGGATATTCCCAGTGAAGATGAGGATTTAAATCTTCGCCCTGTCCTGTATATTTTTTAGGAATATGATCACCGTTGTTAAAGGATTTTGAAAATAGTTTGAATTTGTGTTCGTGACTAACCATAAAATATCTCTTAATAATACGGGAAATTTTTAATTATAAATAAAATCTTAGTTATTATTTATATAATTATTTTGTATATTTGCATTATTCGTTTTACTATAAAAAAAATTATATATGCTTTTTTATATGGAGAAAAATATTTAATTTCTTCTTCAAAGGTACAAATTCAAAAATATTTTTTATCCAATAAACTCACTTGTTCTTATAATTGACACAGATACTACTGGTATATTTAAATCAGTCAGAATATCTGAATTAATTACGGATATTATAAAATCTTTTTTTATTAAAATATCTTCAGCTTCGTTGTAATCGACACTAAGAAAATCATTTTCGTTTTTAGTAAATAAATTATCCGCATTGAAATTCAATTGATTAAAATATAAAAACTTTTCTATGGCATAATCATCTCCATCATACTGAATTTCGATTTCGTTGATTGATTTAGGATTGAATAATTGCCTTGTTTGTGTCATTTTGAAAGTAGGGATAAAAATCGTTTTTTTATCTATAGAGCTTATTTGGTTCAAATTCTGAAATAATAATCAAATATATTACCGAATATAAATCGAAGAATAGGGCTGTAAGATTTTGTTTCGATTGTTGATCAAGGAGATTTTTTAATTGTGAGTTTTCTTCAATCTCAGTAATTACAAGAGAATAATTTGGATCGGCTGTTTTAATTAGATAAAATTTGTGTCGATCATCTGGATGTTCCAAAATGTCTATTTGAGATGTCTAATTTTAAATTAAAGAATACTTACGGTGATTCTATTGTAAATTATGTTTTCTATTCTCATCGTAAATACATTTTCAAATTTCAAATTTACTTTCATTAATACAGAATATATGTTTTCCCCTGTTTCATTAAAATAATTGTTAACTAATTGTGGTATTAAATAATCAGAATTCTGTGACTCTTCTACTTTTAAATTGTCTTTAAGAAATTCCTCGACTTCACTTTTGGTTGATCCGACATTTTTAACAACATTTTGATACTTTGTTAAACTGCCATGTTTAAAGTTTTTCATTAAGCCATTTTCAGACTCGAAGTCATGATTGTATACAAGATTACTGAGCAGACATGTCACTGGGAATAAACATATCTCATATTCATCATTTGAAAAATTCTCACTTGTAAATTTTTTATTTATCTTCTGCTTTTCCTTCATATTGATCACAATGCAATTCACTAAATTAAAAATATCTCTTGGATCATTTCTCATGTAGGGATCATCAGACATGTTGTTATCTGAATCAACATATCTGTATTTTGTTTTCCTTCCTTCTTCTGTATTTTCTAAGGCAATCCATCTAAACTTGTTTTTTTTTGAAATTATCTCAGTTATGTATTTTATATTAATTTTGTTATTATTTCCGTAGTGAAGCTCTAAATATATTTCTTTAAATCTTATACATTCCTTAATATAGTTTAAGAATTTTTGAAAAATTTCATGATAAAAATTGAAGAAAATTGTAGAAAATTGTGAGATTATTAATTTTATATTTGGATTATAGGGATCATAATAAATTGCAGCTACTCCACATAGATAATCATTGCTATTTAAATTGTAATTAATTTTTAAAATTTTTGGAAAATTCCCCCTCGCATAGTATTTTATTTCTGGATCAATGTTAAATATGACTTTCTGTTCTTCATTTATTCTAGATAAGTATTCAGCATAATTGGATTGAAAGAGATTTATATTTCCTGAATGAATTTTGAAGCTAACGTTTCTAATGTCAAAGTTATTATCATGTTCAGATTTGTTTATAATAGATGAATCACATATATTATTTAATTTTTCTTTGTTAGGAGATAATACTTCAGAATCAATTACGTCATGTGTTACTAGTGGGATTTGTCTATTCGAATTTTTATTGTTGAATTTGATGTCTTGTATTTTGCCGTCGATTTCATAAGGATTATTAATGTACCCAGACTTTTCCTTGGTTTTTTCTTCAGATAGCTTCTCCATATTTTCTATTCTTTCAATTGTTTCTGATACCTTCAGTGCATCATCTATTTTTTTTATAATCTCAAACATCTTTTCTTGATCGTTCATTTGATTATTTCTAGGACTGTTATTATTCTGTTTATTTTCCTCATCATAAATATCTTGTTTATGTCTATTTCTACTGTCTAAACGTATTTTCTTCATTTCATTTCCATCAGATTTTTCTTTTCTTATCTGATAAGGAGGCAGGTTTGTATCATTTCTGGGTTCTTCCTTTTCTGCATGTTCAGTGTGAATTTTTATTTTTTTTGGCTTTTTTATTACCATAGAAGTATCATCACCAATTTTTTCGTCAGTAACTACAACATTTACACGACTATCATTTAATTTTTCTTTTGATTTTGCCGAAAATAATCTTGAAGGATTATTCAAATATTTCTGGATTGAATTATTACTTCCGCTTTCCATTTTTACAAGCTTTCTGGGCTTATTAGTGTTCAAGAAAAAATTTCTGTTTATCAAATTTTGGCTGTTCAAATTTTTTTTAGAATTATTAATATTTATAACAGGTTGAGAAAAGTTTTTATTAGAATGATTGGCCGAACGTAAATTTCTATGATACAAACTAGCCGATGAAAGGAATTTAGAAGAATCATTAGCTACTCTATTCATTTCAGTATAGGCAAGTTCTTGAATAATGTAAAACTGACAAGTTTTAATGGAAACCAACATGTTATCTTCTATCGGTACTTTAATTTTCTTAAAATTAGAAAAGGAGTTTATGTCATTTTCATGATAAGAAAACGTTGGAGTATATGAAGAAGCCACAGTGATAAAAAATGGATCAGATTCATTAGAGAAATTAAAGTAACTTTTAAGTGCTGAGTTCGCGAGGAAATCCGAATCGTTTTTCATTTTAATCAAATAGTTGAAATCAATTTTGAAATTACTTTCGATGAGGTTAATATCAAATTTTCCATTCAGAATGTCGTAACTAGAAGTCTTTCTAAACTTAATAAAGTGATTGACGATATTGATCGAGAGCACTCTGATGTTCTGAATGGTGGCTATAATATTTTCTAAAACATTATTTTCATTCTCCTTTTTTTTAATATATATTTCAAAATAAGAGAATAATTCAATTGCTTTTTCTCTTGATTTTATCTCTTCAGATAGTCTTGTAAGATTTTCTTTTAAATTTTTTAATTGATTTAATTCAAATTCATAGTAGCCATTTCTATTAATTAAATCAAGCTGCTCTGAAATTTCTTCAAAAGTTTTTTTGTAATTATCAGTTACTCCTAATTCTTGCCACAGAGCAATTATAGTGTTAAACACATCCCTATCTTCATGAGAAAAATCTGGTAATTTATTATGGTTTTCTCTAATATAATTCAAGCTCTTATTTTTAGAATGATATTCTTCCTCATGTTGTTTAGGATTATTAATTTTAATCTTGGAAGACGAATAAGCGCTTCGATTTATTTTTGGTCTATCGAAAGATTTATTTTCCTTTGATTTAATTTTTAATTCTTTTAGTTTTTTAATTCCATGTTCGATTGGAGCTTCAAATGGCTTCTTTAAATTAGTGGATGGATAATCTAATTTCAAGTAAAAATACACCCTATCAATTTATATTTACTATGGTTTTCTATCACGTTGCTTGATTTGTAATCCAGTTTGATTTTTTGCTGGTTGCTTGGTGTAATTGGTGCTAATCTAATTGCTGGATAAATTTTGTTATTTCCTTCCTTTAGTGATATATTATAATTTTGTTTATATAAAAGTTTACCTTTTTTAGGTTATGTAAAAGTTTTATACTCATTTTCTTAAATTATCAAATAAATTTATTTGAATTATTTAATAATTAAATAATTTCATTTATTTGTTTAAAGAAAAGTGTCATTCGTATATATAAATTTAAAATTCTCTAATTATATATTAGATTATTATATGAATAAAAATTTATAGATATTATTTTTTAGCACTATCTATGTTTTTAATTTTGCGTTCATAACTCTTTTTGAAATTTTTGAATTCGATCACCCAAGAATCCAATTCTTCGTCACTTTTAGTTCCAAACACATAGGACTCTCCATTTAGAGTTTTAATTTCGAAACAGTATTTTCTCCTATATTTTTTTTCGTCAATTTTTACTATTTCAGAACCTATGATAGGGATTAATTTTTTAGGAGGTTTATTAGGATCGTCGAAATAAAGCAATCCAACATTAGTGAGAACAACAAGTTTTTCATTGAATGCAGTAAAGAATCTTCCAGAAAGTTTAAACAAGTATCCTAGTTTCTGGGCATTTTCAAAATTCGGGGCAATAAAAAAATTGTTTGCCTGATTAACAATAATATTGGAAATGGTGTGGTTTCTTTTGATTTTAAAGTTATCAGAATATTTGAATTTTAGTTTTCCAAACCCTTTCATCCTGTATAAGTCTCTGAAGTAGTAAAGAAGCTCCATTCTTCTCAGTATCTCTAGAAGTAAATCATTCTCTTCGTTAAAATGGAGAGCCTAAGTTATTTTATACAAAATATTACTATCAAATTGCAATTTTTGTTTGAAATTGTGAGTTTGTTTAAGTCTTTCAGTTTAATTCTTATTTTTGAAGTTACGTCGAAAGGTCTAAGAATATAGATCGAATTACCTAATTAATTATTTGGCTATTATTTATACTTGTAATGAAGAGATATTTTTTCGATTTTTTGTTATTTTCGTCAATTAGGAATACGTTATCACTAAACATTTCATATGAACTTACATCCTCTGAGTTGTTCTCGAGCATTTCGATGATTCCGTTGTTTTTCCTCAAAGTAAGAAAATCATAACACACATATTGAGAGTCTTTGTTGAATACCATGTCTAATTCCATAGTATTAGTACGGGTATGAGTACGAGGAACATTTTCATCATAAGAAAATCTATTTGAGCTTCCACTGATGGATTTTTTTAGAGAATTACTTCCAATAGATTTTTTATCTGGCTTACTAGGGGTTCCTATGATTTCCCCATTATGATCTTCTTCTAGTATCTCCTCTTTGATCAAAGAAGGGATTCCCTTAGTATGTTTAGTAGTGAAGATTTGTTTTCCAACTGATTCAGCTGTATTTTGTCTTGTAATCGACTGTTTTAGTTTTTCTCTATTTTCTTTCATTTCTTTTATGTCGACATCAACAGTTGAGTGTTTGGCAATTTTATTCCAGTTAACACTTGTGTCTGATTCTTCATCACATTCCTTTAAATCATCATCATTTTTAATTGGAAAAGGGTTTTCCTCTATGTAGTCTGTTATAATATTAACAGGCTCTTCTGATATTTTATAGTCTTCAATGTTATCAAGGAAATTATAATTATCAGGACGATAACTATATTCTACCCTAGTTATCTTTTCTTTAGGCATTTTAGTTCTCTCTTCATATACTTGTTCTTCTTCTGTATTTTTTTCTTCGAAAATAGATTTTTCACTTGGAGCGAAAGGATCTTTTATAGAGAATATTCCTGTATTTCTGTTAGTGAATGAACTCACTTCAAGTGCCGAGTTGGTGGATATTTGATTATTATTCTTGCTATTGCTGTTATTATTGCTAGTGTTGAGAAAACTAAGACTGGTCTTACTAATAATATTATTCGTATTTTGTTTAGGATTTATGTCGATTATGTTATTGTAATTAATATTTTCATTTGAATTAATTTCTAAATTTTGTAATGTTGGCCTCTTTTTGAAAGTCAAATTTTCATTTATATTAATCTCAAAATTCTGTGAAATATCCCCTTGAGTATCGTTATCAATACTCTCATTATGATTAGTTTCGAATTTTTCGAAAGTATTTTTTTTATTCAAATTGAATTTATTGTTTGAATCAATTTCTAAGTGTTGTTGAGAAGGAGATTTATTGTTATAATTTATGTTTTCATTATTTTTTTCAAAATTAGGAAAAGCTTGAAAAGTAAACTTTTTGTTGAAGTTTTGCTCATTTATTTCGATATTTTGATTATTTTTACAACTATAGTCTATATTTATAGTATTTACCTCTGATTGGTTTTGTAATCTATTATAGTTATTTGATTTATTTTCTTTATTTTCACTAATTAAAGAGTAGTCTATATCTAATGTAGAAATCCTCACATCAGTTTGGGATACATCTCCATTAAATTTGGAATCATTAACGTCAACACTTTTGTTAATTTCATTATTAGTTGTATCTGTTTCAAATAGCTTTTGCATTTTCATGAATCTTCCTGCAACTCCTGCCTTATTTTGTTTTAGAGGCAGATTGTTAGAAACATTTGAATATCTGCTTGAGCTATCGCCGAGTTTGCTAATTCTACTTATTCTGTTATTCAATACACGGCTAGGTCTGAACATGTTATTCATTTCAACCTCTTTTGTCATATCACTTACTTTATCTTGTAATCTAACATTTTCTGTCTTTAGTTGGTATATAGTTTTTGAGTTTTCACTAGAAAGTTTTTTCAATTCGTTCAGTTCTTTTTCTATTTCTTTTAATCTAAGTTCTTTCTGGATATTCTTCTCTTCAAGTTGTTTGTTCAGGCTTTCAATTTTTAATGTGTATAAAACTAATTGATCGAAATTCATTTCAAAAAATTTTTTAGCCTCCTCGTTCTGGCTTAATTTTTCCTTGAATCTTTTTAAATTTTCGTTATCTTTTGTATTGTTAGCGCCTGAATTACTTGAGTATTTTCCTGAAGATGATTCTTTCTTATCACCTGTTTTTTCTTTTTCATCATCTTTTTCTATTTTTTCATAAATATCATTCACTAAATAATTGTAATTTTTTTCCAACTCTTCGTAATCTTTTTTTAAATTGAAGTAACCTGTTTTATTCTCATCAGCTTTAGATTTATAATTCTCTACTAGATTCTTAAGATCAAAAATAACTTCATCTTTGTCATTTATTTCTTTAACCAGCATTGAGATTTTATTTTCTTTGATTTTCTTTAATTCGTTTAAATGAGCATTCTCTTCCATTAATCTTTCTGTTTCGTCATCGATTTCAACAGGCTGATTCATATTATAAGTTTCAAAGAGACTTCTATAGTCCTCTTCGGAGTTTTTTAAATTAATTTCTAATCTATTGATGACCATTTTTAATGAAGATAATTTGTTTTGTTTCTTAATAGAAAATTGATTGATTTCTTTTAAAAATAGTTGAGTGTCTTTAATTTTATTATGATAAATTTTTGTGCCATCTTTTATATTTTGTCTAACCATATTCACGTTATCAGTTGAAAAATTTTCGTTCAATAATTTTTCATAATTTTCTATTAAAGTTTCATTAACCTTCATTTCAGAAGATTTGATTATATCTGCTAAGACCATTATGTGATCAACAGTTTCGTATTCCATTCTATTTAGCTCGTCAATTATATCATTATAATTTTCATTAATTTCATAAGAATCGTTCTTTTCAGTAAAAGTGTCTGAATTAACTTGAAGTAACTGCTGCTCTATTGCTGAAACTGCTCTTGAATATAACTCGAAGTTTATAGGTAATCTTTGTAAGGGTTGGGGGGAATTGTCACCTGATTTAATAATGTCATCTGAAATTAGTCGAAGAAATTTTATTAATTCTTCAGGAGTTAATTTGATAAATTTATATTTATTTATTACATCTTGTATTTCAGATAAGTGTACACTCTCTTTATTCCTCAAATCTAACAATGTGAAAATTTTCCGAAGTTGTTGCAACTTATCAATATCTATCTCAGTAAATATCTTTGTGATTTTTCTTTCGTGTGTCCGCTTAATTTGCTTTGGTTCATCTATTTGACTAATTTTATCCTTTATTTCAAATTGGTTTGTTTTGACGTAAGTATCCATTTCTTCTATTCGTTTCAAATTTTCTGTATCCAAATAAGGCGTTTCTAAATTAGGGAATATCTCTGGAGTGTTATTCTTCATAGAAATTCTTAATAATAAATTGTCGAGTTTTTTATCTTTGGTGCTGCCAATTGATTCTCGGAAATTAGAAACAGTAAGCTTATTAGGAGTAGTATTAGAATTTAGGTTAATTACATTGTATTCAGAATTATAATCGTATAAGTAATTATTAGAGCAAGTATTGTTTGTATTATCATGTGTTTCTTCTCCTGAAATTCCGTAAAATAAAAATAATTCTCTCATTCCTTTTCTGCAGGTTTCATAATCTATCACGCCTGAATTTGTCGAAAGTCTAGAAAAAATATTCCATATAATTTCCTTCTCTTCATCTGATCCAAATACATCAGATAAATTGATCGATTCAAGAAAATCATTTAATTCATTTTGTCTTAGTAATTTGTGCAAATCGAAAAACTTTTTTACTTTCGACATGATGGCTTCTTCTATGGCATCTTCGTAACTTTCGACATTATCTTCGGTTTTTATATTTTCTATTTGTTTATACTCAGACATTAATTATACTTTAAAAATTTATTTTTTATTCATAAAATTATAAATTGATATTTTTGTTATCACTTCTTGTGAACAAATCTGTTATTAATTTTTTATAATAAATGGGGGAAATATGTTCAAAATGTTTTAAGAAAAGATTTAATTATTTACAAGAGTGTATTTTTATTCATTTTATTTTAGCAAAGCCAAACATCAGTAACAATCAAGTGGGGAAGTCAGACATCAAAAACATGGATGACGAGAAATATAGTAAATATAACAAAGACCATGAGGCTACGGAAAGAAATATTAATGAATCCAATAAACAGTAAGGATTATTTCGAATTATAAGTTAGAACAAAGAACACAAACGAAGAGAAAAATATTTTTGTATATTTTGTTATTAAGATACATTAGAATTTAAATTTTGATGGATATTTTACAAAAGATCAGCTGGAATTTTACAGAAAATTGTATGAAACGGAGCTATTTGATAGAAGGGATATAAAGTTAGTGAAAAGGTAAATATTTTTAAAAAATAAGATTTAAAAAAGGAGAGCAGATAGGAGAAGGATCATATGGAAAGGTTTTTCAGGGATTTGATGAGGACCAGGGAAAATTAATTGCAATAAAACAAGTAGATCTCAACAAAATCTGTTCAAGAAATTTATCCGTATGAATCTAATATATGATTGTAAACCATCATTAGGAAATTAATTCTATAGAAAATGAGATAGAAATACTATCTAAACTTCATAACAAAAATATAGTTAAATACTATGGCCTTGTGATAAATGAGAGGTACCTTGACATTATACTAGAATACTGTATCGGTATGATATAACTTTAATTTAAATTCAAAAGGTGGATCTTTATCTAAAATTATTAAAACCTTCAAGCATCTTTCGGAATCAAATATTAGAAAATACACAACACAAATCCTTGAAGGATTAGAATATTTACACTCTCATAATATTATTCATAGTGATTTAAAAGGAGCAAACATATTAGTAGATAGAGACGGTACTTGTAAATTAACCGACTTTGGAGGATCTAAAATATTAAAAGAGGAAATAGATGTTAAAAAAAATTCTTTTAAAGGAACACCTAATTGGATGGCACCGGAAACAGTAAGATCAATGGAGATTACTAGATTCAGTGACATATGGTCGTTAGGGTGTACTATAATAGAAATGGCAACTGGTATTTATAATAGTATTAATAGATATCAACTAGGAAATCCTCCTTGGATTGAGCATAAAAATCCTATCGATGTACTATATGCAATCTATAACATAAATAAACCTCCGAAAATTCCCAAAAAAATATCAAAAGAAATGAGAGACTTCATCAAATGCTGCTTAAAAATTGAACCGAAAGAGAGGTGGAATGTCCATCAATTACTAAGACATCCTTTTATCACAGGAGATTCAATCAATCCATATTCAAACAAAAATGATTTTGAAGTTAGGTTTAGCAGTCGAAAAAGCGGAAGGTAGAATTTAGTTTTGTTAATTATTTCAAAATTTTAACTTTTAGAATATTTGATTCAATAAATTTAACTTCACACAGCAACAGACAGCTAATAAATAACAACGCTAATAAACTAAATGATATAGTTGATACTTCTCACATTATAATAAAAACTTCGAAGATGTCGAATAATAAAATACGTAATATAGTTTTTCAAACATTTAGCAAATAGAAAAACTACGAATAGCGACCATGGCGAATTTATTAAGGATATATCAAATATATCTCCAGATTGGGTAGTTATCAAAAAAGTTAAATTACCAATAAATTAATTAAAATTTCCTTATATAATTGTTGAAATATGCGGTATATTCGTTTATATAATTTACTTCCATTACTTAATTAACGAAAAATTTTATTTATAAAATTACTAATGGGTAATTGCAATTTCAAAACTGAAAATTCTGCAGAATATTCTATCGGATTAATAAATAGAAATATGTTTAATCTTCATTATATGATAGGGAAGGGTGGGTTTAGCAGAGTAAAATTAATATTAAATATTAAGGTTTGGCGTGTAGAAAATAAAAGATCTAGAGAAATATACGCAATGAAAATCATGTCTAAATTTAAAATTTACCACAAAAAATCAATTGCGAGTGTGATGAATGAAAAAAGACTACTCGAGAATTTACGACATCGGTAAAAATTCCTTATTTATTTTTAATTTAAAGTTTCATCGTAAATATGCATTACGCTTTTCAAGACAAAGAGAATTTATATCTAATAATGGATTATTTAGGAGGTGGTGATTTAAGATATTATTTAATTAAACACACTCGATTTTCTGAAGAAAAAACTAGTAAGTTTATGATGTTTTTACAAAATTTTAATATAGAATTTATAATAGCTAATATCCTTGTAGCTCTAGAATATGTTCATTTACAAAACATTTTACATCGCGACATAAAACCTGAGAATTTGGTATTCGACGAAAATGGATATTTAAAGCTAACCGATTTCGGAATTAGCAGGATTTGGTCCCCAAAAAATGAATTTGATACCAGTGGAACTCCCGGTTATATGGCACCTGAAGTCATGATGAAAATAGGGCATGGTATGGCATGTGATCTATTTGCAGTAGGAGTAATCGGTTATGAATGCTTATTAGGGAGGGTATTTTTTATTTTTGAAATAAGAGACCCTATATAGGCACAAACAGAAAAGAAATAAGAGATCATATTTTATCAAAACAAGCTAAAATTCACGACTTTGAGAAACGTCCAGAGTGGTCTGATGCAGCTGTAGATTTTATAAATAATTCACTATTAAGAAAACAAAATCTAAGGTTGGGCCATGATAAACCTGGGGCTGCGAAAAACCATCCATGGTTTGATGGATTTGATTGGCAGGCTCTTGAGAATGTAACCATGAAATCACCTTTCTTCGGAATAGTACTAGAAATATATTAATCGATTAGAAACTTAGCGAGAACGAAGGTTCTCACCATCACAAACTATACACAAAAGAAGATAATTTAGAAGATAAACATAAATTTTATAGAAATCAGCAAATTCAGAAATTATTTGTAGATTATTCTTACAATCGAGATTTGATTAAAAATAAAGAAAAAATGAATGAAAAAAATGAGGATAAATTAGATTTACATGTTGCAATATCTGATAAGACGACTAAGATCACAACCCTAAATTGATATAATGAAGGATAGATATTTTGAATTATTTAAAATTAAGTATTGAAACCGTGAGTAATTAAAATTTTGTCATAAGGTAATTATATAATAATATCTAAATAAATTATTCAATAAATAAATAAAAATTAATTTATTTTTATGTTTTATCCTTCAACCAAAGTTAATAATTTTTAAATAAATCATTTCAAATTGGATCTAATTTATTTCTTTAAATATATTCACCCCTCTTTGAATTTCTGTAATGATTGTTATATCCATAGTAATCATTCTTTTCATATTCTAGACTAATTTAATATTAATTACTTTTTGGTTTGTCATGGAAAGTGTAAGCTCTCTCTCTAACTTCCAAATGTTCCTTTTTAAATTGGAAAATCACAAGAGAAGATTTTGGTTTTTCGTTGAAGATTTCAGAAATTTTTTCATCTTCTAAATTTTCTGGTTGATCAAATTTTTTCATGAAGTTCATATTGATGAAAATTCTGCTGATGTCATTCAGAGAATATTTGAACTCAACTAATTAAGATTGTTTATAAAAAAATTTACTTGCATTCAAGTTGTTGTTATCGAAATTATAGTTTTTATTTAAAGGCATAAAATCATGAGGCTGATAATAATTTTCATGAATAGAATATGCTTTGGTTCTCTTTTCTTTTTTAGGATCATTGTTGATATAGTCATATTTGTTATGAACTTGTGATAGCGGTTTGGTGAAGGTGTAGCTAGTATCATACTTGTCAAATTTTGAATAGGCCTTAGATTCTTTACGAGTTTGCGGTTGTTTGCTTTCTTCGTTTGAAGATATTTTTCTAGGAACATATTCTCTAGTATTTGAAATTATTTTGAGAGTTTCATTGGCATTTTCTTCGATTCCGTTTGTTTTTGTGAATTCTGTCTTTAAATTTTCCACTTTTACGAAAGCGGAAAAATTGAAAGGAAGATTCTAAATAATTAATTATTATTCAATATGATATACTTTTTCGTTTTCTTTGATGTACTCAATCCATTTAAAAACTTCGATGGTAGTTTCTTCATCGTTAAAATAGACGAAAAATAATTCGTTTGAAAATTCATACTTTGTAATCAATTGATCATAGTTTTTATCTCCTGACAATTTAAAGAATGAAATTAATTCGTCTTTCTTTTGATGAGATTTAGGAATGTCTCTGAATACTATTATCCTTCTTTTAGGTTTTTCTTTTAGCTTTATCATACCACTATGCTCGTCGAAGATGTATCTATCTGAGCCGGCTAAAGATGCAATTAATTTATCTTTTTCATTTTGAAAATTTTCTCTAATGTTAAAGAGATTCAAATAATCAATAATATTAATTCCAAGGTTATCATCCATCAAATAAATAATCTTTTGATTTTTCTTAAGATTTTCTAATGAGACGCTATTTTCAAACTTTCGATTCATTAGTCAACATATAATATTTTACTCTTTCCAAAACTGCTTTAAGTTCATTGTAATAATTTGATGTTTCAGATTCCATTCAAAAATTAAAAATTTATATTGAAATTTAAAATTTATATAAATTACAATCTGTGAATATTATTTTATTAAAAATCAAAATAAAATTCATATTCTAATTTATATTTAAATTAAATTAATAATTTAAATTCAAATTTTAAGAAAACTCATGGAAAAACAAGAAAATTTTATATTTTATAATAAATACGACTTGAAGGGATTAGTATATAACATTAATCTTCCTTCAAAAAACAAATCAGAGGTAGTACTTTTATCAAAAAAGATAATTGATTTGGGAGGCGTAATAAAAACCCTAAATAATAGAAACTACTAATTTTTAGAAAATTTCTTTTAGTATTTCAGATGATACAATTATTATACTAGAACAAATTCGACAGAAGACAATAGAAAAAATGCTGATGAAATATAATGAATATGATAAAGTTGTAATTTTCAATAAAGGTACTTTGAATTATTTTTATAATATATGAATAGAGGGCATCTCATTTTTCTTGAATGATAATAAGAAAAATATGTTGAAAAATAGCGAAAGCGATAAAACAAATTTAGACAACTTTAAAATACAAAAGTTAAGCGAATTTAGAAAAAAGAATATCACCCAAAATCAGATTAATGAATTAAAAAAGGAAAAAAGGTTTGGAATTATAAAACTTAATGGTAAAAACAAAAATAAAATGAATTAAAGATTTAGAAAAAATTCTCCAAAATCTCGAGAAATTTTCCATGGAGAATCACTTCCGTAATGGACTTCCTCAGAATGTTGATTTGAATTGTACAGTTTCATTTCTAATCCCTTCGAATGATCATAAGAAAAATATGAGTTTATATTTTCACACCTTCGAGTCTTTAGCTGTTCATAATTCTAATAAAAAGTATTATTCGAATTTAAATTTAAATTCAAATTTAGATTTTATGATATACCTAGATATAGTAAATCAGCTCCAGAAGGATTTTCGATTTTTATGACCTACAGAGAAAAAAGAAGAATTCAAGAGTACCTGAAGTCAGTTAAAGATAAATCAACGGATCTACTCAATGAAGGAAATTTAAACGGAGAAGATGATGTAAAGATAAAATTTTTTAAAATAAACAATAGAAACAACCGTTGCCACATAAATTAAACAGAAATTGTAATCTCTGTCGCGTTTATTTCGAAAATTACATTGAGGTAAAATCAAATAAATTAAACTATTTTAATTTATTCAATTATTTAGCATATTGAAAGTGATGTTCACAAATATAACATAGCTAATCATCAAATTTCATACTTAAAAATTAATGAAAGCCTTAAATTTATAAGAGATTTTTGGGCTAAAAAAAATAAAGAAAAAAAACATGAAAAAATCGTTCCTAGTTCATTCGATGATAAAATTCACAACAATCTCTTAAATTTAAAAATAAATAAAGTAAACTCTGTCAACATTAAACGGAAACCATCAGATAAGGAAATTCAAATAATTGATCTTACTGATGAAGACAATTTTAGTAGACATGATACAAAATTAGAAAATGCTGATAATCTCCTAAATTCTTTATATCCTGACATTAATTCTCCTTCAACTAAAATTTTAACTACAGAAATTTTAAAAAATGAAAAAATAATTTCCGGAAATTTTGCTGTGAACAAACAACTAGATAACGATAATAAATTCAAAGAGGTATATTTTCTAAGGAAAAAGAGAGAAAATCCTAATGATGATAAAAAATGCAAATTGAATGAAACTAAAGGGAGTGAAAAATCAAGAAAAAATTTAAAATCTCATGAAAATAAACCCAAATATTATTCCTCACCAAATATTAAAAAGAGATTATTAAGATCTAATGCTGTAGAAAAATTGAATAACGACGACTCATTAAAAACTTTTTATAAATTCGTTTTGGGAAATTATTCCCACATCAAAAAGATAGATAATAAGGCCAAATAGTGAGAAATTTAATTAATATGAACATTTAATAAATTTAACAATAAATATATCTTCAATAAAAACATTATTTTGTTTATTTTTAAATTAATTAAGTATGATAACTAGCATTTTGATTTAATTTTAAATAATATGAAAATATTTTAAATTAGTCTCAAAATATGCTAACCACAGGTATATTCAAAGGAAGATTGAATTTCGTATCTTAAAGAGGCATAGATTTAATCTTTCAGCATAAATATTCTTCATTCAAGATTTTTAGTAATTTATTATCTATTAATCAAAAAGTAATCTTGTTTTTATAATCAGTGATGGCTAAATTTTATAATCAAGTTAATCTTACTATATTTTTTTCAAAAAAAAATATTTCATTTATGAAATTA
>Ga0169931_10007729_pt1 | contig 15866 bp, 13 predicted proteins | sample Kivu_15m_20L_FD_129675 | JGI IMG/M metagenome (GOLD analysis project Ga0169931, IMG submission 129675) | Freshwater microbial communities from Lake Kivu, Western Province, Rwanda to study Microbial Dark Matter (Phase II) - Kivu_15m_20L... | ecosystem: Environmental > Aquatic > Freshwater > Lake...
CCGGCGCTTTCATTTCAAGGGCGCAAATTCATGGCAAAGTGCGTGAAAGTCTACGATGGCGATACTTGCACTTTGGCATTCTTTCACAAGGGCGAAATGATACGTCACTCATTTAGATTATTGGGGTATAACGCGCCGGAACTCAAAGGGGTTGAACAGGCCGTTAAAGCCGTCGGACTGCAAATGCGCGACAAACTACGATCGATAATATTGAATAAATTTGTTTATGTTGAATGCGAGAAACTTGAAAAATATGGGCGCATTTTGGCCCATATTTATACTGACGCGAATAAAACAGTTTCAGTTAATGATGAGATGTCACAATATATGATCACACTTGAAAAGGGCGAATTGATGGAATGATTGGAATGATTGGGATGATAAGAATAATCAGAATATCATCCCACCAATATTTTTATTTTTTTAAACACACAACATCATATAGTTAATTCAATGCTTTTAGTACATTTGTCTGATATACATATTGGTAGCGCGACAACACGCCGCGCCGAATACCGCGCGGTATTCGATATGACGGCCGCGGCAATTAACCAACTCGTTGGCGAGGTAATCGTGGTTATTACTGGCGATGTATTTCATCACAAAGTTAAATATAGCGGCGAGGACGTAGAAGACTTTAATTATCTAATTCATCTGTTGCAAAAATATCTTGTTATCATGATCCCGGGTAATCACGATGTTAATTTAAACAATGAAAATTCCGTGGATTTAATTAGTCCGTTGATTAAATGGCCCAATGTTAAGTATTTACGTGATACGGGCGTGTATACTATCTGTGGCATACAATTTGTACATGTTAGCCTAATCGGCGCGGATGGCGCGGCCAAAAACGGCCCCGATGGCGATGTATTACTTTATCATGGTATGGTTGATGGTAGCAAATTTGGTAAAAATCATACAGTAAATGGCTCAAGAATTTCACTGGATTACATTAATAGATTTAAATTATGTTTGTTGGGCGACATACATCAACATCAATTTGTTACACCAACAGCTGCCTATGCCGGCAGTTTGATACAACAAAACTATGGCGAGAGTACCATAAAAGGTTTCCTTGTTTGGGATTATAAAGCATTAAATGGTAAGTTTATCGTCATAGATAATCCGCATAAGTTAATCGCGGCGCCAAAGCAAATGCCCACGGATGCTGTACCAAAACCCAGCAATATCAGTATTCACAGCGATATTATTGTTGATGGTATTCGTAATTTGTTGGCGACGCGAAATATTGATCCCGTAACTACGGCCGAAGTCATTAAATTACATATGGAGGAAAACGTGCCCATTACATCGCGGCGCTGGTGTATCAAATACATGAAATGGCGCAATTTATTTAAATATGGTGATGATAATTACATTGATTTTGAGCAATTGGGCGACAGCATCAGTGGTATTATTGCCAATAATCGCGCGGGTAAATCCAGCGTAATTGATATCATGGTTTATGGAATGTTTAATACATTCTTGCGCGGAAGTAAACAATGTGTTTTACGCCGCGGCGCGACTGAATTTGAGATCGAAATATGCTTTGAAGTAATCACACAAGATCCAGCTACTGCACAAATAGTATCAACACTTTACAAGCTGCAACGTAAAGATGATCTTAAACACTGCACACTAAGGCTCTATAAACAAGAGCATTCCGACAATGGTATAACTTGGTTGAATATTACAAAAAAAGATGTTTTTGAAACTTACGCTGAGATCAAAACGCTGGTCGGTGATGTCGAACAATTAAAATGTGTGGGTATTTATTATGACGGGTTTTCAGATATAGTTAAATGCCCGAATACCAGCCGCGCCGATATATTATCCAATATTTTTGGCCTGCAATCGGTTCTCAAGGGCAAATCGTTGGAAACAAAAATACGATCACTGCGCGATGAGATTAAAAAGTTAGGCCAACCGATTACAGTGCAGGCTGACGGCGCGGCCGTTGCAACGTCTCTTAATGAGACTAATACATTACGTGATCGTGTGGAAGCCGAATATCATTCGCTGAATGAATCGTTATATAAGCTGCGGGCGTCAGCCCCAAAGACATCGCGCGATGTTGTCTATGCCGAAATTCAACAAAATCAGCAATTAGTTGTGCAAAATACTCAGGCGATTGAAAGCGCGACTAGGGCGCTAACTGCGGCCGAGGCTGAATGCACTCTTAGGGGGTATACAGCGCCAACTTTCAATGTTAAAATTGACCCATCAATGGTAAAAAAAGATTACGATTTCTCGAAAATTAACAGAGTATGCCGTGATATTGATGAAATTAAGCAAGAATTATACAATATTCGTACTGAAAAATTACCCCCAGAGATTAACATCGATGAACTGCGCCGCAAGGAAGCCGCCATTTTACAGAGAATGAAATCATTGGGCATTGGTAAGATAGATGTTGGCGCAGCAAATGCCGAAATAAAGCAGCTGCGTGCCGAGTTAGATAAACTCGCCCCGTTACATTTACCAAATTCATACTCGCAGTTACAATTCAATTCATCTTGTGACAAATGCCGCGCAAATCAATCAATAACTGTTGATAAATATCAAGAAACCATCGACGAAAATGCGCGCCGAGCGCAATTGCGCCAGCAAATAAATACAAAAATAGATGAAATTGCCAACACGATCACAAAAAATGATGAATTAACACAACTGTGTTTTCAACATGTGGCAATCAGTACCAAGATACAAGACGAAGAAAAGATAATCGCGCGCAGAAGGGAAATGCGTGAATTGGAGCGTCGACGCGATGAGTTAAACGTCGAGTTGGCCGCGGCAACCGAATCTCGACAGCACAAAGATGCGCTTAAAATACATTTGTTGTATAATTTATCTGTTGCAAAAAAAGATCTTAGTGATGCGGTGTCATTAAAAGATGTTTTAATAGCTAAACGCGGCGACCTTGATGTAAAACTTGCGGCTCACGATACATTTGACCATAATAAGCTTGCGATGTTGCAAAAACAAACGCAATTATTATTCGCGCAATTGGCAGAATTAAACAATAAAATTGGACAATTGTCAAGCCAGCAAGCGGTGATAATTGCGGCCACGGAACAACAAAAGAATTACGACGCCAAATATCCCGAGCTGGCAAACAAATTAAATATCCTTACTTTGTATAATGATATCATTAATGGCAAAGAATTAAAGTCCGTGGTTATATTCAAGTGTATTGATGATGTTTTCAACGGCATGAATAAAGTGCTTGGCCTCATCACTGATTTCAGCGTATCCTACAAATATGATATGGAAGACCGTAATAAACTAGATATATTTATGATTGAAAAAAATGGTAAGATAATCGACGGCGCCCCGAGTGATATTATATTACCTGTTGAAATGGCGTCCGGCTTCCAAAAATTCATAATTAGTATCATATTCCGCATAGTTTTAGGTGTTGTTATACCATGCGCCGCTGATTTTCTCATCATTGATGAGGGGTTTGGCTGCATGGATAAACAGCATACTGCGCGCATCATTAAATTATTGGAATACTTGCGCAACAAGTATAAATTTGTATTTATTGTTTCACATATTGATGAGTTACAGAACATAATTAATAAGCCGCTAATGATAGAACAGCGGACCACAGCAATTGGTATATGCAGCCGCGTCAATAACGGCCCAGTTGATGTCGCGATAATACCTCCAGCAGATGTAGTATTACCGCAAGCAGATGCCGCCGCACCTGTAAATGCGGCCGTAAATGATAATCTTAATGATATGCCCGCGCGCATCATTTGTGCATGCGGCGCGCAAATCGCCCGATCCGCAATGTCACGCCATATGAAAACCGCGCGGCATATCGCCAAATTAGCAAATAAGTAATTATGCAATTAGGTAATAATGCATATCAATAAATATATCTAATCATATCAACTATAAAAAAATAATATTATTTTTTGTAACTGTATATATAGTTGTAATGTTATCCACTGCAAAAAAATTGATCATCGGCGCCGTTATTGCGGCAGTGTTAATTATTGTTGTGTTAATTGTTTTATTTGCCGTTAAACGAGAAAAGGTTATTATTGACTCAACCAACAATAGATTTACAATTGCATTATGTGGATCTTGTAATGGACCCGATATTAAGGTCGGCGGCGATGTCACCGGCAGTGTGCCCGAAGGTGTATATACAGTTGGTGAATTTGTGGGCAAACTCACACAACAAATGAATGAAGTTACCATGATGCGAACTGGTCTTCCTGATGAATGGAATATCGAATTGCGCCCCACCGGCAACCTTGTGATTTTATCGAATGCAAAACGCGCGTGGACCCTGAAATCCCAGCCAGATAGTGTTTATGAAACCGCGGGATTAACCGGCACCGTTGATAATTTCTGGGTTTTCTGGAACGGTACTGTCGATAACTCTAAGTTTGTTGGCACAAAAATCAAGACAGTTCAACAAAATTTATTGGGTTTTTAACCACAAAAATTGAATTTGTATTTTTTTAGCTGAAAAGAAATACAACATATTTGTAGGGATTTACAATATATTTGTAGGAATCATGGAAGCACTATGTGGTGATATCATTAGATGTATTTTAAATATGCTTCCTATGCGCGATCAGCTGTGCCTGTTAATGACATGCCGGCGTATGTATAAGTTTATCGCAGGATTAAATATACAGAAACGTGTAAATTATGAAAAAATAAGACAGCATAGTCAGCCGCAAATATTCCGCAATATGCTAGTGACAAGCCATTGTAATGAGCAACAGTACAATTATTTATGCGAACTTGATAAATTAGAAAGCATAAAATTTATGTACACGCGTAGGGGATATTCTGTAAAATTACCAAAATCAATAAAACATGTGAAGTATAACAATAGTTACAACGAAAAAGTCAATTTGCCGGAGGGTTTACTTTCTGTGAGTTTCGGGTCCTACAATAAATCAATGATTTTGCCAAAAAGTTTAAAAAGCTTTAAGATTAAATGCACTGGCAGCTTTCATGGTCGTCTTAATTTACCGGAAGGGTTACTGGTTGCAAAATTCTTGTCAGCTTTTGATTCACCGGTTAAACTACCTTCAACTTTACAAAATGTAGAATTTGGATACAGGTTTAATCAACCTGTTGAATTACCGGATGGTTTGGTGACAGTTAAATTTGGCGTTTGTTATGATCAGCCAGTAGTTTTACCCAAAACAATAAAATCAGTAGAATTTGGACATTGTTTTAATCAACACATAGATTTGCCAGAAGGTATCGTTGAGGCGGCATTTGGTTATGGTTTCATGCAACCAGTGATTTGGCCAAAAAGTTTGCAGAAATTGCAGATATATGACAGATATCTGCGCAACCCCCGAAATTTACCAGATTATGTGATTACAACTGTAATTCAACTATAGTGTGCAAAGCTTATGGTTATATTTTTTTGCGCCCGATTATGATTATGCGCCGATTAATGTGTCAACGTATATATAAATGAATTGGCTAAATTTATTATTTTTGTTTATATTTGTTGTGTTTTTGGCCCTATTTGTAATCGCGCGACAACAGGCGCATTTTACCGGCGGGCGTGATCTGCGCGGAGTACAAGAAATTATTGTGGGCGATTTTACAACAGAAGTTGATTATTCTGATATGGATGGAAAGATTAAAAAATATTCCTTGAAGTCTGGCGCCTATAAACCCCATGACTCAAATGAACAAATTCGCGCAGTTGCACAACGCGGCGCCGTGGGCGAAATCGCGCGGTTAGTGCAATTATTGGCCAAACATATAAACAAGCGGCCAAATGAGGCGTTTACTATCGCGACCAAGCTAATTAAACGCCCGGACCGCGATGTATACGAGGAATTATGTAAATATTTTGACCGCAGCGAGGATGCGCGAGCATTTTACCAGGCGGCCACCATGTATCAACCGCTAAAGGCGCACACAGGCGGCAAATTCGCGAGTTATCTTGATATTGGTTGCGGAAATGGTACAATTACGGCAGAATTGAGTAAATTAATGTGCGCCGAGGATGTGCATTGCGTCGAGGTCAAAAAATATGATGATCACGACGGCATTAAGTATTCCATGATACCATACAATGGCGAAAAAATAGATCATCCGGATGGTAAATTTGATCTAGTTACAGCTGTTATGTCATTGCATCATATTGTGAAAATAGAAGCGATTATCGCAGAAATAAAGCGCGTAATTAAGCCCGGCGGTATATTATATATCAAGGAACATGATTGCTGGAATGCCATTGACGCAATGTTAATTGATATTGAGCATAATATATTTACCTATTGTAACGAGCCAGATAATCCTGACAAAAATCCATATATGGCGCATTATAAAAATTATTGGGCTTGGATAAAATTAATCACTGAGATTGGCGGGTTTGAATACGTTGCGGCCAACTATTATCACGCAAGCCCGGCCAACACAATAACGCCAACTCGCGCATTTTGGGCAATATTCAAATGTAAATAAGAGGTAATACAACTATTAGTTATTTTAGATCATAATTATCATTTATGTTTCATTTGTTTGATTATTTTTTTGATATGCGGGCGTTTTAATAACATGGGTAATTCACCAAATAAACCATGGGCCTCAATGAACATTGTTCTGCCCATTGTTGCAGTGGCTTCATTCATTATATTGATTATGTTTTCATTTATGGCGGCACGATCGGTCATCTTGGCAATTTTCACATAATATTGCTCCCAAATCCAAATTTCATACGCGCAATCAAAGCAATGGCACAGGCCCAAAATACGCGTTGTTGGTATATCATGATCGTAAAACCTAAATTCGCGAATTATATTGTTCAAATAAAACATACGATCTTCGTATGTAGAAACATTATAAGCGGTTTCCTTGGCGCCGTCAGTTATCAGACGTGTTTCGGCCGAGTCAACTGGTGCCCACGGCTGTGGGTAAATCACGCCATCAAGATATTTATAATCGCCCTTTACAGTAAATGGAACCCGAAATTTCAGCATTGACATTGGCGCGTCCATTATGCGTAACCAGTCGCGCTGAAAGTCATTATTTCTGATAACCTCGGCCTCAAAATCTTCAAATGACATTGTGTCCGAGCCGCTTCGAATATCAGATATAAATAGGGGCCGCTTATACTTGGCCGCAACATCATTTGTAAAGAAATCATTATTAATTTCAATCTTATCTGTTGGCATAATGGCAAATTTGGCCGGATCCCAGAGTATAAATTTATGTTTGGGAAACAGCCGCGACAGTAGCGGTATATGAATACCAGACGCGGCGCCTGCATACACAACTGTATTGGATAAATGCCCATAATTTGTCATAAATATCACCTCATTTAGCAATAATTTGCGCTGGCCGGAGTGAATGCGATGCACGATGCGAGGCGGATGCTTTGGAAATGAATGATATTTCAAAGTATCAAGATCAGGAATAAATATCACACTGAATGGACCGCGGCCGACGATGGTTTTATTGATTTGGGTTAACTCGGCGCCATTCCACGACTCACCCTCTAAACCAGCAGTTATAAGCGCAGTTACGCTAGCAGTTATGCGATCAGATGAACTGGTAGATGCAAGTGTATTGATATATTCATTGGACGAAAGCGCCGCGCCAAGCGTGCTGAATGGATATTTGGAAAGCATTTCGGCGCGCCGCCTAGATAAAGGCCAAATTGGCAAATGCGGGGCGCGGCGTGTAAACCACGGCAATTGTGCCATTAACTCAATTAAAGACGAAGTGTTGGTATTGGACGATCCATGCGCGCCACTAGAATATTTACTTTGTAGGTAAATACCCCAAATCATTATCTCACATGTGCAGTCATAACAATTACATACATATAAATTAGATTTGCCAGATGACTTTGCCAGATCAACAATATCATCATTTTTAAACCAGCCCATTTCGCGGATGGTATTATTATGATAGTTAACCCGCCCCAGATCAATTGAAACCACATCTGCGTTGGTTTCCCAACCATAAACTGGGCGGTCAGCCCACGGCGCGTAATATACGCGACCGGCAAATTTATCATCGCCGGCAATCTGCACCAATCGCATGTCGCCAGTATCAACAATCGCCGAGTTTTGCAGCTCCGCGCGCTTGAGTTTAATATGCGCGCCAAAGTATTTATTGATATATTCGAATATCAATTCATTGCAATCAATGGTCGCGGCGTCGGGCGCATTTTCAGATAAATAATGCACAATGGCCATGAAAACGTTTCGATCGCGAATCGTACAGCGACAGCCAGTAGTTGCTAATGGCGCGGCCGGAGTTGCCGGATCGTATGTCAACAATGAAATTAATTCGGTTAGATGATTTGAGTAATCATCGCTATTTGCGCTCGGGGCATATAGCGCGTTTAAATCCAAGTCCAAATACCGCGCGTAATCACTTTCTTTACGCAATGTATAACCGGCGCGAGTGGTTTCATAGGCGGAAAGTATCCTATGCTTGTATTTTTTACCTTTAGATATTTCCATATTTGTGATAATTATTGTAATTATTGTAATTATGATGATAAATTACAATGATTGTAATTGCTACAATAATATAATTAAGACTATATATTATATATTTAAAAATGTATTGTATGAATACGCGCGCCGATTGGGTTTATCTGCAGAATAATTTATATTTGAGAGGCGAAATAGATATTGATGAAGTGAAGCATATTCGCGAGTTTATTGCGGCCAATAAGCATATTTATCAATCAGAACGATTATTATTGATAGTCGCGGCAGTTTTACTCGGCATTACAAGCGCGCTGTTATCATTCACTCGCGACTGGTATGGTTTAATTGGCGCGATAACAGGAATAGTATTCGCCGCGATTGCCGCGGCGTTTGCCTATACTAGCAAATTATCGCGCGTTGTGGGCGTTAGTATGCCATCCGCGCAAAATTATCATATTGAAACGTTTGGTAGAAATTATTATGTTACAATGAAAAAAATAAGTATATTGAGATTTATTGACTCAGTACCAGTTGAATATCATGTATGAATATCGGCGCGTTTATTGCGATTAATATCACTTTATTGTATTAAATATTGATTAAATTAAACCAAAATACATCATTAATTTCAACATTTATCTTAATAGCTGGCTGACCAGAAATATGTTCATATTCATCTCCGGATAACACAATTAGATTCTCAACTTCACCTTCACAATCAATTCGGTAGATGCCGTCCTCTAATAATTTAGTTAGCTGTTCATGAAGTACGTATGATCGTACTGGTAATATTTGCAGATCACCAACGCGGCCAAACTCGCCAGTAACATCGCGTATTATTTCAATTTCAGCAACTGCTCTAAAATCAAAGAAATCGTAAAGAATACAATTGGCGAATAAGTCACGCGGAGTAAATGCACCCATTATCAAATCTATGTTATCATTAATCTGCAAGTTCATTTCAATAATATCTCTGGGTGTGTAGATGCCTACGGGTATATCATGTTCCAATATGTGGCTTAATGCATCAGAATGAAATATGAATATACCATTGCGCCCATCGTGTAATATGTCATCCATTTAGGTTAATAACCATTAATTATACAAAATCATTTTTTTGTTGCAGTTAAAAATAAATTACACGTAGAGATAATCGTGTAGTGGTAATCACGCGATAGACGCGTCGTAAAGATCTGGATCATCGTAATATTCATCGGGCGGGTAGTATTCATCGAACCTACAGTCATCATCATTTGAATCATGATTTGTGCCCAGTATTTTATCCAGATTTTGCATTGGTATACCTTGGGTCATGAACAGTTCATCAAGATTCGCGAGTAAATCCTTACGATCATAAATCTCAATACCGGCCGTTGAAAATCTCGGGTCATCAATAATGGCGCCATATTCCGCGCCAGTCAAAACGGCAAATTGATTGCCGCCATAATCTATTTTGACAACACCCTCATCAACATAACATTGGATTATATCGTGTAACATTTCATTTTCATCATCGACAACAAACTCGATATGTGGAGTGAATGTATCATCATACATCACCATCATTTCCTTGGCGATTTCAAACTCGTAGAAATCAAAATCGTTGCAGCGCTCAATTAAATCGCGTATTGTTGTGGCCTTACTGATTGCATATATTTGATACTCACTTAATATGTTGAAGGCAACAGTCGAAGCCTCTTGCGCTGTGTAAGCACCTTCAGCCAAACTACATGGGCCCGTGTAATCAAATTCCAATGAGTCCTTGGGCAGCACAAAGAACTTGCCGTATTTTGATATATTTCTGTCAAGATTACGTGCCATGATATTCTATGATTTACAGTTTTCAATTTTTAATAATGATGAACTTAAGTATTATTGTACAAATCTAAATATGGATTTCCTGGAGTTTGCCGCGGCCATCAAACCTGATCGCATTATTGAATGCACCGACGGGCGAGTAGATACCATAAACTATACCCTATATCTGCGTATTCCAGATTTTCCCAACAGGGTAAATCGCGGTGCAAGTGAGACTAAAATATTTGTTGACTATGTCGCGCGCGGAGTTGATATCCCCGCAAGCATTGATGTTAACACACTTTTGCATGTATTGGAAATGGCAATTGAATACAATTTTACACCCTTGATGACAAAGATATATAACATTATCATTAGTTGTGTTGATATTGACGCGCTTGTTAAAATCATTGCATGGTACCTGAAACGCGGCGTGTATTCGCGCGAGCATATCACTCGACTAACAGCGCAAATTAAAAAACAAATAAATTGTGCACGGCCGCCCAAATGCAAACATGGCGATAATTGCATTGAAACTATATGTTACTATTGTCCTGCTGGTGAGTTATGGTCAATGCATATTGGGGGCTGTCCGTTGGGCGTGGAGTCGGCCTGCCCTTATAAACAGCAACCATGGGCCGCGGTTATCGATTGGACCAAATATCCGCAAGTCGCATCAATAGTCATAAGTTCTCTGTTGTCAAACCCCTAATTAGTAATTAGTAATTAGTAATTAGTAATTAGTGATTAGTAATTAGTAATTAGATTACATACGCCGGTTGCAAAAATAATATCATAAAAAATAAATTTATTTTTTGCGTTTTGAATCTTCGGCCTCGATTAAAAGTTTACGTTTAACAGGTTTGTTGGGCTTGTCATTATCGGAATCGCCTACGGAAATATTTGCGTTTAGGTCTGCGCGCAGGTCAGTGGATATCGTTAGGTTACGGCGCGTCGGAGTAATCGAAACATTGACTGCACCAGTTAATACAAGATCGTATGGGGCGCCATTTACATAAATGCGGTGTTTATAATTCACAATAAATGGAGGCGGCGCAGTATCACCTTGAGTAGGCTCATCATTAGACTCATCATTAGACTCATCATTAGACTCATCATTAGACTCATCATTAGACGCATCATTAGACTCATCATTAGACGCATCGTCGGATTCTTCAATAACTTCTGATTTACCATCCGGCACATCATCGGAAACAATGAACGTGTCAAGAGAATTGTCGGAATCATCGGAATCATCGGAATCGTCACTTATGTTGATTACAGCATTGGTGGTGAATTTTGCGGCCGATGTTGTCTCGTCTAGTAAAGCGTCAGATAAATGCCGATATCTGCGCGTGGGTAACAATTGCAGTAAAGTTTCAAGGTTGTCTTTGGTAATCAGTTGCGGATCAATTGATCCTGCAATAGCTAGCTTATTTGCGCATCTTGATAAATGGTAGTTCCAGCCATTTTCATCGCATTTGGATCTCCAACATTTTACACATCTGTGATCATTGCAACATTGACGCGATAATTGACGACCGGTTTTGCAATATTTGCATGATGGGCGCCCACCCCCTATTTGCGCATTGGGCAATCGCGGGGTAAACTTGCAATCATCTAAGTGGTTAGTGGATTTGGATAATGACATCGTGGTAACTTGTAAGTATCAAAATCAATTTTTTATCATAAAAAATCAATTCATATTATTGAGTAGTTTGCGCACATATGCCGTGGCGTCCATGGTAATTTTGTCAGAATACCATTCAGGAATAAGTAAACGGCGATTGTCTTTTTCTTGTGTAACATTAACAGTTCGATAAATATAAATATCATTTACTTTGATATCTATTGTACCACATCGTTTGATGCAGCTCGCGTACAGCGCGTCAATGAGTTCGCGCGGAGTGTTAGCGGCGCGCGTTATCCCCTCGACTTGCAATTCATCAATGTCAATGTGATTTTTACGTGTAACGGTACTGTAAATTCCGCATTTAACCGCTACGGGCAGGCTTAACGCCGGCGAGTATATGGCCGCCACAAACCGCGCTTCATCTTGAAATGGTTTATCCATATAGGTATGCCGGATGTATACTGAGTGTGTACTGAATAGTGATTCACTGAGTATTGATTTATTACAACACATAAATTCAATTTTACAAATATATACTTAGTATAAATACATAATGCCATACATTCATCGCGAAGTCGATTGTATAATTTGTAGTAATGGGCGCGTGATTTGCCCACAGTGCAAACCATCAGGTTATCATTTATCAATGTATCAAAATAATACTATTTGTAGCAAATGTTGCAAAACTGGCATGATTAAATGCGCAAATTGTAGCGGCACTGGTAAAGTTAGTAGTAGCTTTTACATTGACCTCGTAAAACCCCATGTTGTCGAGGCGCAACAGAAAAAGTCACGTAAATTTTGCTGTTTTTGTTGATCGCGCAATATAACTATTTAGAGATCCCGCGCGATTAAATCAATGAATAACCCATGTTATGAAGTTTTTGCAAATTTAGATTTATTGAAACTAGTCGTCAGTTATATACCAAACTGGGCCGCGTTCTGCCGGCTGGTTTGCCGCGCAATGAGCCGTATCAAATTAACACACGACGCCACTGCGTTATGGCGCGTATATGTTGAGCAAGAATATGTGATGAGTGACCAAACGGCAAACATGATAATTAATGAATTGGTATCAGTAAAATGGTACAAAACTCTGCATATTTTCGTTGGCGCGAGTCAAACGCGCGGGAATATGCTTTATAAAGCATGTGTGGATGACGATGAAGTATTTGCGTGGGCGTGTAAAAATGCTATTTTACATGACAACGGTATTGTAAAAATACTGATAAATGAGCCGCTACGTAATATCAAAAAAATATATCGCGCGCTTGAGTTTTCAAGGGTAAAAATGAATCATTATGCTGCAGTTTATGCAAGATTGGATATCATAGAATGGATCGGCGAAATTAACGATCCGTATATTGGCACGTATGTTTTATATAAAGCCGAAGTATATGACAAACGACCATTAATGCAATGGTATCAGGGCAAATGTATTTTTGATGAAACTGTGCTTAGTAGATTAATATCAATGAATATTACTGTTGATGGTTATTTAGCCGCGTGTAAATTGCTTCGGCCTATGCATTTATGCAATAAATTCAGATCGCCGTGGATATTGATGATGTTAGCTCATACTGGTAACTATGAATTATTATGTCACAGATTGGCCGAATTACACCCAGTGGTTGATCAATCCACAATGACTAGAATTATTTATGCGGCGTTGGCGGCCGGTAAATACGATTGTGCAACTGCGGCCGCACAATATGGCGGCTGGCCGAATGCACTATGGTGCCTCATATGCAAAAACATCAAGATTGATACTATCGCATGGTATATTAATACTTATGGTTTTATTGTTACGCTAATTCGCGATGTATATGATTTGGTACCCGAAGATAGGCGTGATAGTTTCATGAATGAAATCAACAAAGCAATCAATCAAAATTGATTATTATATATAAATGTATAGTAATGAATAATAGATACAACTATAAATGTACATAGATTTATGGAATATTATTGATTCGTTTAACCCCGGGTCAATCGCGGCCATACGCGCGACATGTAAATCCTGGCATTCTCAAATAGTTAATGTTACAATACCAATGCGCATTTACTGGTTTTGGTTAAACTACAGCCCAGATATTGTTCTGTATCATAATAAAACAAATGGAGTTATAACCGCGACCAAAGTATTTTGCGCCACAGTTGAACTGAATATGCACCATCTGTTAACTTCGCGCATTAGCCTATCGCCTGAACATCTGTGCCCAATAACAGAAAAATTAATATTCAACCTAATAAAATGCAACCATAAGCTACCAACAGAAATATTAATCAAGATAATGGATCACCCGCGCCGCGATGCACTTTTAGACATAATTTATGCAAAAAACAAGTGTATATTTGTGGGCTAATCATTGGGCCCGCGCCTAAACTCACTTCCAGGCCAGCCGAATAGCCAATCAGACCGCCCCCATATTGACTTCACAAGAAAGGCCGGTGGTTATCATCTTAGTTATCACTTAGTTATCACATCATTACAAAAAAACTTTTTTCTATTTTTTCATTTTCATAAATTTTTATTTTTTTACTTTTTACTTTTTCATTTCTACAAAAAATATTTTTTGTATCTAGTCAACCACCGACAGCCCAATAGTGCTTATCACCGGGCCTTCTTCCAAACTCGCTTCCAGGCCCACTTATAAGGCAAACTGGCGGCCAGCATTGCGAGTTTAACATCGGGCCGCGATATTTAGTTATGCAAGCGAATATAAAGTCGCCGCTGGGCACTAACCCCCGGTCAGCGCCTAGTAAGTGCATAAACTGCTCACGGGGCCGCCGATAATCCCGCCGATTCATCCGCCGATGGTTTTGCCGATTCATCCGCATAATGAAAAACCCCCACGCCCCCGATAAGTAAACGCGCCCGAACACTTAGTAGTTTGGCCCGTGGGATTTTTCCAATTTCGCCAAAATTTTACCCCCTCCGTTTGCCCTAATATATATCTATATTACGAGTTTACCAAAAAATAAAAAATTCATTTTACGGCTAACTTATAATTTCTTCCAAATTATACCCAAAAAAAAGTACTTTCGATTTTTACGAGTTGGGCCGACCAAAACTCACAATATTAGAAGCCGCCGAATCAAACGAGCCGAGCCAGCACCCATTCAACACACATCGCGCCGCCATAAACATAGCGATACAGCTCCAGATTATTTTGAAACCTGAACCGAGGGTGTGGGAGTTTTTGACAGCCAAAAGTAAGCATAAATCTAACCCATAACATTAACCACCGGCCAACCATTAAACTAAAATTATTTTGTCACAAAAAACAGGTTTAGGAGTTGGTTATCCTAATTTGTTTGTTATTTACAGGTGTTTGCAATCAATCTTATAATAGTTTGTCTATTATAGGTTTGATTACATGAATATCCCATTATCTGAAAGATAATGTCATATATCACATCAAATCAACTAATCAGTTAAACAGAGTTTAAACTAGAATAGTTAACATGAGGCTCGACCTAAAAGGTCTAACGGATGAAACAATATGCTGAAAGCAAATGTTTTACACACGGTTATCAGCTATATCATAATATGCATGCATACGATGATACCTGAGCCGTGGTAGATATAGGGCCGCTACTTCTATATCTTACCTTTAGCAGGGTCGATTTCAATATTTATTAACCTACGGGCCAACTCTATAACTTGCTATAAGGGGTACTCATAGGGCCCACAGGCAGCCGGCATAATGAGTAGCATATGGGGCCGCAATGTGGCTATATTGGGCCGGCTCGGGCTATATATGGCGGGCCACCCACCGGGCCTTCTTCCAAACTCGCAATAGGGGGCACTTATAGGGCAAACTGGCGGCCAGCATCACGAGTAGCACAATGAGCCGCGATGATTGGGCAAAAAGTTACCGCTGGGCACTAACCACCGGGCCTTCTTCCAAACTCGCAATAGGGGGCACTTATAGGGCAAACTGGCGGCCAGCATCACGAGTAGCACAATGAGCCGCGATGATTGGGCA
>Ga0169931_10007730_pt1 | contig 15865 bp, 9 predicted proteins | sample Kivu_15m_20L_FD_129675 | JGI IMG/M metagenome (GOLD analysis project Ga0169931, IMG submission 129675) | Freshwater microbial communities from Lake Kivu, Western Province, Rwanda to study Microbial Dark Matter (Phase II) - Kivu_15m_20L... | ecosystem: Environmental > Aquatic > Freshwater > Lake ...
CCTCATTTGTCAGCCCTCCGGGCCAATCAGGCAGGCAGCGCCTCGAGCAGACGATCGATCTCGGACGGGAGATTGTAGAAGTGAGGAGAGATCCGCAGGCGACCCAGCCGGGGAGTGGTGATGATTGCCTCGGCCTCGAGAAGCCGGTGGAGCGCCTCCGCCGAGTGGCGCGGGTGGCGACAGCAGAGAAAGGAGGACCGCTCGCCCGGTCGAGGGGAACTGACGACTTCATACCCGCGCGATTGGAGCCCCTGGCGGAGATACTCGGCCAGTTCGAGCAGGTACCGCTCGATCCGCTCTGGTCCAACCTCGAGGAAGAGATCGATCGCCGCACCGAGGCCGACGACGCCCGCCGTATTGAGCGCTCCAGGCTCAAAGCGGCGTGCGCCCGCGGCGAGCGGTTGTTCGGCGCGTTGGAAGGAGAAGGGACTCTCGACCGACATCCAGCCGAGGACGGTCGGGGTGATCCGGTCGAGGACCCCACGACGAACGTAGAGCAGCGCGACGCCATCCGGCCCGAGCAGAAACTTATGAGCATCGGCGGCAAAGGCGTCGATCTGGCACGCCTCGACGTCGAGCCGCAGCGCGCCGAGGCCCTGGATGGCGTCGACGACAAAGAGGACTCCCCGCTCGCGACAATACCGGCCGATCGTCGCCAGGTCGTGGCGGAAGCCACTGGCGAATTCGACGAAGCTGAGCGTGACGACACGCGTCCGGTCGTCGATCGCCGCCAGAATCTCCTCCGTCTCGAGGCGGCCCTGGCGTTCCGGGACGAGGCGCAGCTCGACCCCGTCAACGGGTCCGAGGCGCTGCCAGGGGAGAAGGTTCGATGGAAATTCGCAATCGGCCGAGACGACGTTGTCGCCGCGCTCCCAGGCGATGCCATTGGCGATGAGGGCCAGACCGGTCGAGGTGTTCGCGGCGAAGGCGATCTCGTCGGGGGCTGCGTGGACCAGTCGCGCGGCAGAGCGGCGAACGGCTTCGACCGCCTCCCCCCATTCCCGATAGCGCACCAGGCCCCGCTCGAGCAGGTCTCTGGTGTAGCCATTCATCCGCTCATAAACGGGAAGGGAGATCGGGCTGACCGCCGCGTGGTTGAGGTAGGCGTAATGCCGGGTGACGGGGAAGAGCTGTCGGATCGCCTCGTTCACCGTCCCTCCCGCGAAGAGGGATCGGCGCCGAAGGTCAGCGCGAAGGCCGGTCGGACTTCGCCAACCGGCAGCCGTCGGTGGTTGGTGACCTGAGAACGCGCGTATCCCGCGAGTGAGTCTGGGATCCCGGACTCGAAGAGGCCGAGCTGGCGCAGTGTCTCGAGGACCACCGGGTCACGGGCGCGTCGGGTGTCGCCGTCTTCGACCTTGATGGCGATGCCCAGCCCGCGCGGGTATCGCGCGCATGGCAGCAGGCCGAGGAGTTGCACCCCCTCGGCTCCTACCTTCGAGACGATCTGACCAGGGAGGGCCCGCATGAGGTCCGTGTCGAGCCGCTGCCGGGTGCCGCCGACCATCTCCGGGGCTTCGATCATCGCCGCGACGACCCGTCGGGCAGCCTCTCGTGAGCTCTCCGGGAGATCGTCTGGCGGGGCCACGAGGCGGGCATAGCTCCGGGCCATCGCCTCCAGCGGAACGGCGAAGACGGGAGCGCTGCACCCATCGACCGCGATTCCGACCTCCTCCTCCCGAACCCCGGCAAATTGGGCAAGGTGAGCCAGGATCATCCGCTGAATGGGATGGGTCGGGTCGAGATAGGTCTCGGTCGGAGCGCCCACGTGGCAAGCAAGTACGAGCATCCCGGCGTGCTTGCCGGAACAGTTGTTGTGGAGAAGATCGGGGCGCTCCCCGGCGGCACGCAGCGCTTTCGTCGTTGCCTCGTCGAACGGCATGTGGGGGCCGCACTGCAGCTGCTCAACCGAGAGATCGGCCTTGGCCAGAATCGAGCGGACGGCCTCGCGGTGGATCGCTTCTCCACTGTGGGAACCGATGATGACCGCCAACTCGACCGGGGTCAGGCGATACCGATCCGCTGCTCCCGATTCGATGAGGGGGATGGCCTGGAAGGGCTTGGCGGCGGAGCGATAGAAGACTCGGGACGAGATCCTCCCAAGGCTCGCCTCGACCTCGCCCTCGCCAGAGAGGACGGCGATCGCCCCGCGGTGAGCCGATTCGACCTCGCCGCCTCGCGTCACCTCGACGACCACTGGCCAATCCGACGCGGACGCCGAGGGGGTCGGTTCCGGCGGCGCCGGATCGGAAGCGCGTTGCTCAGCATGGGAATGGGTTTGACTCACGACCGCATCATACCCGAGCCGGCGGGCGCAAGACCAGTCGGAGGGGGCCGCCCCCGATCTCACTTGGACTGCCGCGCCGCGGGGGGAGGCTGACGAATGGTCAGTTGCCGGTCGAGGAGCGGATTCGTGACGGTCTGGACAAGGCCGTTGGGCCACTCGATGACCAGTCGATCGACCCGCGTCGATGCCCCCAGCCCAAAATAGGTGCGTGGATCGCTCGCGCTGAGATAACTTCCGTCACTGTGAACGTGGCGCCAGAGGGTGGGGAGTCCTTTTCGTTCGAGGCCGACCCGGGCGCCCATCCCCCACCGGTTGGTCCGCTGTCCCGGATCCCCGAGCAGCCGGACCGCCAGCCAGTGGGGATCTCCCGCGGCGGATCTCCGCGTCTGATTGAAGAGAACCCTCGCCGGCCCCCGGTTGTTGGTGATCAACAGGTCGAGATCGCCATCATTGTCGAGGTCTCCGAAGGCGAGCCCGCGGCTGATCTCCTGCCGGGTCAGGACCGGCTCTTCCTCGGGTGAAACTTCGCGGAAACTCGCGCCCCGTTCCTCGTTGCGAAAGAGCTGATTGCGCTGTCGGAACGGATCCAGCTCCCCCTCGCGAGCAACGAGCCGCGTCACCGCCCCGTTGGCCGCGAAGAGGTCGAGCCAGCCGTCGAGGTCAACATCGAACCAGCCAACGCCAAACCCTGTCGAGAGGAAACTGTCCCGGCCAATCCGGGAACCGTCCGAGTCGTCGTCGAAGAAGCCTGTCCCCCCACCCAGGTTGCGGAAAAGAGTGAATCCCTCCCGTGTCAGGTTGGTCACCAGCAGATCGAGATCTCCATCGTTGTCATAGTCGCCCGCCGTCACTCCCATCCCCGCCCGGGGAACGCCGGTCATGGCATAGGCAACCCCGGCGAGCAGCCCCCGCTCGAGAAAGGTCCCGTCCTTCTGGTTGATCCAGAGGAGGTTGGCCGCGCCATCATTGGCGACGTAGAAGTCTGGCCAGCCATCTCCATTGAAATCGCCGCTGACAACCCCCAAGCCCGGCCCGATGGCGCTGGCGATCCCGGCGGTGCGGGTGACGTCCTCGAAGATTCCGTCGCCACGGTTGCGATAGAGCCGATCGCCGATCGGCCGATGAGCCGCCGGCGTGCAGTAGTCCGGCTCGCCCGTGGGGGCGTAGCACCGTTTATGGGTCCGGACGCTGAAGTCGACATAGGCGGTCACATAGAGGTCGAGGTTGCCATCCCGGTCATAGTCGACGAAGGAGGCACTTGTCGTCCAGCGGGAATCGCGGATCCCCGCCGACTGCCCAACTTCGGTGAAGGTCCCGTCGCCGTTGTTGCGGAAGAGGAGATCGGGCCCAACGGAGGTCACCAGGAGATCGAGGTCTCCATCGTTGTCGATGTCCCCGACCGCCACCCCCATGCCATAGCCACCACCGACCAGTCCCGCCTTCCCGCTGACATCGGTCAACCGCACCTTGCCGCCCGGGATCAGGTCGTTGCGCAGGAGTCGATGTCTCGGCCCCCCTTCCACTGGACGTTCACCATCGCGGAGCGTGCCTCCATCGACCAGGAACAGGTCGAGATCGCCATCCCCATCGAAGTCGAAGAGCGCCCCTCCAGCCCCCATGATCTCGGGCAGGTAGAGTTCCGCGGTCTCCCCGGCCCGGTGGACAAAGGTCAACCCGACCTCCTCCGTTCCATCCCGGAGCAACGGTCGCTCGACCGGCGACGCAGAGGACGAAAGTACCGGGAGGAGCCCGACGAGCAGCCAGACGAGAGGCGGAAGGCCTCGCCGAGGGCCGCGCCCCGCCATCTCCCCTGCATCAGAGCGATCGATCGGCATGGCTCCCCCCTTCACTGTCGCGTCAATACCTGGAGATCCCGCTCAATCCGGGTCGCCAGCGGCGTCAATCGATGGGTCGTCGCGAGACGGTACGCGCGCTGAAGATACTCGATGGCGCGGCCCCGTTCCCCCAGACGCGCGTAGGTCGCGCCGAGCGCATAGGCATAGGTCGCCGTCTCGGCGTCCTCCGGCTCGAGCGAGCGCTCAAACTCCGGAATCGCCTCGCGCGGGCGACTGAGATTGACCAGAATCCGGCCAAGCAGGAAATGGGCCGAACGATAGCCCGGCCGGCTCCCGATCGCTTGCCGGTAGTGGCTGGCCGCCTCCTCCAGCCGCCCCTCCCGTTCGATCAGGACCGCGTAGTTGTGATGGGCTTCGGCATAGGTCGGCTCGACCTCGAGCGTCCGCTGAAAGGCGAGCTTCGCCTCTCCAATCCGGTCGAGCGAGACGAGGAGAACGCCATAGTTGTAATGCAGCTCCGGGAGATTGGGCTGCGTGGCCAGGGCGGCCCGGTAGTGCTCCTCCGCCTTCCCCGCCTCTCCCAGGCGTCCGTAGATCGAGATGAGGTTGAGATGTGCCTGGACCAGCCCTGGATTGAGCGCGAGCGCCCGCTCGTGCTCAGTAATCGAATCCATCAGCCGACCGGCGGCCTCGTGAGCAATCCCCCGGCGCAGGTGCTGCTGCCCGCCGAGATTGAGTTCCGCTACCTCGCGAAGTACCGGATCCTCAAGGGGCGGACGACTGCGCTGGAGCGGCTCGGCACGCGCCAACCACTCGGCCGCCTCCGCCGACTCTCCCATCTGTCGCCTGGCGATGCCAAGCGCGTAGAGGGCTGCGCCATAACCTGGAAAGAGCTCGATCGCCCGACGGTAGTGCCCGGCCGCCGCCGCTGGATCGCGACGCGCCGTCGCCACCCGCCCCAGCCCGTAATGGGCCTGCGGCAAGGGAGGACTTCGCCGGGTCAGTCGCTCATTGAGCGCGGCGCTCTCCTCCCACTGCCCGGCCCCGAAGAGGCTGTCGGCAAGACGCACCTGCGCGGCAATGCTCGTCGGGTCCAACTCGAGCGCCTCTCGCAGCGCGGTGATGGCCCCCTTCCTCTCTCCCAGCTCCGCCCGCGCCACTCCCAACAGATACGCCCAGCGAAACTCCTTCGGCGCGAGTTGGCGGGCTCGCTCATAGCAGGGCCGGGCCAGTTCGTACTGCTCGTAGGTCTGCAGCACCATTCCCAGCCGCCCGTTGAGTGCCGGATCGAGCGGCGTCTGCCGCACCGCCCGCTCGACCGCCTCGACCTGCGCCCGCACCTCCGGCTCAAAGCGCTCCCCGTCAATCGCCGGTAGCGCTGGGAGTATCTGGGCCACCGCCTCTCCCGCCGGAAGCCCCGCGAGGAGCAGCGCCAGCAGGAGGAGACCAGCGCCGACCCGGCCCGTTCGATCGTTCGTCCTGGACAGACCCGACCTCCGCCAGGCCTTCCCTGGTCGTTTGACCATCTCGTCTCCCCGCACCCTTCCTCTCGGGCTAACGTTTCTCCCCCGGAAGGGCAAAAGCCACATACTTCCCTCCAGAAGGGGCTCCGCGCTTCCCGCCACCCGCCGCAATGACGACAAACTGCCGTCCTCCGGCGAGGTAGGTCGCCGGGGTCGCGTTGCCCGCCGCCGGCAGAAGGGCCTGCCAGAGCAACTCCCCAGTGCGTGGATCGAACGCCCGGAACTTGCGGTCATAGTTGGTCGCCCCGATGAAGAGCAATCCGCCTGCGGTGACAATCGGGCCGCCATAGTTCCAACTGCCCGTCCCTTCGATCCCCTGCGCAACCAGCTCCGGATGCTCCCCCAAGGGAATTTGCCACGCAATCGTCCCCTTGTTGAGATCGATCGCGCTGAGCGTTCCCCACGGCGGCGTGATCGCCGGATAGCCCTCCGGATCGAGAAATCGCGGGTACCCGTTGGTCACATAGCGAACCTCGTGGGGGTGGGGGTTGGGGTCGGGGTGGGGGTTGGACCTCGCCTCGACACGCTCCCCCTCCGCTCCCGTCAGGAGGTACCGGCCGATCGCCTGCAAGGCCGCCGTGCCCAACGACGCAAACCCGGGCATGCGCCCAACCCCTTGTCGGATCAACGCCCGCAGCTCCTCCTCGTCATACTTGCGGCTCAGCGCGGTGACCGCCGGGAACTCTGGCGGCGAGCCCTGCAGATCCTGCCCATGACAACTCGCGCAATGGCGCTGGTAGAGATCCTTTCCGCTCAACCGTCCATTGCCCCGCGGGCGCTCCACCAGCTGGAGGATACAGGGGACCTCGCTCGAATTGACGAAGAGATACCCGCTCGATGGGTCATAGGCCGCGCCTCCCCATCCTGGCCCTCCATCGAAGCCGGGCAGTACGAGGCTCCCCTCCAACCCGGGCGGGTCGAACTGGCCAACGCTCCGCAATGTCCGAAAGACCCCGAGCGCCGCTGCGTGCGCCGCCGGGGTTCGCCGCGTGACCATCTCCTCCGTCATCCGCTGCCGCGCGATCGGGGGCGGCAGAACCGGCAAGGGCTGCGTCCCTGCCGGCTGCTCCCCTTCCACCCCGCGGGTCGAGACCTGCTGGTATTCGATCGGAAAGACCGCCCGCCCCGTCTCCCGCTCGAAGAGAAAGACATGCCCGCTCTTGGTAATCTGGGCCACCGCCGCGATTCGCTTCCCTCCGTGACGCACCGTCACCAGGGTAGGCGCCGCCGGCAGGTCCCGATCCCACAGATCGTGACGGACCGCTTGAAAATGCCATCGCCGCTCCCCGGTCGCGGCGTCGAGGCAGAGCAACGTGTTGGCGTAGAGATTGTCCCCGTGCCGGTTGGCGCCGTAGAAATCATAGGTCGCCGATCCCGTCGGCACAAAGACGAGCCCCCGCTCCTCATCGAGCGTCATCCCGCTCCAGTTGTTCGCCCCGCCGCTGTAGGTCCACGCCTCGGGTGGCCACGTCTCATACCCTTTCTCGCCGGGATGCGGAATCGTGTGGAAGATCCACCGCTGTTTTCCTGTCCGCAGATCGTACGCCCGAAGATGGCCCGGCGCGGCGGGCAACGACTCGCTCACCAGACTGCCGACGATCAAGAGATCCCGATAGACCACCCCCGGCGTCGAGAGCCCGACCGAGAGATCGCGCGCCTCGCGCCCCAAGCCCTCCCGCAGGTCGACCCGGCCCTTCTCCCCAAAGGTCTCGACCGGTCGCCCCGTCCGTGCGTCGAGCGAGTAGAGCCAATTCCGGTGCGCGACATAGAGCCTCGCCTCCCCCTTCTCCCCCGCCCAATAGTTGAGCCCCCGATTGCGGGGACGCCCGAGCACCCGCCCGCCCTCGTTCGGATCGAAGACCCATCGCTCTCTCCCCGTCGCCGCGTCGAGCGCGAAGACCCGCATCCGCGGCGTCGTCCCATAGAGCGTCCCATCGATCACCAGCGGATTGCACTGCATCTCCGACCCTTCGAAGACATCCCCCGTATCGTAGGTCCAGGCCTCTTCGAGCTGTCCCACATTGCGGCGATCGATCTGCCGCAAGGGAGAGAAGTGGGTATTGGCTGCCCCTCCCCCGTAGGCGGACCAGTCGGCTCCAGTCCCGGCACGATCCCCGACCCAGCCCGCTCCCAGCAGGAAGAGCGTCACGCCCCCCAGCAGGGCCCCTCCCCACCACATCCGCTGCCCCGCTCTCCATCGTCCGCCTTCTCGTCCCATCCCCAGCTCCACTCTTCCCGACCAGCCACCTGAAATGGCCCAAAATGAGAGGAGAGGGGATCCCACACTGGCAATCCCCTCCCATTCTCTTGACGCCGCCTCGCGGCGGGCCATTCTGACATTGCCGGAACGAGTGAAGGGCTACTGGCCCCTCTTCCCGCTCCAACGCAACAAGGTTAGAAGCTCAGGCGCAGCCCAAACCGCACCACCCGCTCGTCGATCCCCTCTCGGCCAAACGAACGAACCCCGGTGATCTCCATGAACCCGTTGGTCCGCAGTCGGCCCGTCACCGGATCGGTCAGGATCTTCCCGAAGTTCGGACTCGAGCGATTGGTCTCCCGAGCCGGAGCCGAGGCATTGTTGCCCGGATTGGCGAAGTGCGGCGTGTTGGTCGCGTTGAACGCCTCCACCCGGAACTGCAACTTGATGCTCTCCCGAATCTGGAACTCCCGGAAGATCCCCAGGTCGAGGTTGACCGTTCCCGGTCCCCGCAACGTGTTGAACCCCAACGTCCCAAACCGCACCGTGTTGGCCGGGTTGGGATCGAAATCGACCGGACGGAAGACGTTCGGATCAAAGTAGTGCTCGTTGCGCCCCTTCTTGTTGAGCTTGACGACCTGCCCAATCTGATCCGGCCGCTGCGAGATCCCTGGCGCATTGATCGACGTCCCACTCGCCGAGAGCGAGAAGGGCGTCCCCATAAAGGCGCCAAAGACCCAGTTCATCTGCCAGCCTCCAGCCAACGCCGAGGCCGCCTTGTTGCTCGCCAGCCACTTCCGCCCCCGTCCAAACGGCAACTCATACGCTCCCGTGAACTGGAAGTTGTGCGGAATGTCGAAGTTGAGCAGCGACCGGTTCAAGGCATAGTACTCAGGTCGGGGCAGGTTGATCGAATTCTCACTCTGTCCCCCAACGCCCACCAGCCCGATCGCCTTCGACCAGGTGTAGTTGCCCTGCAATTGCAGGCCATTGGCAAACCGACGCTTGACGTTGACCTGCAGCGAATCGTACATCGAATTCCCGACCGGCCCGTAGACGGTCGTCCCAGCCAGCCGGCCGAACCGCTGGTTGAGCGGCTGGCTCGCCGGCCCGCCCCCAATCAACCCGGCGTTGACATTCCGGTAGGCCGATTGACGGATCGTCCGCGTCGCCACATACCCGGCCGAAGCGACCAGCCCATTCCAGAGACTCTTCTCCAATACCAGATTCCACGACTGGATATACGGCCGGTCAAACCGGTCGTCAAGCGTCGTGACACTGACTGCTCCCGGAGGGGTCACCCGCCCACTGCTAAAGTTGGGCACTGTCACCTGCGGAATCCCCTCCCGGAGGGTCCCCGATGGCTGGGCAGAGTTGATTGCCGGAACATTCAAGGCTATCAACATCGGGAAGTTGGTGCGGAAGATCCGCGCCAGACTGATCGGATCCCATGTGATCCCGTACCCGGACCGAACCACCAAGCTGTCTTTGATCCGCCAGGCAATTCCTACCCGGGGTGAAAAGAGACGATTGCTCAGTTTGACTCCGCAATCGTTGGGGACATTCCCCACACCGCACACAATCATCTGGTTGGTGTTGAAATCGTAGCGCTCGATTCCACGATCCTCCCGCACGGGCATCGGATAGTACTCCCACCGTGTTCCCGCCGTCACCGTCAACTTCGAGTTGACCTGCCACTGATCACGCACGTAGAAGCTGTACGCTTGCGCCTTGAAGATGATCTGATCATTGACGAGGAGCGTGCGTCCATGCCCAGTGGTATACCCGAGCAGGAAGGTCCCGAAGGCGTTGTAGAGATTGCTCGGCGTAAAACGCGAACAGGCCGTCCCCGCGGCATTGCCCGCTTCGCAGAGTTGCGTCGGCCCACTCGCGAAATTGAAGCCACCGGAGGCTGGCTGTGCCGTCCCTCCGATGAATTCCACCTGCTGGTGGTTGAGAATCTGCCGCGCAAAATCGAATCCAAACCGGATGTTGTGGTTGCGCCGTGTCCAGTTGAAGTTGGTCACATACTGCCACTGCGGATCATTCCGGTAGTACGGCATGAAGGTGTCCTGCACCCCGAGGTTGGCAAAGCCCGAGATCGCGAAGCGCGGCCAGCCATTCTCAAACCCACGCGGCCCATTCGTTCCAGGAATCCCGAGGACATCGAGTCCGATCTTCTGATCGAGGAACCCCTGCTCGGAGTTGGTCCCTTGCCGCGTATACCCAATATTGGCATCGACGATGAAGTTGGGGCTGAAGGTGTAGACCCCCGCCACCGTCGCCCCGTAGGTCTCTCCGGAGCCAACCCCGGTATTCCCCCCTTGTGGGGCAATTCCGACACCGTCAAGCTTGCCGAGCGCTCCCGGATTGAGCTGCTTGTAACTCAGCACGCTGAACCGCCCGTATGTGGTCAACTTGTCGGTGACATTCCAGTTGATCTTGGTATCGAACGTCTTGCGATCGAACGAATAGGGCGCCGTCGCGTAGTAGTTGTTGGCGATGTTGGTGCCGGTCCGTCCGGCAATGTTCGGGAGCGGAAGGTCCTGCAGAATCTTCCGTGCGATCGGATCGATCCGCGACGCCGGAATGATTCCTCCGGCAAACTCAGCTCGGTCACGCCCAATCAGATCCCCTGACGCCGGATCGAAGAGTCGCACCGCCCCGCCGGAGAGAATCCCATTGCGCATCTCCGCCGTCGGCAACGTCAGGAAACGGGCTCCCAATTGCCGGTCCGACGTCCCCTCGAAACTGCCGAAGAAGAAGAGCTTGTTCTTGATGATCGGCCCACCCAACGTGCCGCCATACTGATTGTAGACGCGCTTCGGCTTGTCCTCCGTCGGCGGCAGAATCCACGGCTTGGCTTTGGTATGGTTGTTGTCGTGGTACTCAAAGGCCGATCCACGGAACTGGTTGGTCCCGCTCTTGATCTGGACATTGACCGCCGCGCCACCCGCGAGCCCCTGCTCGGCGTCGAAGTTGTTGGTGACGACGTTGACCGTCTCGATCGCCTCGAGCGCCGGCACGTACGCGGTGACGTGCGGCAGAAAGATGTTGTACTGGCTCGCGCCATCGATGCGCACGTTGTTCGAACTGGCCGATGTTCCGTTGACGTTGTAGATCAGCGCGCGGGAAGGGTTGGTCGGTACGGAGTGGGCATTGTTGGGGGGCGTGATCCCGGGTAACGAGCGGAAGAGATTCTGGTAGTTCCGTCCCGCGGGAATCGGCAGGTTGGTCAGTTCGCGACTCGTCAATTCGGCCCGTACCTCTGCCCGGTCGGTCTGCAAGAGGACCGCGTCTGCCGTCACCGAGATCGACTCGGCGACGTTCCCGACCTCCAACTGAATATCGGAACGGGCAATGCTGTTGAGGGTCACCGCGACCCCGGTCCGGGTGACGCTCTTGAAGCCTTGCTTGCTGACCGTCACCTCCCAGTTGCCCGCTTGCACCGTCGGAAAGTTGAAGCTTCCTTCCGTCGTCGTCAGGGCTTCCCGGACCTGATTGGTCCCCCGATTGGTGATCTTGACCGTTGCTCCGGGAACCACCGCCCCCGAATCATCCGTCACATTTCCGACGATCGATCCGTAGAGGACTTGCGCCTCCGTCGAAAAGGAGACCATCGCTCCCGTCAGCAAGACCGCCAGCATCCATTGGATCCATTGGATACTGGCCACCTCACCAGCTCTTCCACGCTTCATACTCATGCTCGTTCACCCATCCTTTCGTTTCATCAAATCAGGTTCCTGCCTGGTACTGCTCTCTGTTTTCCCCCTCTCTGCGTCCAGGGTTAGGGACGATCGAAGGGACTCTCTCTTTCAGTCAACGGAAAACGATCCTCTCCTCTTCTCTGCTGTTGGTGGGGCCTCTCCGTCGAATGGCCTGGAAAAGGCCGAGCGGCTAACAATGATCAAGCCAGCCCACTCATCGGCGCCAACACCGATGAATCCAGACGACAGGTCGGGACCCCCATCTGGCGATGACCGAAACCTGAAGGACCTGGCTGAGTCCCCCGACGTGTCGATCTCTTGATTGCGTGACGAATGGGTGTTGCGATCTGAACTTTGCCCAACAATCAACGACAGGAAGAGCCTCCACCAGAGGCTGAACGTGCCGCACAACAAATTCAGCCCTTTGGCTCTTCCGCCAGAGCGCAAGGGGAACTTCCTCTCCCAGCGTCATCAGACAGACAGAGACCCGGGACGAAATGGAAAAATAGATAAACTCGTTCTGAAAATATGGATCTGCGAATACTCGGACAATGTACCGACCGGGACACAGTATACGAACAGTCCCTCCAACTTGTCAAGATCAACGAGGGAAGGCAGGCAGGATCCGCGGGAATTCAACCTCCAGCGAAGGCAGTGGGAGGGCAGAGGAATAAAAAACAGGCCCCGTTACCGGGGCCTGTCGAAGCGTGTCTTCCAATTGTCGTTTTCAGCCAGATGAGGGGGAGAGAGAGACGGGGGCTACGGACGTGCCCGGCGCTTCCCCAACTTCAGAACCTGAATCTTGACTTTGCGTCGACCAAACTGGCGAGCTTCCTGGCTGGTCGGGACCCAGAGATCGATGATCTCGCCTTTGATCAGCCCGCCGGTGTCGTGAACCCGATAGACTCCCGAGTACTGATCCGATGTCAACTGAACGATCGAGCCGAGGGGAAGAATGCGCGGGTCGGCGGCGATCACGCCGCGGCGGACATAGACGCCATTCCTCGTGACGCCGTGGAGGGCGTAGGCCGTGGCTTCAAAGGTCCGGCTCTCACCGAGACCGAGCATGGGCGCGGGTAGGGCCTCCCCCCCCGAGGACGGCTCACCGTCCACTCGTCGCTCTTGAACGGGGTCCTGACTGGTCAGGCTACGAGACGCCATTCCGACCGAACGATCGACGTTCGCCCCGGATCGAGATACGCGCGGGGAGAGAGGTCTCCGTCCCTGATCCCCTGCCGCGACTGGTCCGCTGAGGAGCGTCGTCAATATTCCAATTGCCAACCAGAGGGGGAGTGTTGATCTCCCACCCGTTGCAACACTGACTCTCAAGACCTGACTGACTGCCTGGACGGTCTGCGCCGCCTCTCTTGCCTTCCTTCTTCTCCAAATCCCAGAAGCCGCTCTAGTGTCTTCTCTTTTGCCTTTCATATACGCTGCTCATCTCCAGGGTTGCGCCAACGCCTGAGCACGACTGCGGTGAGTCTCAAGCAACAAAGACCGAGCACGAATATCTCATCTGTCTTCCCAGCCGTGGAACCTGCCTGCTTCCACCAGCTCTTCTCTTTTCCACGCACTCCTGTCGCTGACCCTGGTCTACTTGAGTAAGCTCTCAGAAGCGCCCTATCGGATTCGATCCCCGACAGACAAGTTGCCCAGTCTACCATAAAAACACCAAAAAAGCCGAAGGGGACCTCCTCGGGTGGAGCGTCCGACAAAGGGGAGCCTGATCTGATCGAGGTCAGTTCAAAGGGGAAGAGAACCGAAGGAGGGTGGCGAGAAGTTCGTCGCGGGAGACAGGAGCGGTGCCCACCTTGCCTACAACGACGCCAGCCGCGAGATTAGCGAGGTTAGCGGCATCGAGAAGAGGAAAGCCAGCCGCGAGCGCGAGGGTCAGGGTGGCGATGACCGTATCACCCGCCCCCGTCACGTCATACACCTCACGGGCGGTGGTCGGGATATGGGAGATGGCGCCTTCCGCGCCGAAGAGGGACATCCCCAATTCGCCTCGGGTGATCAGCACGTGGCGGCAATCGAGAAGATCGCGGATGCGGGTTGCCGCCTGGAGAAGGGACGGCTGATCGGTGATCTCGATCCCGGAGGCCCGCTCGGCTTCGAGCTGGTTCGGGGTGACGACATCGACCAATCGATAATGGAGAAAGTGACGAATCTTGGGATCGAGACAGACCGGCTTGCCAGCGGCGCGGGCGGCCTGGATCGTGCCTTGCAGAAGGGCCGGCGTGAGGAGCCCCTTGTCATAGTCGGAGAGGATGACCGCGTCGGCGGTGGGGAGCGCTTCGAGGTAGAGCGCGAGGATCTGCTGTTCGATCGACTCCGAGATGAGGGAACGATCTTCGCGATCGGCGCGGACCATCTGCTGGCTATGGGCGACGATTCGGGTCTTGCGGGTTGTCGGGCGGCCTGGGACGGGCAGGAGCCCATCGACCGAGGCGCCATACTCGGCAAAGAGGTCGCGCATCCGCCGCCCGGCCTCGTCCTCCCCGAGAATGCCGATCGGAATGGCGTTGGCGCCAAGGCTGAGCAGGTTGGTGACAACGTTGCCGGCGCCTCCCAACTGAAGGGTCTCCCGGCGAACCTCGACCACTGGGACAGGAGCTTCGGGGGAGATTCGGCGCACCTCGCCCCAGATGAACTCATCGAGCATGAGGTCCCCAAGGACGATCAAGCGACGTCCCTGGAACCGATCGAGAATCGCCTCGGCTGTTCCGGCTTCCATCAAGCAGCTCAACTCCTCTCTCCCGCAACATTCTCGACTAGATGAGGCGGCTTTTCACCAGGGCCGGAGAGAACCCGCTCGATCGACCACTGAACCTGTTCGACGCGGATCGAGCGGATGCACTCCGGTTCGGGAAAGACTTCGCAGCGAAACATCGAGCAGGGGTTACAAGCAAACGGGTTCTGAACGACCTCAGCGAACAGGGTGCTCCCGGTCTCGGCAGGGGCCACCCACGGCCGCCAGCGGACGGAACTCGCCGGACCGAAGAGGACAACGTGCGGCGTCGAGACGGCCGTGGCAAGGTGGGCGGGTCCGCTGTCGTTTCCGACCAGCAGGCCTGCGCCGGCGATGACGGCCACCAGCTCTCCAATCCGTAACTGGCTGAGGGCGGCCAGGGGTGGTCGGGCGTGCTGCTGAACGGCGGCGAGCTGGGCTTGCTGCTCGGCGGTGGGCGCTCCGGTCATGACGACCTGCCACCCACGGTCCTGAAGCCAGTCGGCCACCGCGGCAAACCGCTCGGGAAGCCACCGCTTGGTGGCGAACTCATTGGTCGGCGCCAGAACGGCATAGGGGCGCACGGGATCGATACCGGCCCCCAGGAGTTTGCCAACGGCGCTCTCACGATACGCTGGGACGACGTGCAGGCGCGTGGGACCGGGAGAGGCCGTCGGCAGCCCCAGCCAGCGGAAGCCGGCCCACTGGTTCTCAACCGTGTGGAGCGTCTGGCTGATCCCCGGCTGTCCAAGAATGGCGTCAACAGCCGGCAGTCGGCGATTGTAGGCCCAACGAGGGCGAAAGTGTTCCGCTCCGACACGGTGGCGAGCCCCGCTGAGGAGGGTCAGCTGCGCGCTCGTGGGACCGCCGTGGAGATTGACGACGGCGTGGAACCGGCGCCGGCGAATCTCTCGGACGACGGAGAGGCGGGCCGCCAGCCGACTTCGCGACTGTTGGTTTCCACGCTCCAACGGCAGGACCTGCAGGTCTGGATCGTCTACGAAGAGGTCTTCGTAGAGGGCCTCGACGAGGACCGTGATCTCCAGGTCGGGACGCCACGCCCGGAGCGCCCGCAGATTGGCCGTGTCGAGTACCGCCTCCCCAAGGTTGCGTAATCGCAGAAAGAGGATTCGACTCCCGGTCGGCAGAGCCTGAAAGAGCGGCTGACCCATCAAGCAGTCTCCGACCTGGGATCTTCGATCGTCGCTTCTTCGACCAGGAGCACCGGGATCTCATCCCGGATCGGATAGACTCGCCGACAGGAGACGCAGGCCAACCCACTGCCATCGGCTTTCTCTTCGAGTTTGCCGTGGCAGGCCGGACACCGCAGAATTGCTAAGAAGTCAGGTTTAATCATAGGAATAGGAGAATAGGACCAATAGGAGAATAGGACCGCTAGGACGAATAGGACCTATAGGACGAATCGGCCCTACAGGACTGACAGAACGTACGGTTCACGCTGACAGAATAGGTCATGTGGGTCCTATTGATCCTATGGGTCCTATTGATCCTATGGGTCCTATGGGTCCTATCGGTCCTATCGGTCCTATCGGTCCTATCAGCCCTACTCGTCCTATCCTCCTATCTTGCGCAACATCCCTTCGGCCATTATCATGGCCCTCGTTCA
>Ga0169931_10007734_pt1 | contig 15859 bp, 18 predicted proteins | sample Kivu_15m_20L_FD_129675 | JGI IMG/M metagenome (GOLD analysis project Ga0169931, IMG submission 129675) | Freshwater microbial communities from Lake Kivu, Western Province, Rwanda to study Microbial Dark Matter (Phase II) - Kivu_15m_20L... | ecosystem: Environmental > Aquatic > Freshwater > Lake...
AAATCACGCGACATATAAATAGTCTCCTAAATCAGATTTAGGCTTTAAGGATACGTTAGGGACATGATGAACTTGCATGAGTGTAAAAACCGTCTCGAAAAATCAATCAAACTGATGAGTGAGATGAATATTTCTACTTTATTGATTACCCCTGGTCCTAATTTAAGGTATCTAACAGGTTATAAAGCAAAGAATCTTGAGAGATTAACTTGTCTAGTCCTGAAAGTTGATGAAAGTCCTCGACTAATAGTTCCAGAACTTGAAAAATTGGCCGCTTTAGAATCTGGAATCGAATCATTAGAAATTAAAATTTATACTTGGAATGAAAAAGAAAATCCTTATGAGAAGTTACAGAATCGCAAGACCTCCGGAGTAGTTGCCGTTGATTCGCAAATGAATGCCTCGAAAGTACTTGAATTTCAGCATTTACTCAATAAAGCAAAATTTGTTGACGCGAAATCTGTTATGGAAGAGCTGAGATCAATTAAGTCACAATGGGAAATTGAACAACTTGTAATTGCAGGAAAATATATTGATTCGGTTCACAATAAGATCAAAGATATTGTCGTTATAGGTGAAACAGAGAAACAACTTGCAAAAAAAATATCAAATCTTATTCTCGAGCAGGGACATGAAACAGTTGATTTTGCGATAATTGCAGCTGGAAAAAATTCAGCTAGTCCACACCATGAACCAGGTGAAAATACCATAAAAGAAAATGATGTCCTACTTGTTGATGTAGGTGGAACTACTCCTACTGGTTACTGTAGTGATTCAACAAGGATGTATGTAGTAGGCAAATGCGAAAAGCAATTTGAAGACTTTTATGAAATATTAAAGAATGCCCAGCAAACAGTAATAGATAGTATTGGTGTTGTTCAAACGTGCGAAGAGCTAGATCAAATAGGTCGAGAATACTTGGATAAAAACAAACTAGGACAATTTTTTATTCACAGGACAGGACACGGTATCGGCATGGAAACACATGAGGAACCTTACATTGTGCAGGGAAATAGAAAGACAATTCAAAGTGGAAATGCTTTTAGCATCGAACCCGGGTTTTATATTGAGAATAAATATGGAGCCAGAATCGAAGATATACTAATTAGGACTACAAACGGAATTATAAATTGCAATGCCCAAACCAAAAACCTAGTGTATATCTAAGTCCAATAAATGAATAACTTACAACTTCAAACAAAAATATTTTTAGGTGCCGTAGCAGGAATTATGGTTGCTAGAAGTTTTGCCCCCACAAATGCTTGGTACTTAATACCAATCGGAATTGCAATTTGGTGGGCCGGAACACACAAGAGAAAGTTGTCAGACTATTTGATATTCTCGTTTTCCTTCGCAATATTATTTTGGTTGACTCATATAAGTTCGTTACTGCTGGTAGGAATAGATGCCTACATACTTCTATCTCTTCTTATGTCGTTAATTTATGGATTCAGTGGTTATCTCATGTTTAAGGTGAGAAATCTACCGCTGCCATTTGCTTGGTATGCATTAATTTTTATTTCAATTGAGTCTTTGACTGACTATTTTCCCTTTGGTGGTTTTCCTTGGGGTAAAATCGCATACGCTTCAGCAGATGCTCCATGGGCAGGATTATTTGTAATTGGTTCAGCACCATTGGTTACTTTAACGATTCTTACTATTTCGTCAATGTTGATCCCAGCTATGGGCTTTTTTAGACAAAAAGCAATTTCACCCGCAATCTTTTTTATTGTTCTTATAGTTGGCTTCAATTTGACGTTAAATGATTTTGAATCAACAACATCAAAAGAGATTGGAACTATAGATATGGCTATTATTCAAGGAAGTGTTCCTCGTGCTGGTTTGCTATACAATGAGCAAAAAATGGAAGTTCTTAAATACCATGTTGACGAGACAGATAATCTGCTAAATGATTCTAAAATTGATATCGACGTTATATTGTGGCCTGAAAATTCAATTGACATAGATCCCTTTAAAAACCCTGAGGCCCTTAAACAAATAACTAACACTTTGAAAAAGTATGAAACATCCTTACTAAGTGGAGCTGTTTTGCAACAAGATACTGGATTAGTTAACTCGGTATTATTGTGGAATGAAAAAACTTTTCAGGTTGAAGATTCTTATACTAAATCGATATTGGTTCCTTTTGGTGAATATTTACCTTTTAGAAGCTTTTTAAGTCAATATATAAGAAGATTCGATTTACTACCTCAAGACTTCATACCTGGTAAAAATCCTAATAATGTAACGATAAATGATTCCAAAATAAGTCCCATAGTTTGCTTCGAAATTGCGTGGAATAAGACCCTTACCAAACAAATAAACGATGGAGGTCAATTAGTCTCAGTTCACACAAATAATGCGACTTATGCCTTTTCGAATCAAATTGATCAACAGTTTGAAATGACAAGAATACGTGCTATCGAAACTGGTAGGGAAGTGGTAATAAGTGCTACAACTGGTATTTCAGCCCATATAGATCGAAATGGATCGATATTATGGCAATCAAAAGAGTTTGCACCTGAATCAAAGGTAATAAAGGCAAAATTGTATAACGATGTTAACTTTGCAATGCAAAACAGCACTGTGATTAGTTATGTTTCACTTTTTGGATTCTTGATTCCACTAATATTGTTATTCATTAATAAGATTGTGAGAAGAAGTGAAAACTAGGGTACTGGTACCTACCTATCAAGAATTGCACACATTACCATCAATAATTCATAGAATTTTTGAGTCTATTCCCAATATCGATGTCCTTGTTATAGATGACAACAGCCCAGATGGCACGGGAAAGTTAGCCGATGAACTCAGTCATAAATATAGTAATTTGAAAGTATTGCATCGGTCTCAAAAAAATGGTCTTGGTGCTGCATACATTGATGGATTTAAAGCTTCACTAAATGATTATGATGTGTTAGTTGAAATGGATGCAGATGGTTCGCATGACCCACAAGATTTGAAACGGATTCTTGAAGAAATTCCAAATTATGATTGTGTGTTAGGATCTCGGTGGGTGCCGAGCGGCAAAGTAGTCAATTGGCCATTAAGTCGACAAATTCTTTCCCGAGGTGGAAATCTTTATGCTCGAAAAATGCTGGGATTTGAAATAGGTGACTCAACCGGTGGCTTTAGGGCTTATAAAACTTCTGCACTACGAAATATTGATTTAAACTTAGTTGACAGTCAAGGCTATTGCTTTCAGGTGGATATGGTTCGAAGACTTGTTTCTCAAGGTTTGAAAATAAAAGAAGTTCCGATTACTTTCACCGAACGTACAATTGGGACCTCAAAAATGAGCAGGAGTATCGTCCTAGAAGCGTTTGTGAAGATAGGAAACTGGGGAATTAAGCGCATTCTTGGTAGATAATCTTCTCATAGACATTGTCCGATAAGATATGTTATGTAAAGTAAATAGTGACCTTAAGAACTTACTTGCCCCTATTGGGCTTCGGCCATTTCCCTTGGTGATGGGCATGAACAAATCAGGTTTCGGTCTCCATAAGCACCGTCAATTCTGTTAACTGGCGGCCAATATTTGTGATTTCGCAAACTTGAAACTGGGAACACAGCTTCTTGCCTGGAATATTTTCTATCCCACTCTCCTGCAATATCTTCTGCTGTATGAGGAGAATGCCTTAGCGCAGATTCTTCAACAGTAATATTTCCTTTTTCAATCTCAGAGATTTCTCGCCTAATTGAAAGCATTGCAGCAATAAATCGATCTATTTCAGTTAAATCTTCGCTCTCAGTTGGTTCAATCATTAAAGTTCCAGCAACTGGAAATGACATAGTTGGAGCATGAAAGCCATAATCCATTAATCGTTTGGCAATATCGTCAACTGTTACTCCTGTAGTTTTGGTAATTTCTCTTATTTCTAAAATACATTCATGAGCAATAGTTCCATTTTTGCCTTTATAAAGAATTGGAAAATGTTTATCAAGTTTTTTCGCAATATAGTTAGCTGATAATATTGCAGTTGCAGTTGCGTCAAATAAACCATTAGCCCCCATCATCTTTATATACATCCATGAAATAGGCAAAATTCCAGCACTTCCATAAGGTGCCCCGCTTACTGGACCAACAATTTGATCTGTTGGCCCACACTCCATATTAAGAGGATGTGTTGGTAAAAACTTTTCTAGATGTTTTTTAACAGCCACAGGTCCAACACCTGGGCCACCACCACCGTGGGGTATGCAAAAAGTTTTATGAAGATTTAAATGAGATACATCTGCACCAAATTTACCAGGTTTTGCTACTGCAACTAATGCATTTAGATTTGCTCCATCGACATACACTTGTCCCCCAGCATTATGAATTAATTCACATAATTGAGATATTTCCTCTTCGAAAACTCCATGAGTTGAAGGGTAAGTAACCATGACACCAGCTAAACTTTCTTTATTGGCTGCGATTTTATTTTTTAAATCATTTAAATCAACATCACCATTATCTGTGCATTCCACAACTTCAACAACCATCCCAGCCATAACAGCACTGGCCGCATTTGTGCCATGAGCACTTGATGGGATAAGGCACACATTTCGATGTCCTTCTCCTCTTTCAAGGTGGTATCCCCTAATAGCTAGAAGACCTGCAAATTCACCTTGTGATCCTGCATTTGGTTGCAAACTTATTGCGTCATAACCAGTAATTTCACATAACCAATCTTGTAATTGGTTAATAATCATTTTCCAACCTTGCGACTGAGTTGTTGGGGCAAAAGGGTGAACACCTGCAAGATTAGGCCAGGTTACTGGTTCCATTTCGGCTGCAGCATTTAATTTCATTGTGCAAGAACCAAGTGGAATCATTGATCTATCAAGGGCAATATCTTTATCACTTAAAGACCTAAGCCAGCGAAGCATGGCTGTTTCATTGTGATATTTGTTAAAATGTATATGGGTCAAAAACTTTGAACTTCGAGTTTGAATATCTGCCGCATCAACATCCTCAAGAATAAGGTTGGTATTAAGAGAGTTGGCAATTCGTTGCATAACATCTGTGTTAGTAGTTTCATCCAGTGAGATAGAAACTTCAGAATCACTAATTTTTCTTATATTTAAGTCATTTTTTAAGAAATCTTCAATAACTTGATCTGGATTACCAACACTAATACACACAGTGTCAAAAAACTTTTCATGTTTAACATCAAAGCCAGCATTTGAAGCCATGATTGCGACAGATTTTGCTTGCTTATGAATTCTGGTGGCAATTGCTTGTAAACGAAGTGGTCCATGATAAGCAGCATAAGATGCAGAAATTACTGCTAATAAAACTTGAGCAGTGCAAATATTGCTTGTTGCTTTACCACGTCTGATGTGTTGTTCACGAGTTTGCAAAGCTAATCTGTATGCAGCTCTTCCTGTGGAGTCAACACTTACCCCAATTAATCTGCCCGGCAGAGATCTTGACAAATCTTCTGTGACAGCAATAAATCCTGCATGTGGTCCACCAAAACCTAAGGGAACACCAAATCTTTGCGCACTACCTATTGCAATATCAACACCGAAAGAGCCAGGTTCTTGGATTAAAGTTAAGGCCAAAAGATCTGTTGCAGTTATTACGACTAATCCATTGTGTTTACATTTAGCGACATAATCCTTGATGTTTCTTACTTGACCAGAGCTTGACGGGTAAGAAATTAGAATTCCAAAAGCAGTCTCATCGATTTCTGAATTATTGACATTTACAAGCTTAATCTTAATATTCACAGGCTCTGCCCTTGTTTTTAATACTGCAATAGTTTGAGGATGAGTATCCTCATCAACTAAGAAAATATTAGAATTATTCTGTGATGATTTTTGTGCCAAACGCATAGCTTCTGCTGCAGCAGTTGGCTCATCAAGCAAGGACGCATTAGAAACAGGTAAACCTGTCAAATCTTGAATCATTGTTTGAAAAAGTAGTAATGCTTCTAATCTTCCTTGGGCAATTTCTGATTGATAGGGCGTATAAGCGGTATACCAGGATGGATTCTCCAATATATTTCGTCTAATCACAGCAGGAGTTAAACAATTGGAATACCCTAATCCGATCAGACTTGTTTTCAATTGATTTAAATTAGCAAGCTTAGCTAATTCCTGTTGCGCACTTTCTTCTGACAAAGCAGGATCTAAATTGAGTTTTTCTCTAAAATGTATGGATCCAGGAATTGTCTTATCTAAAAGATCATCTAAGGAACTAAAACCTGTCTCTTTCAACATGGTTTGAACCGCTTGAGTAGTAGGTCCAATGTGGCGATCTTGAAATATCGCTTCTCTGTTTTGCACTTTTACTAGGGCCACCTTGAGCTAGCTGCAGGGTTTATTCCTAAACCCAATTCTACTTAGCCCTTGGATTTAAGCAATTTCATTTCGAGCAGCTCGGCGTGAGGCCAATTCATCGATAACTTTGTCAGTCATAACAATGTTTCCTTCAGGAGTCTCTGCTGGGAACTGTGACAAACTACCTTCAACTTCTCGCCACACGCTACCTATTGCTATACCAAATACTCCTTGTCCACCACGAACTAAATCAATGACCTCATCATCACTTGTGCATTCATAAACTGAGGCACCATCACTAATCAAAGTGAGGTTGGCTAAACCTTCAGTTCCACGATTGCGCAAAAGATCTACGGCAGTGCGAATGTTTTGAAGTGAAACACCTGTGTCTAGCAATCTTTTAATAACCTTTAGTACTAAAACGTCAGTGAACGAGTAAAGTCGTTGACTTCCAGAACCTTGAGCAGGTCTAATTGTTGGTTCGATGAGTCCAGTTCTTGCCCAATAATCCAATTGGCGATAACTAATACCAGCTGCTGAACAAGCAACTGCTCCCCTGTAACCAACACCTTCAGGTAATCTGTTTAAAGTTTTTGCCTCGAATAATGATATTTGGTGACCTTGAGATGACAGCATCAACGTTTCACCATTCTGTGGGGGCTTCGTGTTACTAGAGTAAACCAAAGGTGAAGACTTTCATCGTTCATATGCGTTGACACGCCGTAAGTATCAACTAGAGGTTTAGGATTAGTTTCGCTCACAAATTGAAGTCTTCAGGCTTTACCTGGTCTAAAAACTCTCTAAATTTGTCCACTTGATCTTCTTCTTCACCCGGAATCTCGATTCCAGCAGCGGCTAAGACTTCGTCAGCTGCATAGATGGAGGCTTCGTTTCGAAGCGCTAGAGCAATAGCGTCTGAAGGCCTGGCAGATAGAACTTGTCCTTCCCCAAATTCAATCTCGGCAAAAAAAACACCATCTTTAAGAGCTGTGATTCGTACTTCAACGAGTTTGGTTTGCAGGGTTATCAAAACATCAGTAAAAAGGTCATGAGTAAGTGGTCGAGGAGGTTTTATGCCCTGTTGGGCAAAAGCAATGGCAGTTGCCTCTACGGCACCAACCCAGATTGGTAAGTATCTTTCACTAGTTTCATCTTGAAGCAAAATAATTGGTTGATTTGTTGGCATTTCAACTCGAACTCCCACAACGTTAATTTTCACAAAACCTGACTTACTCATATTGAGTCCTCATCTAATGAGCAGGAAACTAAAATTGTGTGCAGTTGATTTGTTAGATTCTGAATCTCTCTCATCATATCGTCAGCTTGTTCTATTGCATCTGGTCTCTTTGACCTAGCCATTGGTGAAACAATTTGTTTTATCAACGTGCTTTCTCGGTCAGAACTTGTTTTTAAAACCTTCAAATGTCGAGGTTCCAGTCCAAATCCTGATAAAGCAGCAATTACTCGGGCAGTCTTTATGGCATTGTCGTCATAATGACGCTTATCAGCTAAAACCTTTATTAAACCAAAATCTTCTGCTTCCAGAAGATCTTTATCGGAGATATCAGTATTTGATATTAATTCGTCTCTGGTGACTCTGATATTGGATTTTTTTAAACTAAATTGATTCAAATCAATTAGAGCTGTGGGTACTTTTGGTTTTTCTAATTGATCAATCTCAGGTTTCAATCCCCTATCGATTGCTTTTATATGCTCTTTTATTACTTTCAGCGGTAGATAATGATCTCTTTGCATTCTAAGAATGTAACGAAGTTTATAAACGTCTGTATGCGAGAACTTTCTATAGCCACTTTTTGTTCTAGCTGGGACTAGTAATCCTTCTGCCTCTAAAAATCTTATTTTAGAAATTGATATGTCTTCGAATTCTGATCGAACTTGATTAAGGACTTCGCCTATGGTAAATAAATTTGATCTTTTTGAAACTATGGTCATTTACAGTTTCTGTTCTGGTAATAAAAATGTAAATCGGTATTTACCGATTTGGATGTCATCTCCTGCTGAAAGTTTTGTGTCAGAAATTCTAATAAAATTTACGTAAGTGCCATTAAGGCTGCCTTTATCAGTAATTTTCCAAGTATTTGATTCTTTTGATATTAAAGCGTGGGTTCGAGAGACTGTGACATCATCTAAAACGATATTGGCTTCATCTGATCGTCCTAGGATAATATTTTTGCCAGCTAGAATAAATTTTTGATTTTTTTGAGGCCCACTACGCACCAAAAGAGCAGCTGATCCTTTTTCAAGTCCCTCAAGATGTCCATCGTCAATTGCGGTAAGTGGACTTGTGTCTATTGAAACAACAGGAATCGCACCTGTGTTTTCCATATTCATAATTGACTAACTCCTCTATTGCTAACCCTAAGTCAAATGGATTAAAGGGTCAACCTAAGGTCGAGGTTATTGCTTAAGTGCTTTTTGTAATTTCTTGGTAAGAATTAGCATCCAGTAAGGATTCAATTTCTGAAAGATTGACCTCAGAAAGTTTGACCATCCAACCCTGACCGTATGGATCAGAATTAATGATTTCGGGATTATTTGTTAATGCACCATTGACTTCTTTAACCACTCCAGTAACAGGTGTATAGATATCACTCACAGATTTAGTCGATTCAACTTCTCCACAGGTGGAGCCGGCGGAAATTTTTGCCCCTACTTTAGGCAAACTTGTAAATACAACATCGCCAAGCGCTGATTGAGCAAAATCTGTGATTCCAAAAACAACAGTTCCGTCAGATTCAATTTTTACCCACTCGTGCTCTTTGGTGTATTTAAGTTCTCCTGGAGTGTTCATGTTCCCATCCTTATTTCGTTACCGGAACAGCATATTGCGGTGTTATTAAATCAACAGTTGATTCAATAACTAGTGTGGCATATTGCGTTATTACAACTTGACCCCCTGAGGTTGTTACTTTTTCAGCAAGTCCCCCCGGGATTTTGAGCGCAGTAGCTAAGGTCTCAGGATCTCCTAAAGCACTAATTCGGTAAGGACTACGAATTTTTGCCTGATTAATAGTAATCCCATCGGATGTGTCATTGAAATATGTGTTGTTAATAATTCTGTTTCCATTTATTTCTATGGCCACAGCTCCTGCATCTCGTAATTCTTGGACACTATCAAGAACAGTAAAAGCACTAACTGAGTAAACATCTCCTGTGATTAAGACTTTAATGCCTCTACCAGTCACAGGGGCTGTGCCTGAGAGCAAAATAAGTTGATCGATTCTATTTTGAGCAGCCTTTTTAGCTTCCTCGTTTGAACCACTTTTGAGTGAATCAAGAACTTGGCTTTGCTTTATTAATTCTAATTCAAGATTATCTTTTTGCTTACTTAAATCATCCAAAATTCTTACGAGTTCATCTTCCCTGGCAGAGCTCAATAATTTGGGTTCATCATTTTGCTTTATTGCTAAACTAAGAAAAATTCCTAAAATGATCGTCAAGCCAACGATTAAGTATCTTCGTCCTTGAGGTGTTTGTAGTTTACTTGGGGTTTTGACCCTTATTCTTTTACTCATTGTCGATCAAATAAATTACGTCTAATTGCAGCAGCGTTAGCAAATATTCGCATTGCCAAAACAACTACAACACCTGTTGAAAGTTGACTTCCCACACCTAATTGATCCCCTAGAAAAACTATTACAGCAGCTATTAAAACGTTACTTGCGAAAGAGGAAATAAATATTTTGTCATCAAATACACCTTCAAGATTTGCTCGAATCGCACCAAATACAGCATCAAGTGCAGCAATCACAGCAATTGGTAAATATGGTTGCATCCAGATTGGAATAGTTGGATCAATAATAATTCCAACAATTACACCAATGAGAAGGCCGATAACTGGAATCATGATCTATCCCCCACTGTAATGCCTTGTAGATCAGGTAGACCAACTCCGGTTGCAGGGATGTTTAATTCCTTGTAGTTGGAAATATTAAAGATAAGTCCATATGTTTTAACCACAAACTCAAAATCAATAAAATCTGGTTGCTGGGCTAATTTCGGTTTCATATATTCATCCCCAATAGCAGAAATAACAAACGGCGGAAGCAATGGTCGGTAATTAACTAATATCGCATCTCCTGCTGAACGAATGGCTGTGGTTGTAGTCAGTCTCTGATTATTAATAGAGATTGACTCTGCTCCACTAGACCACAAGGCATTGACCAGCAATTGAATATCGGAATCAAAAACTCTTGCTAAAGAAATATCTTCAAATTCCAGCGGATCAGTCCGAAAAGCATCATTGATCTCAATCTCAAAACCCTTACCAGCAACGGATGATAATCCTGCAAGGATCTGGAGAGACGACTGATTTGATTCTAGGATTCCATGATAGTTCAAATTTGCTAAAGAACTTTCAATATTTCCTATGTCATCATTGATTGCAGACAATGCATCTGATGTTGCATCTAATTGTAATATATTTCGAGAAATACTATCCCTTAAATCTGCACGGTTTTTCTCAAGAATTGGTAATTGTCTTTGTGTATTTGCAACTGCAATACCAAATAACAATCCTGAGAAAGCAAGTACAATTGCAATCCACCATTTAGGATCCTTTTTTTCACCTGCCATTTTTGAATTTGTTATGTATTCATTGGTTTCTATTTCATTATTTAACATTGATAATAACCCCATAGCAGATGAGGTGTCTGACTGGAAAAACGAATCTTTACCCACGATCTGATAATACTTGACTTGCATGTTGGAAATATTTCAAACCTGAGAATAAGTATAAAAACAGTCCCCACAGTAAAAATGACCAGCCGATAGTAAACCAGATAAATTCTTGAGTAGGAAAAGCCTCTGAAAAAATAAGTCCAGGAAGCCCAATGAGAAGACAAAAAGCACCCATTTTTCCAAGATAGTGAACAGGTAAACCTGTTATGCCGCGATATTTTATATAAAGTATCAGCACAAAGAGAATGAATTCCCTTACTAAGATCAGAGCTAAAATTGTCCAGTGTGCTAATTCCAAGAAATATATAACTGTAATCAACGCCAGAATATATAAGCGATCAGAAATTGGATCTAGTAGTTGTCCAAGTCTTGTGAACTGATTCAATTTCCTGGCAGCATAACCATCCAGCCAGTCTGTGAATGAAGCTGTAAATATAATAAGACAACTAAAAACAAGTTGACCATTAAACGATGTCCATAAAAAAACTGGGATTAACAATAATCTTAAAAAACTTATTGTATTTGGAACATTTACGGATGTCATCTCTTTCGACGTTCCCTGATTTTCACCTTTAGATGAATTGGAGATCCTTGAAATCCGTACTCTTCCCTTAATCTTCGTTCAATAAATCTGGTGTAGCTTTCATCTATCATCCCTGTTGTGAAAAGTGCAAAGGCAGGTGGTTTTTGGCCAATTTGAGTAATGAAAAGAATCTTGGATTGCTTTCCTCCCCTAACCGGATGAGGATTTGCAGCGACAAACTCCTTCATAAATTGATTTAATTTAGAAGTTGCGATTCGAGTAGACCAACCTTCATAGGCAGTGTGTAGAGCATTTGATAAACGATCCACATGCCAACCACTTAAGGCTGAGAGATTCACTCTGGGTGCCCATTTTACGTTATGTAAATCCATATCAATTTCTTTTTCCAATGCTAAGCGACGATCCTCATCTAACAAATCCCATTTATTAAAGACCAACACCAATCCTCGACCTGCTTCAGTCACTAAGTTAATCAATTTTCGATCTTGATCACTAATTGTTTCACTAGACTCAAGTATTAATAAAGCAATTTCTGCTCGTTCAAGGGCTGCTTGTGTTCTCAAACTAGCGTAATATTCATAACCAGAAGACTCTCTTACTCGCCTTCTAATTCCCGCAGTATCAATAAAATTCAATGCTTCGTTGTTAATCAAGACAATTTCATCAACAGGATCAACTGTTGTGCCGGCAATTTCTGAAACCACTGAGCGATTACTTTTGGTTAACTTATTTAATAAACTACTTTTGCCAACATTGGGTCGACCAATGAGTGCAACTTTTGTTGGACCTTTAATATTATCCTTAATTCGAGATTCATCCGGCATCTTGTTTACTACTAAGTCAAGAAGATCACCAGATCCTCGACCATGAAGTGCACTTACTGGAAATGGTTCACCAAGTCCCAGCGACCACAAACTTCCTATTTGGGCTTCAGCTTCTATTCCGTCAACTTTATTCGCAACTAAAATAACGGGAACTTTATTCTTTCGAACTAATTTAACTACTGACTCATCATCCTCTGTAACACCAACATTTGCATCGACTATAAATAGAATTAAATCTGCTTGATCTATGGCAATCTGTACTTGCTCACTGATTTTTGGAATTAGACCTGTTTTTTCACTAGACCATCCACCAGTATCAATGAGAATGAAATCTTTTCCACTCCATTCAGCGTCATATTGAATTCGATCTCTGGTAACTCCTGGAATATCTTGTACTACTGCCTCTCGTCTTCCAATGAGACGATTCACCAGAGTTGATTTTCCAACATTTGGTCTGCCGATAACAACAATTCTTGGTCTATTTTTAATCTCAGCAATAGGCTCAAAATCATTATCTAGCGCATCAGATCCAAATTCATTTTCTAGATCTATTACTACGTCTTCATCGGTTTTATCATCAGTCAACCAAATCTGACTTTCAATAAGTAAAGATTTAGTTAACTCGTCACTCTCATTCATCTGTTGCTGCCTTAACAAACTCAAGAAATAGTGCTACAGATTCATCAAAATCTAAATTCGTGTTATCCAAGATGATTGCTCCTTTGGGAACAACTAGGGGTGAAACAGTTCTTGTTGAATCAAGCTTGTCTCGATTGCGTTGTGAAACTAGAACCTCATTTGAGTTAGCACTAGTTTGAAGAGCTCGTCTTTGAGCTCTTATTGCATCTGTTGCAGTGATAAAAATCTTGCATGGAGCATCTGGTAATACAACACTTCCAATATCTCTTCCTTCTACCACAATTCCAGTGTTTGATCTAGCAACCAATTCTCGTTGAAGTCGAACAAGATACTTTCTTACTCCCGCAAAAGCTGAAAACTTGGACACTTGGGAAGTTATAACATCTTCTCGAATTATCCTGGTGACATCAACGTCATTTACTACTACAGACTCTTCATCAGGATTCGTTGAGATTTTTAATTGGAAAACATCTCGCTCAAGTTTTTGTATTATTTCATCTTCTACGACAAGATTTTCTTGTAAGCAAAACCAGGTTATTGATCTATACATTGCCCCTGTGTCTAGAAAATTTAAACCTAAATCTTGCGCAGCTTTTTTACTAATGCTTGATTTCCCAGACCCACTCGGTCCATCTACGGTGATAACCATATTTGGGCGAGATTTTTTACTCGCATCCATTATTGAGCCAAGTCTTGTCTAAGTACTTCGGCCCCGCGTAAGTAAATATGACTTACATCTTTTCTAGCAATTTCTGAATAAGTATGTAGCAAAATTCTTACTACAAGTTTGGGGGCATTTGGTACATCAATTTCTTTGGAACAAAGAAGTGGCACATCACCTAAACCTAGTTCGCGTGCAGAGGAAGCAGGAAAGGCACAATTTAAGTCCTCAGTAGTGGTGAAAATAATGCTCACTAAATCTTCGTTTTTTATATTGTTTTTAGCAATCATTTCTTGAAGTAATTCACTTACTGCCAATTTCATCTCTTGGGCGTCGTTTTTTTGCAACATAGTTGCACCCCTTACTCCGATTAATCTCATAGGGATGCCTCGTCTTTGACTAATTGTGCAGCTCGGTACAAACTGCAAACCTCGGTGTGGTTTAGCACCCGAGTTTTACCTAGTTTCATATCGCCAAGTTTTATTGGTCCAAATTGAACTCGAACTAACTGAATAACTTCATGACCAATATGTTCACACATTCTTCTGATAATTCGGTTTCTACCTTCGTGAATAGAAATTTCGATTGCCGTTTCCCCAGGTGTTGATCCGACAATAGAAACCGTGTCTGCTTTTGCTAACCCATCTGTCAATTCAATTCCGGAAGTTAGGGCAGATATTTCAGTTTTGGAAACAGAGCCCTTAATTCTTGCTAGATAAATTTTATTTACTTCAGATGAAGGATGGGTCAAACCATGAGCAAGATTTCCGTCATTTGTTAAAAGAATTAATCCCTCAGTGTCAGCATCTAGTCTTCCAACATGAAAAAGTCGATCTGATCTGTTGGCAACATAATCAGCTACTGTTGCTCGGTCATCTTCTCGTTTCATGGTGGTAACTACCCCACCAGGTTTATTCAATGCAATAACAATAAAACCAGCAGCAGCAGCAATTGGATCACCATCTACTGTGATTAAATCCATCGCTGGATTTACTCGTCTTCCCTGTTCACTTACTTTAATTCCATTAACAGCAACTCGACCTTGATCAATTAGTTCCTCACAAGATCTGCGACTTCCTACCCCTGCGGCAGCTAGAACCTTTTGTAAACGTATTCCTTCTTGGTTTTGCATATTTAGACGATCGTTTCATCAATTATTGAATCAAGTGCGGCCATATTAGGTAGATAATCAGCAACTGGAGGAAGTTCTACCAAACTTGCAATTCCAACTCTTTCTAAAAAATATGCAGTTGTTTTATACAAAACAGCTTGTGACTCGTTGTCTGATCCTGCTTCTTCAATTAATCCGCGATTTAAAAGTGTTCTCACGACTCCATCTACGTTTACTCCACGAATTGCTGCTACTCGACCTCTTGAAACAGGTTGTTTATAAGCAATGACTGCAAGTGTTTCTAATGAAGCTTGTGTTAAACGTGCTGTTTGTCCATCTTTTAAAAATCTTTCAACAACTTCACCACTGTGTTCATTGGTATAAAAACGCCATCCCCCAGCTATTTCTCTTAAAGTAATACCACCTTCTCGATTATCAAATTCTTTTTTTATTTCCTTCAAAGTTTTATTAACTTGGACTTCTGGTGTGTTAGTGATTTGGGCAAGAGTTATAGCTGTGACAGGTTCATCTACCACTAATAAAATTGCTTCAATACCGGCTTTGAGTGATGGTGCACCAATTGATGGAACCTCATCAACAACAGTTCTGTTTTCGTCCAAATTACTACTCATTATCAGATTTCTCTTCACTAATTGATTCATTTTCTAGTTCTGCATCAAATTCATCAGTAACCGCAATCTCACCTTGCTCAGCACCAACCCATCGAATGAAAAGATCTGCTAGCGGACTTTCTTGCTCTAGTGTGATTTGAGATTCTCTGAACAATTCAAGTATTGCTAAAAATCTTGCAATAACAACTGGAATTTCAACACTAGTGATAAGAGATCTAAAAGTTGATGCCCCGACGCGGCGAAGTCTTTCAACTATTATTCCTGCTTGCTCTCGAACACTAACAGTTGATGCATGTAAATGTGTTAACGAAATTGTGGGAATTGTTTTTACTTCCATAGCTCTTGCTGCTAATCTTGCTAATTCATTCGGACCAAGACCAAGTAAAACTTCTGGTAAAAGATTTGCAAATTGTGGTTCCAAGGACACTGAACGCGGATATCTTTTAGCCTCAACACTTAATTGAATATTCAACCAAT
>Ga0169931_10007735_pt1 | contig 15859 bp, 10 predicted proteins | sample Kivu_15m_20L_FD_129675 | JGI IMG/M metagenome (GOLD analysis project Ga0169931, IMG submission 129675) | Freshwater microbial communities from Lake Kivu, Western Province, Rwanda to study Microbial Dark Matter (Phase II) - Kivu_15m_20L... | ecosystem: Environmental > Aquatic > Freshwater > Lake...
ACACAGAGTACACAGAGGGAACAGAGAAAATGCAAAAAGGGAAAGCAAGGGAAAAGTCAAAGAAGTGATTTGGAAATCTAACGACTCAGAAAGATGGCTGGCTAAAAGAGCCAGCCTTTACCCACTTACCTTACTCTTAATTTTTTCCTTTAGTGCTAATTAGTGGTTCTCTTTCCTGTTTCCCTTAGTGCCAATTAGTGGTTCCCTTGAGCCCTCGAAGGAGGATCACCGTGCCGAGGATGGCACTGAGGGCCGATCCGATCAGCGTCCCGATTTTGCCGGCGGGCTGGAGCGATTCCAGTTCGTCGTTGAAAGCGAGGTTGGTCAGGAAGAGGGCCATGGTGAAGCCGATTCCCGCAAGGCAAGCGCCGCCGGCGAAGAGGTTCCAGTTAACACCTTCCGGCAAGCGGCTGATCTTCAGCGCCACGGCGATACCGCAGAAGAGCAGAATGCCCAGCGGTTTGCCGAGGACCAGGCCCAGCCCAACAGCGAATGCGACTGGATTGGTCAAGGCGGTAGTCTCCAGTTGCACGCCGGCGTTGGAGAGGGCAAAGACCGGCATGATCACAAATGCGACCCAAGGGTGCAGGCTCATTTCCAGCCGGTGCAGCGGCGAGACTGACTCGCGCGCGGCGAACTGAAGCTGTTCCAAATTGACCGGAACCTTTTCTTCTTCTCCCTCGATTGCCTGAAGGCGATCCCAAAAGTCGTGAAAGACCTCCATCAGGGTTCGCTGGCCAATCCAAGGCTTCGTCGGAGTGAGCAGTCCCAAAACGACACCCGCTAGAGTTGGGTGCAGCCCGGCATGGTGGAAGGCAAGCCAGATCGCGACGCCAACGGCGAAGTAGGGGAACAGGGCGCGAACGCCAATCCGGTTCATCAAGTAGACGAGGGCAAAGCCAGCGAGTGACCAAGCGAGCCAAATCCAATTCAAAGCATCGGAGAAGAAAGTCGCGATGATAACTACGGCGATTAAGTCGTCGACGATCGCCAGCGTCAGGAGGAAGACTTTCAAGCCGAACGGAACACGGCGTCCGAACAAGGTCAGGAATCCAATCACAAAGGCGATGTCGGTCGCCATCGGGATTGCCCAGCCGCTTTCGCCTGGCTGGCCGCGCTGCAGGGCGAAGTAGATCAGAGCCGGAGTGACCGCGCCGCCAATTGCACCAACGATCGGCAGGAGCGCCTTGCGAAATTCCTTCAGTTCTCCACCGACCACCTCCCGTTTGACCTCCAGCCCAACCACGAAAAAGAAGATTGTCATCAAGGCGTCGTTGATCAGCAGGTGCCCCAGTTCACCCTCGAGATGGAACTTGCCCCAGTGAATCGCGATCGGAGTTTCCCAGAAGTGTTCAAAGGCGGTGTGCCAAGGAGAATTGGAGACAACCAGTGCCACCACGGTACAAACCATCAGCAGAATACCGCTGGTCGCCTCGATGTGTAGAAAGCGTTTGACGGGGTAGAGCAGGCGGTCTACCGTTGCGACGGGAAGACGCGAAGGAGAATCTGCCGAGTGATTGGAATGGGCCATTAGCTCTCAGGGGAAATCAAGCTGGACAAAGTGAAATCTGAGTGGAGGCGCGGTTGCGCGGTAACGGCGTAGACGCTGTTATACTCAAAAGCCTGATTTCAGTCCGCAGCAGCTTTCTCTTGGTCTTGGTCAGCCGGGTCTTCGCGCCAGCCCCCGGTTCATTAGCTTAGACAGGCGTTGCCAACTTGAACTTTACCAAGCCCCTCGCAGAGCCTCAGGGGCGTACACCGGCCGAAACAGTCCACTCATTGGGCTGAATCCCGAATCCAAGAACCTCTCCCGATGCCAGTCAATCGCGGCTATTCCTACCGACACGTCGTCCAGCAGCCGCTGGCTGGCGAATCGGTCTGCGAGTATTTGGCTCGGCGCTTTCCACACTCGTCACTCGAGGTTTGGCGAGGAGAGGTAGAGGCCGGCGAGGTTTGGCTTGATCGGGCTCAGGCAAAAGCTGACAAAGCGGTTCGCGCTGGACAGACACTGATCTGGAACCGCCGCGGCTGGAATGAGGAGCCAGTGCCACTGGATTACGAGCTGATTCATCAGGACGATCAGTTGCTAATCGTCAGTAAGCCAAGCGGCTTGCCGACGCTGCCCGGCGGCGGGTTTTACCAGCAGACGCTGCTGCAACTGGTTCGGCAGCGCTTTCCCGCAGCACGGCCCCTGCATCGGCTGGGCCGCGGAACTTCCGGTTTGGTTCTGTTCGCCCTGACGGCCGAAGCGGCCAGTCTACTCAGCCGAAACTGGCCGGAAGTTGAAAAGGAGTACTGGGCGGTGGCTGAGGGAGTGGCGCTCGAGCCGGCTTTTGAGATCACGACACCGATCGGTCCGGTCGAGCACCCGCGACTTGGGACGATTCATGCGGCAAGCGACTGCGGCAAACCCGCATTGAGCCACGCGCGAGTCTTAGCCCGCGATCCCATGCGGAATCAAACACTGTTTGCCGTTCGCTTGGGGACAGGTCGACCGCATCAGATTCGGATTCATCTGGCGGCGATCGGACATCCCTTGGTAGGTGATCCGATTTACTCAAACGGCGGATTGCCACGTGAGCAGGACCCGGGACTGCCGGGCGATGGCGGTTATCGCTTGCATGCGAGGCGTCTGCGGCTGGTACATCCGCAAAACGGTGCAGCGAGTGAGTGGACTGCGGCGGCGCCAGTTGGTTTCCTCAACGGTTTCGACTTTGCGGAGTTGTCCTCCAATGAATGACATCGCCGCTGTGCCTTGGTACATGAACGAAGAGAACTACGAAGCTTTCCGCAGCACGGCGGTCGATCAGGCTGATTTTTTTGAAAGCCATGCCGAATGGTTGGAAGCAGCGCTGGAGCATGAACGGCAAGCAGAAAAGTACGGCGTAACGATTGTCCGGGTGCGAATGGACCCAGCCGCATTTGCAGTCTGGTGCGCTGAGCAAAGTCGCGCGAACGATGCGGCTGCACGCTCGGAATTCGCCGAGTTGCGAGCTGCGCGAATGGTCAGATGGCTGGGGGATTGAACGCGCCGAGGAAGAAGAGAAAAGGGGGGCGCTGCGCGAGAGAATAGAGGGGAGAGCAGTAGAGCAGGAGAAAAGCCAAGCAAACGAGTCGATCGCGATAATTAGAACTGTCGACTAGGGGACTCAAGGAAATCATTTTCATTCCGCCTTCAGCATACCCACTTCCTCCCCGGTGCCTCTGTGCCTCCGTGAGAGCCAATCTTATTCTTCTTCCTTCTTCACCGGCTTGTCGAACAGCGAGAGCAGTGCGGGGAGGATGAGGAGATCGCCGAAGAGGGCTGAGCCGAGCGTAACGACGCCGAGCGAGGCGAAGAGGATATGGTCCCGCGAGTCGCTGAAGAAGACGCTGGAGAATCCTGCGACCAAGACAATCGTGGTGATGATCATTGCGGTGCCGACGCCGGTGAAGGCTCGGCGGATTGCTTCGTCGGGCGTGCCGACATGTTGGAATTCTTCCTGGTAACGGGTGAGGAAGTGAATCGTATCGTCGACGGCGATGCCGAGGCAGACGGTCAGAGCGCAAACGGTGACGATCTCCAGCGACTGGCCGATCCAGACCAAGTAAACGCAAGCCACAGCCAGCGGCAGTGCATTCGGCAGGATGGAGATGATGCCAACGCGGAGGCTGCGATAAGCCAGCCCGAGCACGACGAAGATAATCACGAAAGCCGAGCCGAGGCTCGCCAGAAGGTCGACGACGATCTGATAAAGATTTTCCCAGCGCCAGACTGCTTGGCCTTTGAGTTCGGCTTTGAAATCGGGATGCTTCAGATTTAGCTGTTCAAGTTCTGATTTGACTCGTTTGAACACGGCGCCGTAAGTCGCGATCCCGAGGTCCTGAACGCGAAACGTGGTGCGGGCGCGGTGGTCCTCTGGTGAGAGATAGCCGCGCTTCAGATTTGCTGGCAGTAGTTCGGCCAGCGACATCTGCGGACCGCGGGCAGCGGTGCCTGAAAGCGAAGCGACGATATCAAGGATCGAGAGCGGGCTGCCGATCAGCGGTTCACGCTTGAGAATTTCATCAACGCTGCTCAGAACGGCGACTAGTTCTGGGTCTTCTGGCGAGCGATCCGAATTCCAAGTGACTTCGACTTCAGCCATCTCAAGGCCGCCGAGTGCCTTGTCGATCTTCGCCATCGCTCGCCCCGGCTCGCTGGAGCGCGGCAGTGCGTTGGCTTGACGCTCATCAGGACGGAGCGTGGAGGCAATTGCCGCCATGATTAAAAAAAAGGTCAAGCCAACTGCGGCGAACCAGACCCGCTTGGCCAGGACGTAGTCGATTACCTGAGAGAGGCGGCTGAGATTGCGGTCGATCAGGCTTTTGTCGAGCCCCACATGCAGATTGCGGCCGAGCCAAGTTGAACAGCCGACGGGGATACCGAGAATGACGGCGACAAAAACGACCGCCACTCCGACGACGCTGGCCGATCCGAAGTCGCGAACAATCTCGTGGTGAGCCAAGACTAAAGAGCCGAGGCCGATCGCCGTGGTCAGGCTGGTGAGGAAGCAGGCGAAGCCGACTTGTTCGATACCGCGGACGGCCGCTTCGCGAGGGCTCGCTCCGGCGGCGCGAATCTGCCGAATCGTCGCCATCAAGTGAACGCCGTCCGTAAAACCGACCAAGCTAATCAGCACCGGAAGGATGACATTGACCAGCGGGTTAAAGTCGACGTCAAAGAAACGCGTGAAGCCGATTGTCCAGAAGACACCGAGAGCCGTTGTCCCGGCGACAATCAGCACGGCGGAAATTCCGCGGAAAAGAACCACACTCAGCAGCAGAATGATCCCGTAAGCGATCAATTGGTATTTCAAACGATTCGCATCCGAATTGCGGATCGACTCGATCACAATCGGCACGGTGCCGGTGACGGAGAAGTTGAGGCTGACGTCAGGATGCTTTTCTGCGGCAGCTTCAGCAACTCGCCTGAGTCCCGCAATACAGTCTTCGTCGGAGCTGAGTTTGAGGAAATCGAAATCGACGAGAATGAGCGTGGTCTCACCATCGGGCGAGAGGATTTGGCCGCGGATAAATGGGTGGGCCAGTGCTTTTTCGCGAGCCCGCTGGAGTCGCTCGGGCGAGGCTTGTGATTTGGGGAAGAGCGGTTCGGCGAGCCCGAACAGATTCATGGAAGGAATCGTGTCCATCCAAGTGACCCGGCGGACATAGGGGACCGCTTCGAGTTGGCTGACCACATGTCGTAAGGCAGCGACGCCATCGGGGGTGAAGAGGCTCGGGGACTCGACGACCAGAACGGCATCGCCACCCATTCGCTGGCTGGAGACTCGTCGCGAGGAACCGCGGGCTTCCTGGCGATTGGAAGAATTGCTACTGCTGGTGGCAGCCGTCTCGCTGGTGTCGCCCTTGGCCAGACGCACGAAGAGTTTTGGATCGAAGTAGCCAACGAGCGCGGCCGCGCTGATGAGCAAAATCAGCAGGGCAGCAATTCCGGGGCGGCGAGCGATCCAAGCCGTACAGAAGGAGAAGAGTCGGGTCACAGGGCGGCGGTTGGGTTGGAAGTGGGTTGAGAAGAGCAGTCAGCATGGATTGAAGCAGCAGCGAGAGACTTAGGGGCTCTCCTGCTGAGGTGGCTGCGACGAACCGTTTTCTTTTTCCCTTGCTGCCCGCTCATCCTGCCACTGGTATCGCTCGCGAGCGAGTTGCTCGAGTTCATCTCGAGTGATCTTGCCGTCGTTGTTTTGATCGAGTCGGACGAAGCGACGAATGGCTTGCGGTAGTTCATCGCGAGGGATACTTCCGGTGCCTTGCGGGTCGAAGCGGCTGAAGAAGTCGTCGATGAATTCCTTGGCGGCGGCTTGCTCGGCAGCCGAGTATTCGGGAGTGGTCGGGAGGCTTGGCTGGCCGCGCCCCATTTTTGGAGTCGTTCCGCCTCGGGGCATCGTCGCATCGAAGAAGACCACGGCCATCTCTTCCCAAGTTTGATCGCCCCAGCTGACAGTCTGGGTCGGATCGGGATTGGCTGGGTTAGCGGCCGAGTTGTCAAAGCGGGCTTCGAATTCGATCCGCTCAAAGTCACCCAGTGGTCGCGGCGACTTCAGTTCGTAGTTGTGCTGCCAATTGAAGTCGTAGCGCGGCACGTCGAGCAGCACTTCAGACTGGTCCCCTTTGCTGCCGACCAAACGAAAGCTTTTGCCGCGGTAGTGCATATGCGGGGAGAAGCTGAGCAGTGTCGCGCCGGGCGGGAGGAAAGGGACTTTTCCAGCAACGGGGTGGCTGTCGGCATGCGGTGGGATTTCAAATTCTTGATTCATCGCCATCAGCGTGAAGAGTTCGTGATCGATTTCGGAGTCGGGGGCGAAGATCAAGCCGATCTTGGTAGTATCGGTTTGCTCGCGGCCGTTGGGGGTGTAGTGCTGCTGGAAGACAAACTTGCTTCCGGCAGGAATTCGGCGGCCGTGTCCCGCAGGGTAGGGGAGCGGTCGCTGACCGGGGACGTAGGCGGCGAGCCAGCCCATGCCGGGCGAGGCTTCGCCGTCGGGTGGTCGCACGAAGACAATGCTGTGGTGGACGACCGAGCGGTTTCCAGGAATAACCTCGGCGCCGACTATCCAGCAGTCTTCTTTCAGTCCCGGGTCGACGACGAAGTATTGGTAGTCGACGGTGCCGCTGGCGGGGATCGTGAACGGCTGGGTACTCATCTCGACGACTAAATCGGGGGCCCGTGGCAATCGCCAATCGCTGGCAGCCGGAGGGACCGCAGGGAGTTCTGCGTCCGGGCCGCGCTGCGCACCGGCGGCCACCCAGTCGCGCAGAATCTGTTTGTCGGATTCTGGCATCAGCCGCTGGTTGGCGAATTCGCCATGTTCCGGATTGGCATGCCAAGGTGGCATGAAGCCACTATTGATCACTTCAACGATCATGTCGCCCCAGCCGCGAGCATCTTCGTAGTCGGCGAGCGAGAAAGGGCCGATGTCTCCTTCGCGATGGCACTCGAGGCAATTCTCCTTGAGCACGCGGTAGACTTCGCCAGTGAAGGTAACGGATTCGCTGTTAGTCGGCGCGACTTCCCGGCCAATCAAGCAGCCGAAGAAGTTTGTCTCGGGAACGGAAACGTTTTTACCCGCGAGCAGCTCTTCGATCGCCAGTTCGAGGTCGCGGCGCTTCGGTTCAGTGCGAGCGATGCCGGGCTGGTACTGGTCGTCGACCCGTCCGTGGTAGCGTACTGTGAGCGACTGGTCGAGCAGAAAGATCTCGGGCGTGCGGCTGGCCTCAAAAGCATCGGCCAATTTGCGGCCAACGTCTTTGATGATCGGGAAAGTGATTTGCAGTTCTTTAATGGCCGTTTCGATCTGGCTGGGCGAGTCTTGTCGATTGCTGTTGATGCCAATGACGCGCACGCCGCGCGTACCGTATTTCGTTGCCAGTTCTCCCAGTCGCGGCGCATAGAGCTTGGCGAGTGGGCAATCATTTCCGAGGAAGGCGACGACGGTCAGGCTCGGCTGGTCGCTAACTTTCAGCTCAACCACTTCGCCTTGGACCGAGCTTGCGGTGAACGGCTCAATCTTGCGTGTGGCTGGACCGGCGGTTGCCTGCCCGTGAGCGGGCGACGGAAGTGCGGACCAGAGCAATGTTGCGAAGGCAAGAACTGCGGGCAGGAATTGGGAAGCGGCGATAGATTGAACCGTGGGCATAAGTTGCTTAAAAGTCGTGAGAATGTTGACCAGACGGGTTAGAAACCGGGATGACGCCCGTGGCATAACGCCTGGGGAAGCCGTTGGGCATTGATTGTCGCCCATCAGGCCGTCCTTTGAAAACCGTCTCTTTCTTCGGGTTTCGCAGCCTTGAGCGGCAAGGCGCTAGCCGCCGGTCGACCCCTGAGCACGCCTCCGCCCCTATTTGGTAAACGCCAGCAGCCCCCGAAGCAAAGGCCTTTTTCGAAGAAATCGCAAAAAAGGTTAGCCAAACGCTCGTTGATATATCGTAATATGTCGATATATTTGAATGTCGAGCGCGGGGCTGGAGAAACCAGCCGAGTGCTGCTCTCAGGTAGAATACCGCCAGTCAATTCGTTCAGGAAGTCAAGCCTTCCGCCGAGCTGACTCGATTTCCGCTGCGGACGCTCAGTCCGACTAGCCAGTAATTAAAGGAGTCCTTGCGATGTTGCTCAAATACTTCTACGACCCGGTCTTGGCTCATGCTTCCTACATGGTCGGCTGCCAGCGAGCCAAACAGGCGATCATTGTCGATCCGGGCCGCGACATCGAACAGTACCTTCAAGCCGCCAAGCGCGAAGGGGTCGAAATCACGGCAATCGCAGAAACGCACATTCATGCCGACTATGTTTCGGGCGCGAGAGAACTGGCTGATCGCGTCGGGGCCAAGCTCTACGTGTCCGACGAAGGTCCGGCTGAGTGGAAGTACTCGTACGCCTCGCAGTACAGTCATCAGTTGGTGCACGATGGCGACGAGTTCATGGTGGGCAATATTAAGTTCACCGTCATGCATACGCCGGGCCATACGCCTGAGAGTATTTCGTTCCTAGTGACGGACAAGGGCGGCGGTGCAGACAAGCCGATGGGAATTTTTACAGGCGACTTCGTCTTTGTCGGGTCGATTGGTCGGCCTGATTTGCTGGAGCAGGCTGCCGGGATTGCCAACACAGCCGAACCAGGGGCGCGCGATCTGTTCAAGTCGCTGGCTCGCTTCAAGCAGCTTCCTGATTATCTCCAAGTCTGGCCGGCTCATGGTGCGGGCAGCGCTTGCGGCAAGGGGCTGGGAGCCATTCCGTCATCGACGGTTGGCTATGAAAAGCTCTTCAATCCGGCGCTGCAGTACCACGACGAAGAAGAGTTCGTGCGTTACATTCTGGCGGATCAGCCCGAAGCTCCAACTTACTTTGCGGTGATGAAGCATGTGAACAAAGTCGGTCCGCGCGTGCTGGGAGCAGGACACACGCATCGCATGCTCGACGTTAAGGAACTACCGGCCGCAGTGAAGGCGGGAACCGTCGTTGACCTCTCGGCGTCTAGCGAATTTGCTGCCGGACATGTCCCCGGTTCGATCAACATCCCCCAGTCGTTGCTCGCCGCTTGGGCGGGCTGGCTGGTTGATTACAAAAAACCGGCCTATCTGATCTGCAGTCCGCATCAACTCGAGTCGGCTGCGGCGATGCTTCATAAAATTGGCGTCGAAGAAATTTCTGGCGCTTTCGATTTGGCCGCAGTGAAAGCGGCTGGACTGGCGACCGAGAGTTTTGCCAGCGGCACGCCGCAGGACTTGCGCCACAAAATTGAAGCGGGGCAAGTTCACTTAGTCGACGTTCGCGGAGACGCTGAGTGGGCGGAAGGGCGAATCGAGCAAGCCGAGCATCGCTTTCTCGGACGTCTGTTAAAGAATCTCGCAGGGCTTCCTAAAGAGACACCGATCGTCGTCCAGTGTCGCAGTGGTGTTCGCTCGGCAATCGGTTGCAGTGTGCTGCAGTCGCAAGGTTTCAAGAATGTGGTCAACCTAACGGGCGGTTATCTCGCTTGGACAGGAGCAGGGTACCCAATCACAAAGTGCAGTAAGTCCGTCGTCACCGCTTAAGTGGAAGGACGGAACCACTAATTTTCACTAATCAGAAAGAAAAAATAAAAAGCCGAGAGATGGTGGGGGTTGGAAAAAGAATGTTTTGCCTGTCCCGCACCTTGTTTAGTTTGGTAGCTAAACAGGCGGACTCCAATTGGCGGTTCGCCTGTTTTTTTGTTCTCGTCCTGCTCGACCTCCTCTCAATGAATAACGCCTGCTTGCTCTCATTTAGTGCTGATAAGTGGTTCGCTCCCTTTTCCGGGTGTTTGAGTAGATGATCAAGAATTGGTCCTCTTGCTGTTGGTATTTTCTTCTCCTCGGTTTACTGCTTGTGGATTTGAGGAACTGTTCCTTTGGGCAGGAGTTGAACCTCGATTTCCCGGACCAGGTTCTTGACCAGTGGCATGGTTACACCCGCCATAAGTTTCAGTTTGAAGGACGGGAGGCTTGGGTTGTTGAGCCTCAGCGACCTCGGGCGGACCGACTCTTTTCTTGGTGCATGATGTTTCCCGATGCTTTCACGGAGCGCTGCGCAGCGCCGCAGCTCCTAGCTGCGGGCTTCTATCACGTTTACTGCGATGTGGGAAACACGTTTGGAGCACCCGAGGCGATTGAGCGGCTGAAACGATTTCACGATGAGCTTTGCCGCCGCGGTCTAGCGCAGCAGGCAGTGCTGATTGGGATCAGCCGCGGTGGTTTGTATGCCCACAACTACGCAGCAGCGCACCCAGATCGGGTTTCGGTCATCTACGGCGACGCAGCGGTGCTGGATTTCAAAAGCTGGCCTGCAGGTTTTGGTAAAGGCAAAGGGAGCGGCGGGGACTGGCAGGAGTTGCTGAAGCTCTATCAATTTGCTGATGAGGCTGCGGCAAAAGCTTACACGGGCAATCCAGTCGATCAGCTCGCACCGCTGCACAAAGCAGGTATCTCGCTGGTCTATGTCGTCGGGGACACCGACGACGTGGTGCCATGGAATGAAAACACGCAGCTCGTCGAGACTCGCTATCGAGAACTGGGCGGGGTTGTCGAGGTTTTGCACAAACCTGAGGTGGGCCATCATCCGCACGGGCTGGATAATCCAGAGCCAGTCGTTCGCTTCATTCTGAAGCATGCCCGCGCTAACTGAGCTATACTACCTCGCGGTTCGCCGTGGTCGGACAAGCTGACCGCACGGGAAGGAAAATCGAAGAGGCTCTGTCATGCTTTGTTTTCGAATTGTTTACGGGATGCTTTTAAGCGTCTTGGGGTTTGGGATCGCGCTCAACGTGTCCGCCGCGCAGGCTCCTGAAGATGGATCGGTGTTGCCATTTCCGCCGCCCCGTTCGACAAGCATCGCGGCCTCATCGATGCAGGATTCGAAATACAATCCTCAGCCGGAAAAGCGACGGTTGCCGGCTGACGTTCCGAACATTCTGATCGTCTTGATTGATGATGCCGGGCCAGGTTTGCCGGACACTTACGGTGGCGAAGCTCACACCCCGACGCTGACGCGAATTGCCAAGACCGGGATTTCCTACAATCGTTTTCACACCACGGCGATGTGTTCACCGACCCGGGCGGCGCTGCTCACGGGGCGAAATCATCATCGGGTTGGCGCGGGGGTCATTACCAAACTGGGGAATGACTGGGATGGCTACACGGGGATGTGGCCGGCGACCAGCGCCTCGCTGGCTCGCGTGCTTGGTTGCTACGGGTACGCGACCTCAGCTTTTGGAAAGTGGCACAACACGCCGGACGATCAGGTCTCGCAAGTCGGGCCCTTTGACCGCTGGCCAACTGGACGGCTGGTTGGCTTTGATTACTTCTACGGATTCCTGGCCGGTGAGTCTTCGCAATACGAACCGCTGCTGGTGGAGAATTTCACGCACTTGCCCAGTCGTCCTTATGATGGCAAATACCATTTGACTGAGGACCTGGCGGATCGCGCGATCAATTGGTTGCGGCGTCAACGAGCGCAGGCTCCCGACCAACCCTTTTTCATGTACTGGGCTCCAGGCGGTGTGCACGGCCCGCATCAAGTGGCCAATCAATGGGCGGATAAGTACAAGGGCAAATTTGACGATGGCTGGGACAGGTATCGCGAACGGGTCTACGCTCGCCAGCAGGAACTCGGCTATCTACCAGCCGATGCAAAACTGACTTCGCGGCCAGAATCCATGCCGGGCTGGGATGAGATTCCCGACACGGAAAAGCCTTTTCAGCGGCGACTGATGGAGGTCTTCGCCGGCTATTGTGAACACACCGATACGCAAGTCGGCCGTGTGATTGATGAGCTGGAATCGCTCGGAGTCCGCGACAACACGCTGGTCTTCTATATCTGGGGCGACAATGGCTCCAGTGCCGAGGGGCAGGGCGGCACGGTCAGCGAATATCTGGCTCAAAGCGGAACGCAAAGCAAAATCTCGGACCACCTTAAAGTTGTTGAGGAATTCGGAGGACTCGAAGCATTGGGCGGTCCGGAATTCGAAAGCATGTACCACGCCGGTTGGGCTTGGGCTGGCAGCACTCCCTATAAGTCGACCAAGCTGGTCGCAGCTCACTTCGGTGGCACGCGCAACCCGCTGGCGATCTCTTGGCCTAAAGCAATTAAGCCAGACGCGAAAATTCGCTCGCAGTTCCATCATGTTAACGATGTCGTGCCGACAATCTACGAAATCCTTTCGCTCAAAGAGCCGACGATCGTCGACGGCGTCAGTCAGGATCCGATGGACGGCGTGAGCATGCGTTACACTTTTGACTCCGCGGAGACGGCCGGACAAAAGCATTCCCAGTATTTCGAGATCATGGGCAGTCGTGCGTATTACCGCGATGGCTGGATCGCATCGGCTTTCGGACCACGTATCCCTTGGAAGCCTGGGATTGACCCCAAGGTTTTCAGCTGGAACCCGGACAAAGAGCCTTGGGAGCTGTACAACCTCGAGTCTGACTTCACTCAGGCAGTTGACCTTGCTCGAGAGCAACCGGAAAAGCTCAAAGAGATGGTGAGTGAGTTTTTGGTCGAGGCAAGAGACAACAAGGTCTTTCCGATCGGCGGCGGACTTTGGACGGCGATTCATCCGGAGTTTGCCAAGCAGAATCCGGCGACCGAATTTTTCTACAATGCCGACGTGATTGAAGTACCCGAAGCGACGGCTCCGCGATTGGCTCAGCGCAGTAACCTTGTGACCGTCGAAGCCGAACTCGATGATAAATCCAGCGGCGTCCTGTATGCGGTGGGTTGTATGTCCGGGGGCTTAGCGGTCTGGATCGACGATGGCAAGTTGACGTACGAGTACAACCTGTACCACATCGAGCGAACGCGGATTCAAAGTAGCCAGCCGTTGCCGAGCGGCAAATTGAAGCTGGAAGTCGAGACAACGATGCAGCCGGGTGTCCGCAACGGCCCGGCCGAAGTCGTGATTCGCGCTAATGGCGAGGTGATTGGTCAAGGCAAGGTTCCGCGAACGACGGGGTATGCGCTCAGCGGTAACGATTCGTTCGATGTGGGCCGCGACAGTTACTCTCCCGTTTCGCCGCTGTACGAGAAGCGTGCTCCCTTTGCGTTCAATGGCAAGATTGAGGCTCTGACTGTGCGATACAAAACGGCTCGTTGATTGGGGTGGTTGCTGCGAAAAAAGTTCGGCAAGTGATTTACGAAATTCCTTTTCTTGCTCTTGTGACCGAGTAAAAGAAGATGATCCGCATTCTGATCTATTTCGTGTGTGCTGCTTGGATTGCGATCCACACAGCACGAGACGTCGCAGCACAGGCGTTGACCGAAGTCGGTGAGCCGGCTGACACGATTGAGCAGTTAAGTGCCGACTGGAGTGAGGCTCGTCAGTTATATCAGGGCGTCGAGCACCAGCGCTGGGAGCTGAATGAGCCGCGTCCGCTGGTGGTCAATTGTTTGCGGGTCGACCCCAAGACGCCGGGACTGAGTTTTCATTCGACCGGGAGGATTGAGGGCTGGGAAGACGGGGCTGTCGAAACGCGCCGCGAGACGGTGCGCGATTTTTTGCGAGCTGAGCGAGCGAAGGGTGTACCGCTCGTGGTCGCGATCAATGCGGACGCGTTCACGCTCAAGACGGCTTACAACCGCAAAGACCCTTGTGACCTGCTGGGCTTGGCGGTGGCAGGTGGAACGACCGTCTCATCACCGACGGGGTCGCCTTCGCTGATTGTCAGAAAGAATGGCGAGTTGAAAATCGAAGCGTTGGCGAAAGACGCCCGCCTCGACGGGATTGAAGTCGCGGTCAGCGGCTTTGGGCTCTGTCTGCAAGACGGCAAAGCGTTGCCGAGCGGTGACGACCTCCACCCGCGCACGGGGTTTGGCCTTTCAGAGAAAGGCGATTTCCTTTTTCTCGTAACGATTGATGGTCGGCAGCCGGCCAGTCAAGGCGCGACGACTGCGGAGCTCGGGGCGATCATGGCTGAAGTGGGTGCTCATGTGGCGATCAATATGGATGGCGGTGGCAGCACGACGCTTGCTTGGTGGAATCCGGATCGCAACGAAGCAGAAGCGTGTGAGCTGTTGAACCAGCCCGTTGGCAATGGCGTTGCTTGGTCCCGGGATCGCGAAGCTGGAACCTTTCGCACGACAGAGAGAACCAACGGAAATAACTTTGGAATTTCTTGGTCTGGGAAATGAAATGTTGTCCGGCCTGATTCCGTTTTTCAATTTACAGCGTGAACGCACCATCGCTGGCCCAAACTTCAATCGTTGGTTGGTACCGCCCGCGGCTCTTTGCATTCATCTCTGCATTGGAATGGCTTACGGGTTCTCCGTTTTTTGGCTTCCTCTGACCAAGGCGATTGGGATCACAGAGTCAGTCGCGGCGCCGGCAGATCTGACTTGGTGGAGCAAGCTCTTCACGACGCAATACGACTGGGACAAGCCGATTCTCGGTTGGATCTATACGCTCTTCTTTGTTTTTCTCGGCGGCAGCGCGGCTTGTTTCGGTCGTTGGCTCGAGAAAGTTGGTCCGCGCGCGGCGGGTTTCGCAGCCGCCTGTTGCTGGAGTGGCGGCTTGTTGGTCGCAGCTCTAGGCGTCTACCTGCACCAGCTCTGGATTGTCTGGTTGGGAGCCGGAGTGATCGGCGGGATTGGCTTAGGGCTAGGGTACATCTCTCCGGTCTCGACGCTCATCAAGTGGTTCCCTGATCGCCGCGGGATGGCGACCGGCCTGGCAATTATGGGCTTTGGAGGCGGCGCGATGATCGGATCGCCGCTGGCTGACCGACTGATGAAGTACTTTGCGACCGAGCACTCGGTCGGAGTTTGGGAAACGTTTGTCGTACTGGCCCTGATCTATTTGGCTTACATGGTGCTGGGCGCGTTTGCGTATCGGATTCCGGCGGAGGGTTGGCGGCCGGCAGGCTGGCATCCGCCGGCGATCGAGGGTGATACCGCAAAGTCGAAGCGTTATGTGGCTGTCAGCGAAGCTTGGAAGACCCCGCAGTTTTGGTTGCTCTGGCTGGTCCTTTGCCTGAATGTTTCAGCGGGGATTGGCGTGCTCGGGATGGCTTCGCCACTGCTGCAAGAGATTTTCGGCGGCCGGCTGATCGGTTCGTCGCTGGAGTTTGATCAGCTCAACGCCGAGCAACTCAAGCAGGTCGCAACGGTCGCCGCAGGGTTCACTGGGCTATTGAGCTTATTCAACATCGCCGGGCGATTCTTTTGGGCTTCGCTCTCGGACTACCTCGGTCGAAAAATGACCTACGCGATTTTTTTCTTGTTGGGCTTTGTGGCCTATGCGTCCATTCCCTCGCTTGGGCAAGTCGGTAGCATCACTTTATTCGTGGCAGTCTTTTGTCTGATCCTGACAATGTACGGCGGGGGATTCGCTTCGATCCCGGCTTACCTCGCTGATCTGTTTGGCACACAGATGGTCGGGGCAATTCACGGGCGTCTGTTGACCGCGTGGAGCGTCGCCGGAGTGCTTGGGCCGGTCTTGGTGAATTATTGGAATGAGTACCAAGTCAAAACGGGCACGCCGCGCCAGCGGGCTTACGATCAGACGATGTACATTTTGGCTGGGCTGCTCGTCGTAGGTTTCATTTGTAACTTGCTGGTCGGTCCCGTAGCACAGCAGTGGTTTCGCGACCCGGAACAGAAGGGACCCGGAAGCGAAAACAACCCTAGCGCTGGTTTGGGTAACGCTGAGCTGAGTTCCGCAGCGAGTGTCAACGCTTGGCTCATTCCGTTCTGGCTCTTGGTGTTGATTCCGCTCGGCTGGGGAGTTTGGGTCACGCTGCAGCAGGCCGCAGTGCTGTTTATTGGAGGGCGTTGAAAGGGTCTGGAAGAAGGTCTCTCACGGAGGCACAGAGG
>Ga0169931_10007736_pt1 | contig 15857 bp, 14 predicted proteins | sample Kivu_15m_20L_FD_129675 | JGI IMG/M metagenome (GOLD analysis project Ga0169931, IMG submission 129675) | Freshwater microbial communities from Lake Kivu, Western Province, Rwanda to study Microbial Dark Matter (Phase II) - Kivu_15m_20L... | ecosystem: Environmental > Aquatic > Freshwater > Lake...
ACTGGGCGCCCTGAACAACCCGCGCGCGACGACCTGACAGGCCGCCTCGGAGGCGGGCTTTGCGTTGGCCTTCCATTGCCCATGGGCGTTGGGTCCAATGGTGTTGCTGATGCCCAGCACTGCCGCAAAGGGGAGCTTGTATGTTGCGGCTGCACGCGCCACCGCGAAGGCCTCCAGGTTTTCAACGAAGGGGCGGGGATAGGCCGGTGCGCGTTTTTTTGTGATACCAATGGGGCAGAGCGCGGCTGGTGCGGGGAGCGCGCCCGCCTGTTGAAAACGTACCACCAGTCTCGCTGCGGCATCTTGTCGTGTGACCATGATCTCGGGTACGTATGCGCGACCGTCCGCAACGCCGTGGCTGAAAAGGACCAGCTCGTCCGGCACGACCGCTTGCCCAATTCCCGGTTGCCCTCGCAACGTGGCCGCGCCCGCTGTCCCGATGAAGATGACACCACGCGGCCGTAGGTCGGGTGCAAGTCCCGCGAGGAGGCGTGACGCTCCCGCGGCGGCGTCGACCAGGCCAATTCCGCTGCTTCCGAGGATGACCTCGCTCTGGAGCACCGCGTTGGCGCGGCAATACGCCTTCAGCCAGGCGATTTCCGGCGGAAAGGCGCTGAGCACGACCCAGGGTCGATTCGAGCCCGCCCGGGTGTTTTTCAGCGCTCGAGGCCGGGTCGCGAGTTTGGACATGGGGAGAATTTCCGGAGTTGGTATACAATGACGCCGCTTGACCGCGCAGACCTTGAACAACGAAGACGCAGAGCTATCACGTCTTCGAACCGCATTTTCGGCGAATCCAAAGTCCGAGGTGTTTGCCGCGCTTGCCGATCGCCTTTGTGAGCTGGGCAAGGTGGAAGAGGCGGACCAGATCTGCCGCAGGGGACTCGTCTTCATGCCCGACTCGCTCGATGGGCAGACGGCGCTGGCACACATTCACCTCGCGATGGGGCGGTTTGAACAGGCGACCGCGCAGCTCATTCAGGTTCTGGACGTCGACGACGAGCACCCCGAGGCCATTCGGCGGCTCGGCCAGGTCCTGTTAAAGCGCGGCGATCGGACTCGGGCCCGAATCATCCTCGAATATGCCGAGAGTCTGCTGCCGGGCGACGGAGGCGTCGCCGACCTTCTGGTGCTCGCGGGTGGGGTGCCCTCGTTTCGGGCGCGCCGTGCACCGTCGGTTCTCAGGCCCATTGGCTCGCCGGCGCTCACGCCCGCGCCACCGGCAACCTTTGAGGGCGATCCCACGCAGATCACGCCGACCGAGCCTCCGGAAGACAACACCCGCACCGAGTCGAGTCTTCCCGCGATTCCGGACGTGAAACCCCTCGAGAGCCTCGCAGAACTGGCCGCGCGGCGCGCGGCGCACCCGGATGCGGATCGCCCTGCGCCGGTCGCAGGCATGATGGTGACAAGTCGCCTTGCCGAGCTCAGCCAGAAGCAGGCGACGTCGCGCACCGGCCTGTACGTCGGTGTTGGGGTGGCAATCCTGGCTGTGATCCTGGTCGCCGCGTTCGCCGGCGGCAAGTAAACGAGATCTCGGTAACGGGACTGTTGACGTCTCGCTGGGTCCGGGATAGATCGCCCCGTCATGGCCACCTACGATACGTCGGCGATTCGCAAAGGTTTGAAAATCATGATCGACGGCGCGCCGTATTCGGTCGTCGAGTTTCAGTTCGTGAAACCTGGCAAGGGTGCAGCGTTCACCCGAACCAAGATGAAGAACCTGCTCACCGGAGGCGTCATCGAGCGCAACCTCCGCACCGGTGAAAAGCTTGAGTCGGCAGATGTCGAGACCAAGCACATGTCGTACCTGTACGACGAGGGCGAGATGTGCGTGTTCATGGACACGACCGACTACGAGCAGGTTCAGATCACGAACGACCTCATCGGCGAAGACAAGGGCTTCATGCCCGAGAACAGCGTCGTCGAGGTGTTGTTCTTCCAGGGCCGCGCAGTCGGCGTCACCCTCCCGAACTTCATCGAGCAGGTCGTCACCGAGACCGAGGCTGGTGCCCGCGGTGATACCGCCACCAACGTGACCAAGCCCGCCAAGATCGCAAGCGGTGCGACCGTCAAGGTTCCGCTCTTCGTCAATCAGGGTGACACGATTCGCGTCGACACCCGCACGGGCGAGTACCTCGACCGCGTTGGTCGCGCCTAGCTGGCTCGGGTCGCCAGGATAGCCATGGCGGCCGATGCCGACATGCTGCGGGTACGTGCGCGGATCGTTAAGGCGATCCGCACGTATTTCGAGGCCGAGGGCTTTCTCGAGGTCGAAACGCCGTTGCGCGTGGCGAATCCCGGTCAGGAATTGCACCTCGACGCGTTTGCAGCCGGGCAGGGACACGACGGGGTCGATCGCTACCTCATCACCTCGCCCGAGCACCACATGAAGCGCCTGCTCGGGCAGGGCCATGCTCGCGTGTTTCAGCTCGCGCGTTGTTTCCGCAAGGAAGAAAAGGGCCCGCATCATCAGCCCGAGTTCACGATGATCGAGTGGTACCGGGCAGGGCAGACCCTGGATGCCGTTGCGGCCGATGCGGAGGCCTTGCTGACGGTGGCTGCAGAGGCGGCTGGCAAGGGGGCGACGCTGCCCCCGCGACACACGACAGTCCGGGAGCTATTTGCTGCGCACGTTGGGGTCGATTTGGTGGGTGACGAGTCCGAATCCGTGCTGCGGCAGCGTCTTTGGGACGCGGGGCACAATGTCGCGCCAGGCGATGCCTGGGATGATCTCTTCTTTCGGGCGTTTCTTGATCAGGTCGAGCCCGTGATGAACCCCGAGCAGCCGACGTTTGTGCATGATTGGCCACTGCCGCTGGCGGCGCTGGCACGACGCAAGCCGGAGAACCCAGCAGTGGCGGAACGCTTCGAGCTGTACGCCGCCGGACTTGAGCTGTGCAATGCCTTCGGCGAGTTACTCGACGCTGACGAGCAACGACGCCGCTTCACGGCAGAGCTGGCGGAACGGGGTCGCAGGCAAAAGGTCGTCTATCCGATCGACGAGACGTTGATCCGTGCGCTCCCGAATATCGCCTCACCGGCGGCCGGTGCCGCGCTTGGACTCGACCGCCTCGTGATGTGGGCGACCGGGGCGCAAGACATTCGCGAAGTTGTCGCATTTCCCGACGGTTAGCGCTCGCGTGGCCTGCCGACCCTGCTTGACCCTGACAGGTGCCAGTGCTATGCGTGTCGGCCCGTGACTACGTATTTAACCTCGTTCGTGATTGGCCTCGGTCAGGCGCAGGCTCCGCAGGGTGCTCCTGGTTTAATGAGCAACATTTTGCCCATCGTCATGATGGTCGGTGTGTTCTACCTGCTCATCATTCGTCCCCAGGGCAAGAAGGCCAAGGAACTGCAGAAGATGCTGAACGAGCTCAAGAAGGGCGACAAGGTCGTCACGACGGGCGGCCTGCTCGGAGAGATCTCCGGCATCAAGGACGACGAAGTCACCTTGCAAGTTCAAGAAGGCGTTCGCCTTCGCGTTCTCCGGAGCGCCGTTCAGGGATTGCAGAAATCCCCGGCAGCTGAATCCTCGAAATCCTGATCTCCTAATTCGCGAAAGACCAATCCATGGAACGAGCTTGGTGGTGGAAGTTTCTCATGTGGGGCGGCATCACGGTGCTGGCGGCGCTGTATCTTGGCCCGTCGATCCCTGAGCCTTACAACAAGAAGGTTCCGGCTTTCGTCACACAGCTCTTCACCAAGAAGATTCAGCCGGGCCTCGACTTGCAGGGCGGCCTGCACCTCGTCTACTCGGTTGACGTGAACAAGGCGATTGGCGCCAAGGTGGATCGCGTTGCGAGCGACATCGAAGAGCGCCTCTCCCAGAAGATCAAGGGCTTCAAGGTCGATCGCGAAGGCCGCGACGAAATCCTCTTCACCATCACGCCACCGTCCGACGCCGCAAAGCTCGACGATGAGGTGCTCGGCGCTCACCGCAACGCAGTTGACGAGGTGTCGCGCGACAACGCCACCGGTCAGATCCGATTCCGTCTCGATCCGGACCAGGTCGCCGAGATCAAGGAATTCGCGCTCCGTCAGGGCATCGAGACCATCCGCGGCCGCGTCGACAAGTTCGGCGTCGCGGAGCCAACGATTCTCAAGCGTGGCGAGGACATCGTCATCGAGCTTCCGGGTCTCAAGCCCGAGGACTTCGAGCGCATCAAGACCATCATCGGAAAGACGGCGCAGCTTGAGTTCAAGCTGGTCGACGACGGCTCCGAGTACATGACCAAGGTAGCGGCCTCCGTCACACCGGGTGGCAAGATCACGGTTGTTCCCGAGCCCTGGACCGACAAGAACGGCACGCAGCACAACAACATCTCGCTGCGCGCGAAAGAGCAGAAGGACCTCGTGGACTTCTTTGCTGGCCTGACCGGCGAGCTTGAGGTGCCGAAGGACCGCGAGTTTGGTGTAGAGCAGATTGCGGATACCAACCCGGACGGCAGCGAGGTCGCCGACAAGACCCAGACCAGCTGGCGTGCCTACCTGCTTCACCGTCGCGCCGCCGTGACGGGTGAGTATCTTGCAGCCGCCGACCTTTCCTGGGACCAGCAGACCAACCGACCCGAGGTTGCGTTCACGATGGATCGTCAGGGCGCGGTGCTCATGGAGCGTCTGACCGGTCAGAACGTCGGACGCAAGATGGCGATCGTGCTCGACGGCAAGATCAACAGCGCCCCTGAGATTCAATCGCAGATCGGCGAGCGCGGACGCATCACACTGGGCGGCTTTGGCGATCCGTTCAAGGTCCAGCAAGAGGCGAAAGATCTCGTCTCGGTGCTCCGTTCGGGTTCATTGCCTGCACCGCTCACGAAGTCGTTCGAGACTCAGGTTGGACCGACCCTCGGTGGAGATACGGTTGCCGACGCCAAGTGGGCGATGGTGATCGGTGCACTCGCGGTCGTGTTCTTCATGTTGATCTACTACCGAACGGCCGGTTTCATCGCGAACATCGCGATGGTCCTCAACATCGTCTTCATGCTCGCGATTCTCGCTGCGTTTGAAGCCTCGTTGACCTTGCCTGGCATCGCCGGTCTCGTGCTCGCGGTCGGCATGGCGGTCGACGCGAACATCATCATCTACGAGCGCATCCGTGAAGAGCTTCGCGCTGGCAAGTCGGCACGCTCGGCCGTCGACGCCGGATTCGCGCGTGCCTTCTGGACGGTGTTCGACGCACACGTCACCAACCTCATGGCAGGTGTCGTGCTCTACTCCTACGGCTCGGGCCCGATTCGAGGCTTCGCGATCACCCTGGTCATTGGCATCCTGTCGAATATTGCGACCGCGGTGTACATGTCCCGCTGGATGTTCGAGCTCATGCTCGGCCGTCGTGGCGTCGTCAAACAAACCATTTCTATCTGAGCAACCCTTCGCAGGCGAGTGGCGACATGTCCGACGGTAAGCACAAGTTCTTCGAGATTATCAAGACCGGCTCCGAGTTTGAGTTCGTGGGGCGCGCCAAGTCGGCGTATGCGCTCTCGACCTTTCTCATCGTCGGGTCGATCCTGATGTTGTTGCTCAACGCTTTTGTCATCAAGAGCCGAGGTCGGATCTTGAACTGGGGCGTTGATTTCAGTGGCGGCACTGAAATGCAGGTGGATTTCAAGGACGACGTTGCCATCGCAACGGTTCGTTCGGCGCTTGAAACCGCTGGCTACAAGGGTGTTGACGTGGTTCGCTACGGTGCCGGCGGCGGCTCCGACACGGCCAAGAAGTTCTTGATTCGCATGGCGGCAGTGTCCGTCCTGTCACCTGACCAGGCCGACGCGGCGAAGGCCAAGATCGCCAAGGTCGGAGAGGCGAGCCTGAAGCGCTTCGAAGTGTCCGAAGGTGGCGACAAGATCTACCTTCGCTTCGACCAGTCACTCACGCCCGAGGCGATCAAGGGTGCGCTGTCCTCTGCCGGCGTTGAGACCAAGGGCGTTGAGGCCAAGGGCCTCGCCAACGAATACGAAGTCACACTCGTCGGCCTCGGTGACGAGGTGACGAAGGCGCTCGAGAAGTCACTCGGTTCCGGTGCTGTGTCGAACATCCCGATGCTCTCATCGGTCGGTGCCAAGGCTGGCCGTCAGCTGCAGATCGACGGTGTGAAGGCCGTTCTCGGCGCGATGGTGCTCATCATGCTCTACGTCGGATTGCGCTTCGACTTCCGCTACGGCCCGGGCGCAATTATCGCCTTGGCGCACGACTCGATCATCACGGTTGGCGCGTTTGCACTCACCTACCGCGAGTTCTCGCTCACCACGCTGGCTGCCGTGTTGACCATCATCGGCTTCTCGGTCAACGACACCATCGTCATCTTCGACCGCCTGCGCGAGAACATCGCGAAGTACCGCGATCGCAAGCTGGAGCGCGTCGTCAACCTCTCCATCAACGAGACGCTCTCTCGTACGATCTGGACGAGCGGTACCTTGCTCTTCGTGACGCTCGCCATGAACCTCTTCGCCTCCGGTGTCATCCGTGACTTCGCGTTCGCCATGAACGTCGGTGTCATCGTTGGTACCTACTCGTCAATCTACGTGGCCTCGCCCATCGTGGTCTGGTTGACGAATCGCGCAGCGGCTCAGGGCAAGACGGCGCCGACCAAAGAGTCAGCGCGCCGCCGACGCGACGCCGAGGCCGTTTAGTACCGCGACAGCCGATGTCGAAGGAGAGGGCGATGCCGGGCACATGGCGGGTTCCCTCTCCAAATGCAGCAGCCGAGACGAGGCTGATGCAGGCGTTGAAGATCCGTGCGCTCACCGCACGGGTGCTCGTGAGTCGTTCGCTGACCGAGCCCGATGACGCCGCCCGGTTCATGAATCCCAGGCTCGGCGACTTGCGGCCGCCCGATGGGATGCCCGACCTGGAGCGCGCGCAAGAATGCCTGGAACAGGCGATTCGCGAAGGTAAGACGATTGGCGTGTTTGGCGACTACGACGTGGACGGCGTCACCAGTGCCGCCATCATCACGCTTGGATTGCGAGCCATGGGCGCGACGGTGCAAACCCGGGTTGCGACCCGCCATGCCGGATACGGATTCAACCCCGAGGCCGCTGCCTATTTCGCAGAGGTTGGCTGTGGCACCGTTGTCACCTGCGACTGCGGCACAAGTGATCACGCCTCGATCAAGTTGCTGCGTGAGCGCGGCATCCCAACCGTCGTCATCGATCACCACCAGGTTCCAAGCGGCGAGTCACCCGCGCAGGCGCTTATAAATCCGCATCGCGCGGACAATCGCTTTCCCTTCAAGGGACTTGCCTCGTGTGGCATCGCCTTTTACCTGATGGCCGCGTTGCGAACCCGCTTTCGCGCCCAGGGCCGACCGGGCGCCGCCCAGTGGGATCCCCGCGAGCTCCTGGACCTCGTGGCCCTCGGTTCGATCGCCGACGTGGTACCGTTGCAGCACGAAAACCGCATCCTGGTGGCGGCTGGTCTGCGCGAATTGCAGAAGCAGCAGCGCCCCGGTATTCGGGCCCTGGCTGAGCAAGCCGAGGTTCACCCTGACGATGCCGTCGATGCGACGACGGTGAGCTTTCGCTACGCACCACGCATCAACGCTGCCGGACGGCTCGGCGATGCCCAGCGGGCCCTCGACGTACTGCTTGCCACGAACGAGACCGAGGCCAAGGAGCGGGCGCTTGTTCTGGAAGGCATCAACAAGGAGCGCCAGCGCATCCAGCACAACGTCGCCGAGGCCGCGTTCGAGGAGGCCGAGGCGCTGATCCGGCAGGCGGATGGCGAGGTCCCCGCTGCCATCGTCGTCGGGGCAAAGGACTGGCACGTTGGCGTCGTTGGCATCGTTGCCGCCAAGCTGGTCGATCGCTACGGGCGCCCTGCGATCGTGGTGGGTTTTGAGAACGAGCGGGGCCGTGGGTCGGCTCGTACCGTGCCAGAGTTCGATTTGTATCACGGGTTGAAGGCCGTTGGGGAACACATCGAGGTCTATGGCGGTCACGCAGCGGCGGCTGGATTGACGGTGCGCTTCGATCGCTTTGCGGGATTCCGTGAGGCCTTTGTGCAGCAGGCCGCTCGGGTCCTCGGACAGGCGCGAATCGAGCCTGCGCCTGTGGTCGATGCGGTGGCCGAGCTCTCCGAACTTGATATCGACGGCGTGCTTGAGCTCGAGCGCATCGGTCCGTTCGGAAATGCGAACACGCAACCGCTGCTCGCGCTGCCCGGCGTGACCGCGACGGCCCATCGGCTGATAGGCAATGGCCAGCACCTGCAGCTGAGCCTCTCGCAGGGACTGGCCGTTGGCGACGCGATCGGGTTCGGGATGGCTGGCGCCGGTCCCTCGCCCGGGGTTCAGGTGGACCTGCTCGGATTCGCCGAGATCAACCGATTTCGGGGGCGACAGAACGCCAGGGTTCGCCTAAAGAACTGGAACGTGAGCGCGGAGGTATCGTGAACATGAAGCCCGATGACGACTGGATCCCCGAGCTTCCCCTGTGGCAGCGGCTCCCGCGCAAGACCCTGTTCAAGGGCTTCTGGCTGCTGATGCTCCTCGTCGGGGTGTTCTGGTTTCAGTCCAAATCACAGTCGTGCGCCACCACCTTCACCCAGGGGATCGTCCCGAGTCCACCCCGTCCGGCGGCCCGGGACGAGGGCAGAACGGTTCGATTTTCTGCGGGCGCGCTCGCACCTGCTAAAACACAGTCAGACGCGGGCGCAGCATCGCCTGCGGGATCCCCCTGAATATGCAATCGGTCGGTACGCCTCTATACTGGGCTCTCTTTATCGGCATCGTCGTTTCGGCGCTGGCCATCGACCTCGGTGTCGTCCACCGCGGCGCCCACAAGGTCAAGGCCAAGGAAGCGGCACTTTGGGTTGGCATCTGGGTGACGCTGGCTGCCAGCTTTAACGCCTTCGTCTACCTTAAGCTTGGCAAAGATCGTGGACTTGAGTTCACGCAGGCCTGGTTGCTCGAATACGCGCTGTCGATCGACAACGTCTTCGTATTCATCATCATCTTCGCCTACTTCAAGGTGCCGGACGAGTACCAGCACCGGGTGTTGTTCTGGGGCATCATCGGTGCCGTCGTCACCCGTGGTGCGTTTGTCGGCCTCGGCGCGGTGATCATCTCTCGCTTCCACTGGGTGATGTACCTGCTGGGCGCGTTCCTGGTTTACACGGCGTTTCGCTTGCTCACGCAAAAAGACGAGCACATGGATCCGTCGGCGAATCCCGTCTTGCGTCTCTTCCGTCGCTTTGTACCCACCGCGGACAACTACGACGGTGCGAAATTCTTCACCATGGAAAACGGCATTCGCAAGGCCACGCCCTTGCTCGCCGTGCTGGTCGTCGTCGAAGGAACCGACGTGGTGTTCGCCGTCGACTCGATCCCGGCCTGTTTCGGCGTGACCAAGGACGTGTTCATCGTCTACACGTCGAACATCTTCGCGATTCTCGGCCTACGCTCGCTGTTCTTCATGATCGCCGACCTGATGTCAGCGCTTGCCTATCTCAAGACCGGTGTCGCCATCATTCTGGGCTTCATCGGCGTCAAAATCCTGATCGAGAAGTGGTGGCATATGCCCATCGGCGTCTCGCTCGGCGTGCTGGCCGGAGTGCTCACCATCTCGGTCGTTGTCAGTCTCCTGTTTCCTCCGAAGGGGGCAGGGGAGGTGCCGCATCCAGGTCCGTCTCCAGAATAGGCCGGCTGATTCGGTAGCTCTCGGAGAACCACGAGCCGAGATCGGCCGCGCGACATCGCAGCGAGCAGAACGGTCTGAACTCGGCGCTCGTGAGCGTCTTCTTGCAGGTCGGACAGCTGGGCGCCGCTTCGGTCATGGCGATCCTTGTAGCAATTGTCCGGGAGGCCGTCCGCCCCCGACGACGAGGGTGGCGAGGCTTGCCATGATGAATGGTTGGACAAACGCCAGGCCGATGGCCACGAACGCCACCGTGTTCATGCCCACAAGGTGATGCGCTTGTCCCTCGGACAACAACGCAGACGAGAGCACCGCACCGACCGCCGCAGCCATGTGTTGAATGGCGGATTGAATCGACATGAAACGCGCGCGCTCAGCCGGTGGCGGCACGCGCGAGGCGAGGGTGTTGAGCGCGACGCTTCGCAGCGAGTTACCCATCATGAGTCCCATGAACAGCACAAAGATCGGCACAGGCGGAACCGTCGTCAGAAACGCCGCAGCGAGGGTGGTGACCATCACGGCCGAGCCGAGCACCGTCACACGGTTCGGACCCGATCTGTCGACCCATGCGCCACCGAGTCGCATGCTGACGAGCGCCATCGCACCGCCCGCCATGTAGAGCGTGCCCAGCTTCTCGCGTGCGAAGCCCAGGTTGAACTGAACATAGGTTGCGATGTGTGGAACCCAGAGAAAGGTGCCGAGAAAGGTCACCAGGGTCGCGCTGGCCGCAAGCAGGACGTTGTGATCGGTGAGAAACGATCGGATCGATCGCAGTGGTGCCTGTGGACCGCGTTCGAGGTGACCGCGCAATGGCGGCAAGATGGTGATGGCCAGCGCCGCCATGATGAGGCCGATTGCGCCCACGGTCAGGAATGGCGTTCGCCAGCCCGAGAAGGTTGCGAGCTCAAGGCCGATCGGCACACCGATGATCGATGCGAAGGCAAACGATCCCATGACGGCGCCCATCGCCCGGCCTCGTCGCTCGGGCGGTATCACATCCGCGATGATCGCAAAGACAAGGGCAGACGCCGGCCCGCCGAAGCAGCCCGCTGCGATTCGTGTCACAATGAACGAGAACATGCCCTGCGCGGCCGCGCCCAGCGCGGTTGCACCGGCAAGTCCGACCATCGCGACGGCAAGGGCGATGCGTCGGCTGAATCGGTCGAGAAAGGTGGAGCCGACGAGTCCTGCGATGGCCGCGGCCGCCGTGTAGCTGCCGCCGAGCAGGCCCAGCTGCGAGAGCGGTATCCCAAGATTCCTCGCGAGATCGGGGCCAAGAGGCATCACCATCATGAAGTCGAGGATGTTTACGAAGGTGACCGCCGCCAGCAGCACGACCAGCTTCCGTTCCCCTGTCGCAGCGCCGCCCATTATTTTTTCTCTGAAACGAACGAGAAACGCTGCAATTCGATGGGCAGCCCACCGTTCGATAACCGGTGGCAAAACATCGCGGCCTGACCGAGGTGCGGCTGCAGGAACCGCTCCGGCGAGATCACGACGACGTACCATCCCCAGAACATGCTGAGCGCGCGGGCAATGGGTCGGAAATTCTGCGCCGTGACCCGCTCGCCGTAGGGTGGGTTGAAGCAGACCGTGCCCGAAGCCGCCGGTGGCGTGACCTGCGTGCAATCTTTCACGGCAAAGGCGATGTCCCCGCCGACGCCCGCCGCCTCCGCGTTTCGGCGGGCCGAGGCGATGACGTTGGCGTCGATGTCGCTCGCGAAGATGGGTGCCGGACAGGCCTTCAGTATCTCTGCCAGCGCAGCCTCCTTGAGTGCCTTCCACGCGGGGAGGTGCGCCTGCGAGGGCCATCGCTCAAAGGCAAACGTACGACGGAGTCCCGGCGCGATTCTGCGGGCCCGCATGGCCTGTTCAATCGCGAAGGTGCCGGAGCCGCACATGGGATCGAGGAACGCGTCCTCGGTCTTGACCTGTCCCAGCGCCAGCACGGCGCTCGCCAGGGTCTCCTTGAGCGGCGCATCGGTCATCGCGACGCGATAGCCACGGCGGTGCAGAGGCGGGCCGGCCAGATCGAGATAGAGCTCGGCCTGTCCACCGTCGACGTGGACCACGATCGGTACATCGGGTCGCTCGCGGTCCACATTGGGCCTCGTTCCGGTGTTGTCGCGAAAGCCGTCCACGATGGCGTCTTTCACCTTCTGTGCGACGAATTGCGAATGGATCAGCGTCTCCGAGTCACGCGTGTGGGCATGGATGGCAAAGGTGTGTTGCGCATTCAGATGCTCGCTCCAGTTGACCGTGCGAACGGTCTCGTACAGCGCTTCCGCATCTTCGGCCGGACCCATCCCCACCAGCTGCAACACCCGCATCGCCGTTCGTGCGTGCAGACACACGCGCATGGCGTCGGCGAGCGGCGCCTCGAAGGTGACACGTCCCGGTCCGCCCCGGGGTTTGCGTATGCCAAGTGCAACCAGCTCGTCGCGCAAGGCGCCCTCGGTTCGCGCCTCGCAGGTCACAAGAAAAGGGAATCGTGTCATGGGGTCGGTTGGGTCAGTCGGCAAGCGTGACCGTGCCCCGGGGGGGTGTCAAATGCCGAGGCGACGAAACACCGCCCCCGTGCTAAATTCGCGGCTCGTGCGCCCGCTTTTTCTCGCGTGTTTGCCAGGGATTATTGCCGTGTTGCCGGGGTGTGCAACGACGGTGGACCCTGTGCAAAAGGGGGGCACGGGCACGTCGGCACAAGACCCCGATCACAACGCAGGAGAAACGCGGTTGCAGTTCAAGCTCAAAAATGGTCTCGAGGTCATCCTCGAAGAGAACCACGCTGCACCCGTGGTCGCCTTGCATGCCTGGGTCAAGGTCGGCTCCGGAGACGAGCCGCCGGAGATAGCGGGCATCTCCCACTTCATCGAGCACATGCTCTTCAAGGGCACCAAGCGCCGAGGCGTGGGACAAATCGCCCGGGAGATCGAGAGCGCCGGTGGCGAGATCAACGCCTGGACGAGCTTTGACGAGACTGTGTTTCACCTCGTCGTCGCCGGCTCTTTCGTGGACAACGCCATCGATGTTCTGGCCGATGCGCTGTCGGCTTCCAGTTTTGATGCGACCGAGCTGGATCGCGAACGGCAGGTGATCCTGGAGGAGATCAAGCAGGGCCTCGATGACCCCGACCGCGTGGCGGCACAGGCCATGTTCAGCGGTGCCTTCGGCTCACATCCCTACGGCAGGCCCGTCATCGGTTCGGTCGAGACCGTCTCGAAGATGTCCCGCAAAGATCTCGTCGATTTTCACCGGTCGCGGTACCACGCCGGAAACATCACGCTGGTCATGGTCGGTGACTTCGACAGCAAGAAGGTGCGTGCCCAGGTTGAGTCGGCATTTGGCGCCTTGCACAAGGGTGACACGGCCCGAAAACGCCCTGAACCGCCCGCGCCCAGGGCGAGCATCAAGGTTCTGTCTCGGGACGTGAAGGAATCGCAGCTGATGTTTGCGTTCCGCGTTCCGGAGGTACGCCACGAAGATGTTCCGGTGCTCGACCTCTTGTCGGTCGTCCTCGGCCACGGCGACAGTTCGCGGCTTCACCGGGAAATCGTTCGCAACCGACAGCTCGCGAAGAGCGCGTTCAGCTACGTCTTCACCACCCGGCAGGCGGGTGTGCTCGTGACGGGCGCATCGGTCGGCACCGGGAAACTCGACACCGTTGCGCGCACGGTGCTCGACGACACGCTCGCGATGGCGCATACCGAGATCAGCGCGGATGAGCTGGATCGCGCCCGGACCATTCTTGAGAGTGAACGTGTCTACGATCGTGAGACGGTTCAGGGGTACGCGCGAAAGCTGGGTTATTTTGCAGCCATCGCCGAGGATCTCGACTTCGAGACGCGCTACATGGCGCGCGTGGCGGCGATCAAGCCCTCAGATCTACGCCAGGTCGCTGCGCGATACCTTCGTGTCGAGAACGTCGTGACCGTGGCACAGGTTCCCACCGCACGTCGAGGTGGTGCCGAGGGTGATGCGGATAATGTGACACGTTTAACCGCAAAGCTGACGGACGTGGTTGCTTCGGCCGATGGCCGTGCGACCACGCGGGCTCGCAAGGTCGTCGCGGAACGTCCGAAGGACGATGTGATTCGTCACGTGTTTCCCAATGGTATGCGCGCGCTCATTCTGCGTGATCGCTCGGTTCCGATTGTGGCGATTCGGGCGATGTGGGTCGGCGGCTTGCGGCTCGAAGATGCCCGCAACAATGGCGTGTCGAATCTGATCGCGACTTTGCTCAATCGTGGCACACAGTCGCGCACCGCTGAACAGATCTCCGCCGAGGTTGAGAGCCTCGCCGGATCACTGTCGGGTTATGCCGGCAGAAACAGCATCGGCGTTCAGGCCGAATTTTTGTCGAGGCACTGGGAAAAGGGCGTCGAGATCGTCGCCGACTGTCTGCTCAACTCTGTCTTCGATGAACAGGAGCTTGAGAAGGAAAAGCGCATCATCGTCGATGACATTCGCGCACAGAACGACAACCCGGGCAACGTCGCCTTTCGGCTCTTCCATCAGACCTTGTGGCAACGCCATCCCTACCGGATGGATCTGTCGGGCACCGTGGATTCGGTCTCGGGCTTCACGCGCCGCCGTTTGCTCACCCATTTTCGCCAACACTACACGCCCGGCAATCTGACGCTCGCCATCGTGGGCGACGTGGATCCGGACTCGATGCTCTCGTCGCTGGCGCAGCTCTTTGAGGCAGAATCGAAGACGTCCACGCCGCCGTCGTTGGCGCCCGTGCGGGAAGCGTCGGTCGATGCCCCTCGCCAGGCTTTCTCGTTTCTCGAGCGAGAGCAGGCCCATCTCGTGCTTGGCTTTCCCGGCGTGACCCTCGACAGTCCCGACAGGTTCGCGATCGACGTCTTGTCGCAGGTGTTGTCAGGGCAGGGCGGTCGCCTGTTCGCGGACCTGCGTGAGAAACGGGGCCTGGTTTACCGGGTCAGCGCCTTCTCACTGGAGGGCATCGATCCGGGTTACCTGGCGGTGTACCTGGCCTGCAGTCCCGACAAGCTCACCGAGGCACTCGAGGCCACGCGGGCACAAATTGCCGACGTGGTGAAGAACGGTGTCACGGCCGAGGAGCTGGATCGCGCGCGACGTTACCTCATTGGTGTCAACGCGATCGGCTTGCAACGAAAGAGCGCCATCGCGGCGGCGTTGGCCTTCCACGAGGCCTACGGACAGGGGTGGCAGGCCTACCGAGAGTTTCCGAAACACATCGGTGCCGTCACGCGAGAGGATGTGGTTCGGGTGGCCCGAAAATTCATGGATCTCAACCGGGAGATCCTGGTATCCGTCAAACCGCGCGAGGCGACACCGGCGGCAGCTGCCCAGGGTGCCGCGGCTCGCAACTAGCGACGCCCATGCCACCCAAGAACCAGCAGCGCAATCTGCTGACCAGCCTCGTGCTGGTGAGCCCGCTCTTTGTCATCTACCAGATTGGCGTTCTGTTCACGCTGCCGATGCTCAACGGAGCCGACTTCGTCACGACGCTGCTGTTGCGTGATCTCAAGCTGTCGATTCCCGCCTACCTCGGTTTTGTAGTCGGTGTCGTGCTCGTCTTACTTGTGGGACTGTCGCGCCTCAAGAAGCGGCAACACTTCCAGACCGCCGTTATCGTGCCGGTCTTGCTCGAGAGCACGATCTACGCGCTGACGATGGGCTCTCTCATCGTATTCGTGATGACGTCGATCTTTCGCTTCTCTCCCGGCCTCGCGGGGGGCGTCTCTGACAGCTCCATGCTCGGTCGCCTCGTGATGTCAATCGGGGCAGGGCTCTACGAGGAGACGGTCTTCCGCCTGGGACTAATCACGGGGCTCGTCGCCATCTTTGAACGCGTGCTCGGGTGGGGTCGCTGGGTCGCGATTGTCGCGGCCTTCGTCGCCTCGTCGTTCCTGTTCTCGGCGATGCACCACATTCCGCCCTACGGCGATCCCTTGAGCCTCGGGGTCTTTACCTTCCGCTTTTTGGCGGGGATCTTCTTCGGCCTGCTGTTTTGGTTCCGCGGCTTTGCGGTCGCGGTTTACACGCACGCCATCTACGACGTCTACGTCTTGCTCATCCGCTGACCCAGACGACGCGTGCTACTTGCGCAGGCGGGCGGCGGGAGCGGCAGCGGGCTTCTTGGCCGGGGCGGCAGCGGGCTTCTTGGCCGGGGCAGCAGCGGGCTTCTTGGCGGGAGCGGCAGCGGGCTTCTTGGCCGGGGCGGCAGCGGGC
>Ga0169931_10007738_pt1 | contig 15855 bp, 13 predicted proteins | sample Kivu_15m_20L_FD_129675 | JGI IMG/M metagenome (GOLD analysis project Ga0169931, IMG submission 129675) | Freshwater microbial communities from Lake Kivu, Western Province, Rwanda to study Microbial Dark Matter (Phase II) - Kivu_15m_20L... | ecosystem: Environmental > Aquatic > Freshwater > Lake...
GATAAAAAGGAAGTTTTACTTTCCTTATCACCTGGCGTCCCCAACGGGATTTGAACCCGTGTTACCGCCGTGAAAGGGCGATGTCCTAGGCCCCTAGACGATGGGGACTAGAGGAGTGAGAATTTTACCCCGAAATTTCAAAGTAGATTCTGGCGGTAGGATGCGTTCTTCATACCAAATTAGGGCGTGAAAAAGCAGATAAAAATTGGGGCCTTTAGCTCAGTCGGTAGAGCAAAGGACTTTTAATTCGTGGGTCGTCGGTTCGATCCCGACAGGGCCCACTTGTATTGTGAGTCGCACCAGCGCCTCGTACACCCTTAGATGACTATCTGTGCGGAAACGCCCCTAGGAGGCACGCATATAACTGCAAGATTGGGCAGCCTAAGCAGTAGTTATATCTGGAGTAATTAAGATAGAAAAGTTAGAGAAATTGCAAGGAGTCACTTGAAATCTGGTTTTCTCGCACGGTTAAAAGTCCCAACTCCAACCCGAAAACTTGGTAAACGGCACCTTTTTCATAGAACAAGATCTCCCATCCGCTTAAACCATACTCACATGTAACTTCCCACGATCAATTAGCCGACACCGTCCAACGCCTTGGCTCACGCCTTGGCAGCACCTTCGTAGATGGCGGAGTCCACCCACGCTTTGGTACTCGCAACTTCACAATGCCACTTCAAAACGGCCAATACATCGAAGTTGTTCGCCAATTGGATCACCCAGCAACTGAGCAAACTCCTTGGGGCAAAGCTGTCAGCAAGAAGGCACAAGAAGGTGGCGGTTGGCTCACTTGGGTATTTGCAACTGAAGATATTTCAAAGGTCGAAGAGAAGTTTGGACGCAGCGCAATCGAAGGTCATCGCCCACGCCCAGATGGAAGCGATCTTAAGTGAAAGCAATTCGGAGTTAATGAAATCACCGACTCTCGCGAGCTTCCGTTCTTTATTCAATGGTTAACCGCTGATCACCCATCACAAGATGGAAAAGCAGTAGCTGCAATCGAGAAGATTACGATTGCTGACACTGATCATCTATCAGATTCATGGTTTGAGACAGACATCCTTGGTGGCTTAAACGGTGCGGATGTTGAGTTCATCGATCTATCAGCAAATGATGGTGAGTATGGGATTGTTGCAGTCCATCTGTCGACGCCAAGTGGTGTACGGTTAGGCTAGGCTTGGTTTCTTGCTTTAAATTCGTGTCATTTGCTCAACACCGAAACCAGGACCAAAATCCAAGATAACATTCGTTTCATGAAGTCAATTTCAATTGTAATTCCTGCCTACAATGAATCTGAATGTATTCCAGAGCTGACGTCCCGGCTTATTAATGTGATGAATAATTGCAACCAATATTCTTGGCAGGTCTTGATTGTTGAAAATGGCAGTACGGATGATTCATGGAAAAAGTTGATTGACGTTGCAAAAATCGATAGTAGATTTAGGTTGATAAAATTATCAAGAAATTTCAGAATGGACGGCGGACTCACAGCTGGTTTGGAGTTTGTGAATTCTGACGCCTGTGTTTTGATGACCGCAGACCTACAAGACCCGCCTGAATTTATTCCTACCATGATCGAAAAGTGGGAAGAAGGTTACGAAAATGTCTATGGAGTTGTCACAAAAAGAGAAGGAACAAATCCTATAAGGAGTTTAAATTCCTTATTGTTCTATAAAATCGCTGGAAGTTTAACAAATGGAGGAATTCCAGAGAATGCCTCTGATTTTAGACTTGTAGATAGAAGAGTTTATGAAGTTGTTAGAAACATGACAGAAAGAAATCGATTTGTAAGAGGGCTGTTTGCTTGGGTTGGTTTCAAGTCTGCAGGCATTCCGATGGTTAGGGAACCTAGATTTGCTGGCGAGTCGAACGCGCACACTTTGAAGGTAATTGAACTTGCATTTAAAGGAATATTCGCACATTCCTACAAACCACTTCGCTTCATTTCAATTTTTGGTGTTGGCCTTTTTGGAATATCGTTGATAGCTTTGGTGTGTTTAATTCTACTTTGGTTGAGCAATGGTGTGCCATTTGCAGGATTTGGTTCCATCATTGCTTTAATTCTTTGTGGATTTGGTTTTCAAGCACTCTTACTGGGTATAGTTAGCGAATATCTCGCCATGATCTACGAAGAGGCAAAGGCCCGACCAAATTACATAGTTGCCGAAACTTACGGAATTCCAGAGTTGCCTTAAGGTTTTTTCGGGACTATCGAACAATTCAGCATGAATCCCTCAGGAAGCCTTTGCGTAGTTACAATAATCTAGACCAGTCTTGTTAGTCTTTGGGTATGATAAAAGGACTCATTTTAGCTGGTGGACTCGGAACGAGATTGCGCGAGGAGACTGATTTTAAACCAAAGCCTATGGTTGACGTTGGCGGAAGACCAATCATCTGGCACATCATGAAGAATTTATCAATACAAGGTATGAATGACTTCACGATTGCTACTGGCTATAAAGGGGAATACATAAAGGATTATTTCTTAAATTATCATTCTCGAAACAACGATGTGACTTTGAACTTAGGAAAAAATTCTTCAGTAATTCACCATGGGTTACATGATGAATCCAATTGGCGGGTAACAATAGCAAACACTGGCGAGCTAACCATGACAGGGGGCAGGGTTTTTCGTTCGCTAAAATACTTAGAGGATGACAGATTTCTTTGCACGTATGGAGACGGACTAGCTGACTTAAACCTTAAGGAATTAATGGATTTCCATTTAGCACATGGAAAGAAAGCCACAGTCACAACCGTTCAACCACTAAGCAGATTCGGTGTTATGGATGTAGATTCTTACGGTGTCGTAACCCAATTTAGGGAAAAACCAATAATGGATGGTTGGGTGAATGCAGGCTTCTTTGTTTTTGAGAAAAGTATTGTCGAATATTTAGATGAGAACTGCATTCTCGAACAAGAGCCACTCGCGAAGTTAGCTGCTGAAGGTGAGCTAGTTGCATATCGTCATCATGGTTTTTGGCAGCCAATGGATACATTAAGGGAATCAATTTTCCTAAATGAAATGTGGTCTGAAGGAAGTGCTCCATGGAAAAACTGGTAGTTTGAGTGGGAGTCTTTATATGATCAGTTCACTAAAGTTCCTAATTTTTGGATCGAGTGGATCAATTGGTTCAGAATGCGTCACGACTTTACAGAAAAATGGAAGAGTCTTGTCTGGAAGTCGTGACATTTCAGAACTTAAGAATCAGCTAAGTGAGATTCAAGAAATTGATGCTGTAGTTTGGGCGCAGGGTCTTAACTTGTCCGACTCAGTTGAGAATTTTCAAGTTAAAGACTACGAGAACGTAATTGATGCAAATGTAACGTTTATTTTGAATTCACTGCGCGCAGTTGTTGAAGGAAATAAATTGAAGCATGGCTCCCAGTTGGTCATAGTTTCAAGCATTTGGGGCCAAATTAGTCGTCCAAATAAACTAACTTATGGAATTTCCAAAGCAGCCATTGGCGGTTTAGTTCGTTCATTAGCGGCCGATCTGGGTCCAAAGGGGGATACATGTAAATGCTGTTGCACCTGGACCAATAGATACTCCCATGACTAGAAGGAACCTTAACGCCGGAGAATTAGACCGTGTGATTTCGGAGACCCCTTTAAAGAGATTAGTATCTTTAAACGAAGTCACTTTATTAATCTGCAGTTTTGCAATTGGTAACTTCAAGGGAGTGACAGGGCAAGAAATAGTAATTGATGGGGGTTGGAGCGTGTCAAAACTTGTCTAATCTGATAATCGAGAGCTCGCTTGGCTCATACTGGATTAAATTTCAAAGCATAAATCTGAAGGAATTTTCAGAATCATATTTCATAGCAGATCAAAAAGTTAAAAATTCAATCTACTTGCCATCAGACAGAACTATTTACCTTAACGTGATTGAATCAAAAAAGAATTTGATTACAGTCGAAGAGGTTGTTACAGAACTTTCGTTGAAGGGGATGACCAAAAACCACCAAATTCTTGTAATTGGCGGCGGATTCCTACAGGACATAGGAACTCTTGTGGCTTCTCTTTATATGAGAGGGGTGGAGTGGAAATACGCTCCTACAACATTAGCTGCTATGGGTGATTCCTGTATTGGTGGAAAAAGCTCAATAAATTCAACACTAGTTAAGAATTTAATCGGCAATTTTTATCCACCTCGTGAAGTGATAATTGATATTAGTTTCACGTCATCACTACCTCAAATAGAGATACTTGCAGGCCTATCCGAGATCATTAAAATTTGCTATGCCAAGTCATTTTCCAATTTTGAAGAATGTGCAGTACATCTCAAGAACTGGGAATCAAGTAAAAGCGAAGAAACACTTTTGTCGCTGGTAAAACTATCTTTAGAGAGCAAAAAGTATTTTGTAGAAAAAGATGAATTTGATAAGGGAATTCGTAAATACCTTAACTTCGGTCATTCATTTGGCCACGCTATTGAATCTACAACTAATTACAAAATTCCACACGGTGTGGCCGTCATGTTAGGTATGGTTGCAGCAATCAAACACCCTATGTCCGAAGATAATAGCAATACTCAATCTTTAGAGAATTGGATAAAATGGAGTTGTAAGTTTATGGGTAGTGCGATTAAGAATGAGCTCGAAGATTTTGATTATGCACTATTCGCAGAAGCCCTTTCCAAAGATAAAAAAAACACATCTCAAAACCTTGTCTTAATTTTGCCTGATGTTGATGGATTAAAAATCGTGGACATTCCCTTTAAGGACAAGGCTCTAGACATTGCAACTACCGCGATGAAATCAGGAATAGGTGTGGTCCTAAATGAAATATGCTGAGTATTTACTTTCAGAACTGGCATCTCAAGAGAAATACACACATTGCTACTTTGTTGCCGGTGGTAACACCATGCATCTGCTTGACTCTGCCAGGAAAATTTTCAAGTGCATACCAGTTGTAAACGAGGTAGCTGCGGGAATAGCTGCAGAGTATTTCAATGAAAGTAATCCTAATGGAGATAAGGCGTTTGCATTAGTAACAGCAGGCCCGGGTTTAACGAATATAGTAACAGCGATAGCAGGAGCCTATTTGGAGAGTCGTGAGTTACTGGTAATTGGCGGACAGGTCAAGAGTACTGATCTAAAGTCTCTTGGATTAAGACAAAGAGGTATCCAAGAAATAGATGGTCGATCGATTGTAGAACCAATTTGCATAGCTTCAGAAACTATCTTGGAACAAAAACAATTTTCATATATTCAGAGGCTCTTACATGCAAATGAAAGACCAGGTCCAGTTTTCTTGGAAATCCCCTTAGATATCCAAGGCTCAGAAGTTAGGAAGTTTGATGAAGTTGAAGCAAATAGAGAAATCTTTGTTCAAGAAAACATTGAAGAAACTTTTCTTGAAACCATCATTATTGATTTAAGAAATTGCTCAAGGCCAATAATTCTCTTGGGAGGAGGACTTAGTAGGGATTTTACAAAAAGAGTTAAGTCTGATCTTGAGAATCTTGGCATACCCATCATGACAACATGGAACGGGATGGATAGGTATGGATCTGAACAAAGAAACTATTGGGGGAGACCCAATACCTGGGGACAAAGATCTTCGAATGTTCTGATTCAGCAATGTGATTTATTAATTGCGATAGGCACCAGGTTGGGCTTGCAACAAACTGGTTTTGCTTGGCAAGATTTCGCACCTTTAGCGAGGATATTTCAAGTAGATATTGATAAAGCAGAACTCGAAAAAGGCCATCCTGCAATAAAAGCAGGATTGAATATGGATGCGGATGCATTTCTATCTAAACTTCTCTTAAGTTTAATGGAGTACGAGCACGACTATTCGGATTGGCTAAGTTTTGGCGAGACGGTATTAAGAGAATTGCCACTTAATGAAAAAGCCAATTCGACCAGAGAAAAGTTTGTTTCGCCCTTTCGATTTATGGAAATTCTTTCAAATAAACTGGAAACAAGTGATGTCATCATACCTTGTAGTTCCGGCGGTGCATTTACAGTAACAATGCAAGCTTTTTCTCATAAGTCCGGACAAATTGTCGTAAGCAATAAAGGTCTTGCGAGCATGGGTTATGGCTTATCTGGAGCGATAGGTGCAGCCGAATCCACGCAATCTCGAACAATTTTGATTGAGGGCGATGGAGGTTTTGCGCAAAATTTACAAGAACTTGGAACCTTAGCGGCCCAGAATTTGAATGTTAAAATCTTCATTTTCTCAAACGCAGGTTATGCCTCCATCAGAATGACCCAAAAAAACTACTTCGCGGGTGCATACTTGGGATGTGATGTTGAAACAGGTCTTGGGCTTCCAAATTGGGAGTTTATTTCACGAGCTTACGGGATCAGTTACACAATTCTTGATAAACCGGATGACATCAAACCTATTCTTGAGTCCGTACTTGAAACGAGAGAACCTGAACTTATTGAAGTGAAAATCGATCCGGATCAAACATATTTCCCTAAGATCACAAGCAGAATCTTACCTTCAGGTGAAATGGCTTCACAGCCACTTCACTTAATGAGCCCCGACTTGTCATTGGAGCAAACTAAACGCTATTTGCCATATTTAGTGGATAGAATTGCCCCGTATACTTAAGAAGCAAGGAGTCCGTAATGAATTCGGTAGAAAAGCAGATGGTTGAGGTCCTTACGCGTTGTAAAGCACACGGCGCGGTAAGTGTAAAAGCTGAGTTTGAGGCCGAAGGAACAAGAATGGATGAATTGTTGCGTCTAGTAGACGTGGCGCGCGCGGCGGGGCTAAAACTCACAGTGAAAATCGGAGGTTGCGAAGCCATTCGCGATCTTTTGGAAGCCAAGCAAGTAGGGGTCGATTACATTGTGGCACCTATGGTCGAAACTCCGTATGCACTTTCAAAATTTGTTGGTGCGATAAACATTGCATTCAATGAAGACGAACGATTACATACCGATTTCCTTTTCAATTTGGAAACCATCACGGCATTTTATAACCTGGATGACATGATTAAAGTTGCAGTTGAGGGAAAAGTAGAAGGAATAGTATTCGGCAGAGTCGATTTTTCAGGCTCTCTTGGTGTGGGAAGAGCAGGTATTGAATCCGATGAAGTTACAAATAAAGTAATTCAAACTGCATCTGCAGCCAAGAAGGCGGGATTAGACCTCGTTGTTGGAGGAGCGGTTAGTTCTGACGCATTACCTCAGCTCAAGCGCATAAATGCCGAGTACTTAACGCGATTTGAAACTCGTAAAGTTGTTTTTGCTTCAAACGCCCTTGTTGAAGAAGACGTCGACCAAGCACTGCTAAACGCGGTCCACTTCGAGCTACTTTGGCTTTTGAACAAGAGAAGTTATTATGCCCAAATCACAGCAGAGGACAATAAACGTATCGAAATGCTTGAGTCTCGCTGGCAGATACTGAGCAAGAATAATTAGTTGAGTCGACAATTTGCTCAATTAAATTCACTTGATCTCTGTAATCAGGTTGTAATTTACGGTGCGAATGGATGGATGGGCCGTAGTGCGTTTGAATTCATCTCATCCCAAAACCCATCTAATTTAAATAGTCGAGTTCTATTGATTGGTTCAAGGTCATCAAAATTAATACTTGATAAAGTTGAACAAGAAGTCTTTGCACCAACACAGGGTTTTGCGGCAATTAGAGAGGGTGCGATCTTCTTTAACGCAGCATTTCATAGACGAGAATTCTTGCAATCGATGTCTCTTTCTGAATACGTTCGCCAGAATCACGAAATAGCGTCCCTTGCCAAGAGGGCTATTGAGACGAAAAATCTAAAAAGTTTTGTTAATCTTTCAAGTGGCGCTGCACGTGAATTGGATTCCGACTCAACAAAAAAAAACTCGGATGCGTATACTGTTATGAAGAAGAGTTTCGAAATGGATTATGAAGCACTTTGCAATCACTATGGTACTACCCTTGTCAATTGTCGAATCTTTTCAATAAGCGGAAAACACATTAATGAATTTAAGAATTTAGCTCTTAGTAATTTTATACATCAATCCCAAACGAAAAGAAGAATTCTTGTTAATTCGCCATCTACCCTGAGAACTTTTGTCGATTCTGTTGATCTTGCCGGGGTACTACTTACTTTAGGATGCCAAGACGTATCCCTAAAATTCGATAGCGGCGGTCAATTAATCGATATGCTTAATCTTGCGAAGAGAATTAACCATGTGGTGAACAACTCTGAAGCCAATACGATCCTTGGCCACGACCGTAACCCTGATTATTTCGGTAGATACTTGGAATTTAATTCGATTATGACCGAATTGGGTTTCCCGCTTAAGGGGATCGATGATCAGATAAAAAATACTTTAAGGGCATTCACTAAATAGCGAGATACTGTTCAATCTGGTTTATTGTCACATCTCTCGGATTAGATTTTAAATGCTGTTGATACCAGTTGACGGTGAGGTTTATAGAGTCCGAGAAACTCAATTTGTCTTTCCAGCCTAACATTGAGGTAGCTTTACTCGAATCTAAAAGTAAATATCCTGCCTCATGATGCTGTTCCGATAATTCTTTAGTCCAAGCATTTTCCCAATCAATAATCCCCCATACCCTGGCAAATGTTTGAACTAGATCTAGAACATCATGTTTTTCAGTAATCGATGGGCCAAAATTCCATTCTCCCGAAAGGCCGTCGGTCGACATTTTGTCAGTTAGAGCCAGATAGCCGTTGAGACAATCAAGGACGTGTTGCCAAGGGCGGATTGCCTGCGGGTATCGAAGTTTAGGTAATTCACCTGTCGAGTAGGCATTCACTAGATCGGGGATTATTCGATCCGTAGCCCAATCGCCTCCTCCAATTACGTTTCCAGCACGAGCGATCGACACAGGAGTTGAACTGAAACTTTTAACCCAGGACTGCGTAGCAATATCTGCAGCAGCCTTAGAGGAGCTGTATGGATCGTCGCCACCCAACTCATCATTCTCTAAGTATCCACGAAGATGATTTCGATTTTTGTAGACTTTATCTGTGGTAACCACCAAAGTTGCCTTGAGATCTGAAGCGTGCTTTGTAGCTTCTAATAGATTCAGCGTCCCAATAACATTTGTCTCATAAGTTCCCACTGGATTTTTATAAGACTCTCGGACCAAAGGTTGTGCAGCAAGATGAATGACAATTTCAGGATCAATTTCTTTAACTGCATTAGAAAGAACATTCTTATCTCTGATGTCACCTCGTACGTCATCACTAAAGATATCCTGCAAACCTGCCTTTTGAAACAGCGAATTACTCAAGGGATCAAGTGAAAATCCGGAAACCTCATGACCTTGGAGGTGCAACATCAAAGAGAGCCACGATCCCTTAAAACCCGTATGACCAGTAATTAGGTAACGCATTTATTTGATTTTTCCAGTCATGAAGTCATTAATTGAATCGATAACGTAATCTAACATTTGATTGGTTAGACCTGGATAAACGCCGACCCAGAATGACCTAGACATAACCACATCAGTGTTTTTGAGGTGACCGACGACTCGAAAGTCGACATCTTTATAGGCTGGTTGCTTGGTGATGTTGCCAGCAAAGAGCAGACGAGTCCCAATTTTCCGCGAATCGAGGAATCTGAGTAAGTCTTCTCTATTTACAGGATAGTTTGGGTCTAGCGTGATTGGACACCCAAACCAAGAGGGGTCACTATTCAGAGTTGCCTGGGCTATTGAAAGGCCTTCTGTTTTCGAAAGCCCAGCTTTCAAATATTGGTAATTCTCTTTTCTTTTCTGAATAAAATTTTCGGCTTTAGCTAATTGGGATAAACCAAGTGCCGCCTGCATGTCAGTAGCCTTTAGGTTGTAACCAATGTGACTGTAGATATACTTATGATCGTAGCCTTCCGGCAAGTCCCCTAACTTCCAACCAAAACGTTTTGCACAAGTATTGTCTTTACCGGTTTCGCAATAGCAATCGCGTCCCCAATCACGAAACGATTCAACATGCTTCTTTACCAATGGTGACTTAACAAAAACTGCACCACCTTCACCAGTAGTGATGTGGTGGGCAGGATAAAAACTTAGCGTTGCAGTATCGCCGAAACTACCCGTGCGCTTTCCATTATAAGTTGAGCCTAATGCATCACAGGAATCCTCAATTAGCCATAGATGATTTTCTTTACACAACCTTTGCACTGTGTCCAGGTCAAAAGGGTTGCCTAAGGTGTGAGCCAACATGATCGCCTTGGTTTTTGGTGAGATTGCCTCTTCCAGGCGTGCAGAATTGACATCCAGGGTATCTAGATCAACATCTACAACAACAGGTTTGAGTCCATTTTGAATTATTGGATTGACTGTCGTGGGGAAACCCATCGCAACTGTCAATACCTCATCACCCGGCTTAAGCGCTCTCTCGCCAAGTTTCTTACTAGTCAACCCGCTAAGAGCAACTAAATTGGCACTAGATCCCGAATTCACAAACAGGGCGTGCCTTGTACCCACGAAATTGGCTAAGCCTCTTTCAAAGTCAGCAGTAAAGCGACCCGCAGTTAACCAGCCATCAAGAGATGAATCAACAAGGGACAAGAAATCTTCCGACGAAAGAACTTTTCCTGAAACAGGAACGGGATCTACCCCAGCTTGGAAAGGCTTAGAAGCGATTTTTAGCTCTGCAAACTTTTGAGTTAATTTCAAAATTTGTTCTTTTAAGTTATCAATCTCAGAGTTGCTCACCATTAATCCTAACTATTCCATTAAAGACCTTTACATGTTGAAGTATGTCACTCAGGGCAATAAAGAGCACGTTTGACCCCTATCGATTGCTCTTAAGACTGGAAATCTAGATTCAACCGAGACATTTAAAGTTCGTAATTCTCTACCCTCAACCATAGTAAATTCACTTGGAGGCTGAATACATTCGCCGCCTATCACTTTACCAACCAGTGGCTCACCTTTACCCGTAATCCAGAAAATACGAGTTTCGTTTCTATCCACTAAGACTTCTTCTGTAAGAACTATTGGGGAAAGTACAAATATTGAGGCTTCCGATGTGTAAAAGACTACATCACCTAAGAAGAACTTCGAAGGCCTTTGTACATCGCGCCTTTCATCCCCTATTAATAAATTTTGCAATTTTCCAAGTTCTTTGAACTCACGAATGGGATTGCACTCACTGTTATTAGCACATTCCTGAGACAAGAAGTCCTGTGGATGATTAAACATACTTAGATCTATTCCAGACTCAACACTGAAAACAGCTTTGTTGATTGGACCTGCATCATTCATATCCCATGACACGATTCGAGAACCATTGGGTACCCCATCTAGCCACCCACTTCTTGAAGCTATTTGAATTAAATTAAGACGAGCACTTTGAAGATCCCCATCCCCAAACTGTTGAAAATTAGCTTGGCTGACAAAGTAGAGAGGCAGCCCAATTAGAAGAGAAACGAAAGCCCGGTCAAAAGTGGATAAATATTGATTGGAAGTCTTGATCTTTTTCTTGGGATCCTTTGGACTCGTAATTTTTGTCCTCAACCCCAAGCTTTCCTTTAGAAAAACATAAATTGAAAAAGTTATGAAGGAAAGACCGACAGCCTGAAATAGGACAGGGAGGTAGGCTTTGCCTGGACTCAGTGCATTATCTAATTGCCATCTTTGAGTTAAAGCAACAAGCAACGCAGGGATCACCCACAAATAAATTCCTGAAGCAGCCAAGCCCATGTTGAATCTAAAAGGCATTAATTGCCCCACTCTAAATGGAACAAAATGAAACAAAATCGCAAATATAATCAAAAAGATATAGAGACGATGTGGTGTTGAGATCTCTAGAGTTCCAAACAATTGTTGTGAAAATGGAAAAGGAGCAATCAATTGTGAAAAAAATGCCTTCAAGAAAGGTATGAGATTAAAAGCGAATTCGTATGAAGGAAGTTTATTCTCGCGTCTAGGCCTTAAGACCAGAAAAGTGAATAGAGTGATTCCACCTGCTACAACGCCGATTGTAAAAAGCGACAAAAACTTTGACTTAGTCCACTTTGAAAATAAATCCAAACTAAGTAACAACAAAATTGGAGAAAGCAGTATAGAATATTCATAAGTTGTAAAACACAAAAATGATACAACCACCAAAAGACAAATATTTAAACAGATCCTAGCAAAGCCTGACCAGTTTAATTTATCGATTAATAGTAAAAGAAGTAGCAGAAGAATCATCGTTAATGGCAGTAGGAAACTGAATGCAAAATATGGGTCAAAATCATGCCGAACTTGAAAAAGTAAGGTGGAAACTAATATCGATGGAGCAATTAAGCTGGGATTATTCAACTTCCTAGATATGGTCAAAGCAATAAGTAAAACCACAACCACTAAACTAAGTAGTTGTGCAACTTTATATAGCTCAAGGCTTGTTATAAATATGAATGCACCTCGGCTGACTGCGACCGCGGTTGGAAAAAATCTACCTTGCCCATTCATCCAACCAATGGTCCAAAGTTCTGTTTGTTGAACCCACGATTCGAATCCTGAAATTCCGTTTAGGTATTTTGTCCAATATGGAACCAGGCTATTCGGCCCATCATCCGCGGCATAACTTCCATTCCATACGCCCCAATTTACGACTACGAATATTGTAATTGCCGCCAAATTTCTCGACATAGTCTTATTCATGGATACTCTTTTCATGGGTTTCTTCACAACCATGACTATACTTGAGTCACTTCTCTGTGGGTTAGAAGTCGTGAAACTAAGCTGAATGAGCAACAAAAATTTATTGTTGCAAGGCAAAAAGGGGATCAGTCAGGTGAGCTCTCCTAGAACCGGCAAGAAAAGAACTTTCATCAGCCTCCTAATAGTTTTATCGTCCTCTTTACTTGTGGGAATTTGGGTTTTTAGAGAGTCACCCTTCGAGTTACATCAAAGTCAAATACCACTTGGGGGGGATGGCGCTTCTACAGGTTTTTACCTCCGTCTCTTGATTGAATCCAATTGGGGTGACGTCCTTACCCAACATATTCATTCAAATCAATACGGTTGGCCTGGCAATCTTGATTACACAAACTATCCTTCGGGAAACCTCTTGGAACTTATCGTAATAAAGTTGTTTTCAAGTTTGACAGGAATCATCGAGCCTTCAAGTCTCATTCATATCTTTGCAGTAGTCAAGATAATTCCCATCACGCTGTCCGCATACATCCTATTCAGGATTTTAGGATCCGTCAGAATTTTAAGTTTAATCGGAGCACTCGCATTTTCTACTTCTAGCTTCAATTTAATCCGTGCAGAAGGTCACTTTTTCTTAGGATTCACTTGGACTGTACCCTTAAGTATCACCTTACTTTATTTGGCTTCAGAAATTTACTACAGAGAAGTTGACAATACTGAATCCAAGAATTTAACTAAGTCCGAGGTTGTAAGATTTATAGCGCCTGCTATCCTTGTTGGACTATCAAGCTTTTACTTTGCACTAATTTCCTTGATTCTGGCCATGGGATTTATTGCATCGATTCTAATTGGAAAATTCAATAACTTTTATCAATTTGCGACAAATCGAGCAAATTTCTACAATGTCGTACTTAAATCACTTCTTAGAGTTCGTGGATTCTTGCTTTTTGCGTTTGGAGTTTCGCTCGGCATAATTATTCAGATAGTTCCTATACTCTCGCGAAGTAGAAATCTTGTTGCTTTAAGCGGAATTGCGGATCGGAGTTGGACAGAGTCTATTGTCTATTCGGGAAGTTTAGAAAGTTTCTTTTATGACTCTGCCGTGTTTACCCTGAAATTCTTGGGAAAGCCCGAGATAGCGAATTTCGCTAGCACACGCATTTCTTGGGAAGGGTCTCAACTGGGGGCGCTATCAGGTTTTGTTATGATTGGCTGCCTACTCATGTTATTCATACACATGAATAGAGTAATTTGGGTTCGAAATAATCACCTTCCAAACTCTCCGTTAGGGCACATTTTTGGAAATTTGAAGCTAAGGTTTCTTTTTTTGATGACTATCTTTTCTTTAATACTTTATCTACCGAACCCCATAAACTTTGGAATTTCTCAAATCCTGCCCCAGATAAGAGCATGGGGACGCGTGAGTGTCTTTCTTACTCTCTGCATGATTGCAGTCCTGCTGATTCTGATTCAGTCAGTCAAGCAAAACTCAATTTTTTCTGGTGCCTTGATAGCCGTTTTAATTGTGATTCCATATTTTGAAGCTACAAGTTTTAGAAATAGTCGCCCAGACTCAATAGACATCACACGGGTAGCGGTTGAAGGTGTTAAATTAAGGAACCTTACTCTTCTTAATATGAAAGAATTACTAAAAGAGAATTGTTCAATTTTTCAGATTCCTATTTACCCTTATCCCGAGTTTGACATTCCTAATGACTCAGTTGGAGATTATGCTAGTATTGCAATAGCCGCCCAAGATTATGGTTATTTTAAATGGAGTAGTCCTTCAATAAAAGATACCTATGGCTGGAAAGCGCTTCAACCTTTAGTTTCACAATCGCCAAATTTTGCTCGTGTTGATGTTAGATATTCAATAGAATATGGAAAAGCTCTTGGTGCTTGTGCTGCATTTATTGATCGAGCACAATTGACCGGTAATGAAGATAAAGAGTTGAATGAGCTAGCCGCAACTTCAAAGTGTTTTAGAAATCTTAAAGGAGAGAAATTTGGAACTTCTTCTAGATACGTTATCCACAAGTACACGAGCGAATGTCCAAGAGATATTCGCAATGAGACGGTTGAATTTGCATGGAGCAATCTAATGGGTGACTATCTTTGGAAAATTGATCAGGCTTTTGGGATCGAATTTGTTAATGGAATTCAAATGTTCCCAACCGAATCTGTTATAAACATGAGGTTTATCTCCGGTTTAGACAAAAAAAATCCTCTGACTCTAAAATTCTTTTTTTACGATATAGAAAATTTTGCTAGTCTTCAAAGAAATGTTCGAATTTGTATCTTTAACATTTCATTAAATCAAAAATCTTGTGTCCAACGTAAAATGACTAAGGATCAAGAGATTGAATTGAAGCTAGATTCTCATGACATTTCTTCAGGGCTCAATAAAGTGGAGCTTTCTCTTCAAGATTCTGAAAATTATTCTAGAATTAAAGGCAATTGGGGCGTTATATTGGAACAAAATTCAAACTAACCTTAGAAATATTCTAAATGTTAATTTCTGCTCTCTAATCGTAGGTCATTTTCTACCATCAAAGATACTAATTCTTGGAAAGACGTTCTCGGAGACCAACCTAATTCTTGATTAGCTTTTGACGCATCTCCAACAAGCAAGTCGACTTCAGATGGCCTCTTCATTGCCTGGTCATAACTCACATATTTTTCCACATCTGGCTCAAGGCCCGCCGCAATTAGGGCCGCTTCAACAAAGTCACGCACAGATCTGGTTTGTCCTGTTGCAATGACATAGTCGCTAGCTCTTTCAACTTGCGTCATCTTCCACATAGCTTCGACGTAATCTCCGGCATAACCCCAATCACGTTTTGGAGATAGATCACCGAGAGAAAAACGTTCCTGCAAACCGAGTTTTATGCGTGCAACATTAGATGTAATTTTTCGGGTTACAAACTCATGACCACGATATTCGCCTTCATGATTAAAGAGAATTCCGCTAGAAATATGCATGCCATAGGCTTCACGATAATTAACACAAGAATAGTGCGCAAAAGTTTTTGCAACTCCATACGGTGACCTAGGATAAAACGGTGTCAATTCAGTTTGGGGGGTTTCCCTTACCTTACCAAACATTTCAGATGACGAAGCTTGGTAAATTCTTATGGAATTAGATTTATCAATTTTTCTTACAGCTTCTAGTAATCGGAGCACACCGAGTCCGGTAACGTTTGCCGTGAGTTCTGGTTGCTTAAAACTCAGCCCAACAAAGCTGATGGCGCCTAGATTATAAACCTCATTTGGCTGTGATGAA
>Ga0169931_10007739_pt1 | contig 15854 bp, 12 predicted proteins | sample Kivu_15m_20L_FD_129675 | JGI IMG/M metagenome (GOLD analysis project Ga0169931, IMG submission 129675) | Freshwater microbial communities from Lake Kivu, Western Province, Rwanda to study Microbial Dark Matter (Phase II) - Kivu_15m_20L... | ecosystem: Environmental > Aquatic > Freshwater > Lake...
CATCCACTCACGCGTCTGTCGTGCGACGAATCGCATGAAGTTGACGACGTGCTGCGGATCGCCCGTGAAGCGCTTGCGCAGCTCGGGATTCTGGGTTGCAACACCCACAGGGCAGGTGTTGAGGTGACACACACGCATCATCACGCAGCCAAGCGTGACGAGCGGCGTGGTTGCAAAGCCGTATTCCTCGGCTCCGAGCAACGTCGCCACGATCACGTCGCGACCGGTCTTGAGCTGACCGTCGGTCTCAACGTAGATGCGGCTTCGCAGGTCGTTCAAAACGAGCGTCTGGTGCGTCTCGGCAAGGCCGAGCTCCCACGGAACGCCCGCGTGCTTGATGGAGGTGAGTGGCGAGGCACCCGTACCACCGTCGTAACCGCTGACGAGCACCACGTCGGCCTTCGCCTTCGCGACACCGGCTGCAACGGTTCCGACGCCGACCTCGGCGACCAGCTTGACGCTGATGCGCGCGCGGTTGTTGGCGCACTTCAGATCGTGGATGAGCTGAGCCAGATCCTCGATCGAGTAGATGTCGTGGTGAGGCGGAGGGGAGATGAGACCCACGCCGGGCGTCGAGTGGCGCACCTTCGCGATCCAGGGATAAACCTTGGAACCGGGGAGCTGTCCGCCCTCGCCGGGCTTGGCACCCTGGGCCATCTTGATTTGCAGCTCGTCGGCGTTGGTCAGGTACTCGCTCGTGACACCGAAGCGTCCCGAGGCAACCTGCTTGATGGCGCTTCGGCGCGAGTCGCCGTTGGCTTCCGGCGTAAAGCGCGCCGGATCCTCACCACCCTCACCGGTGTTGCTCTTGCCACCGAGACGATTCATCGCAATCGCGAGCGCCTCGTGGGCTTCCTTGCTGATGGAGCCGTAGGACATCGCGCCGGTCTTGAACCGTCTCACGATGGCGTCTTCGCTCTCGACCTCCTCAAGCGGCACGGGAGGACGTGCCTTGCGGAAGGACATGAGGCCGCGCAACGTGCAGATGTCGCGGGACTGTTCGTCGATGAGCTTCGCGAACTCCTTGAACTTGTCGTAGTTGTTCGTGCGAACAGCGTCTTGCAGGAGGTGAATCGTCTTGGGATTCGTGAGGTGGAACTCACCATCCCGACGCCACTTGTATGCGCCGCCCGGATCGAGACCGATTCGCACCACGTCGCGATCCGCGACGAACGCGCGGGCATGACGACGGGCCACTTCCTCGGCAACGACATCAATGCCGATGCCCGAGATGCGCGAGGTCGTTCCCGTGAAGTAGCGAACCACGAGGTCCGGATCGAGGCCGATGGCCTCGAACACCTGAGCGCCGTGATAGCTCTGCACCGTGGAGATGCCCATCTTCGACAGAACCTTGGTGACGCCCTTGGCGAGGCCCTTGATGAAGTTCTTCTCTGCCTTTTCAGGGGCAGCCTTGATCATGCCCTGACGATGCATTTCGGCGATCGTCTCGAAGGCGAGGTAGGGATTGATCGCCGATGCGCCGAAGCCCAGCAGCAAACAAACGTGATGCACTTCGCGTGGCTCGCCGCTCTCGACGACGATGGAGGTGCGTGTGCGCGTTCCACATCGCAAGAGGTGCTGATGAACAGCGCTCACCGCGAGGAGCGCGGGGATCGGCGCGTTGGTTGCGCCGTGGTTACGGTCCGACAGGATGATGATGTCGTGACCGGACTCGACGGCTTCCTCGGCGCGCGACTGCAACTCGGCCAACGCTGCTTCCAGCTTTGGACCGTTGCCTGCCACCTCGTAGAGCATCGGCAAGGTGATTGACTTGAAACCACGCGATGCTGCGCTGCCATCAAGTGCGCGCAGTTTTTCAATCTGATCGTTGCGCAAGAATGGCGTGTCGAGTTCGATCTGGTGCGCCGATTCCGGACGCGCCTCGAACAGGTTCAGTTCTTTTCCGATGGCGGTGCCGATGTCGAAGATCAGCTCTTCTCGAATGGCGTCTACCGGAGGATTCGTGACCTGCGCGAACAACTGCTTGAAGTAGTCGTAAAGCGGTCGTGAGCGATTCGACAGAACCGCGAGCGGCGTGTCGTCGCCCATCGAGCCCATGGCCTCGGCACCCGATTCGGCCATCGGCACGATCAGCTGCAGGCTCTCGGTTGTGTAACCGAAGGTCTCCTGGCGCTGTTCCACCGTCGCCGAATCCGACAACACGGCCGGCTTTCCAGCCGGAAGCGCGTCGAGCGAGGTGAGGTTGTCCGCCAGCCACTGGCCGTACGGATGCTGCTTGGCGTAGTGACCCTTGATCTCCTCGTCGGGCACAATTCGGCCCTGATCGAGATCAACGAGGAACATACGCCCGGGCTGAATGCGCCCCTTGGTTTCGATGAGCTCGGGTGGAACCTCCGGCAAGACGCCGGCCTCGGAGCCCATGATCACGCGACCATCCTTCGTCACGTAGTAACGAAGCGGACGCAGGCCATTGCGGTCGAGCACGGTGCCGACCTTGTGACCATCGGTGAACATGATCGCAGCAGGACCGTCCCACGGCTCCATCACGCAGCTGTGGAATCGGTAGAAGTCCTTGCGCCCCTGCGGCATGGCCTCGTGACCGCGCCACGGCTCGGGCACCATCATCATGACGGCGTGCTCAATGGGACGGCCGCCCATCCAGAGCATCTCAAGCACGTTGTCGAACATCGAGCTATCGCTGCCGGTCTCGTCGATGACGGGACGCAGTTTACGAACGTCACCGAAGAGCTTGGACTCGAGCGCGTTTTCGCGCGCGCGCATCCAGTTCACGTTGCCACGCAGCGTGTTGATTTCGCCGTTGTGACACATCACGCGGTAGGGATGGGCGCGGGCCCAGCTTGGGAACGTGTTGGTCGAGAAGCGCGAGTGCACGAGGGCGATCGCCGACTCCATCTCGCCGTTGACGAGATCGGGGTAGTACGGTTCGACCTGTTCGGGCGTGAGCATGCCCTTGTAAACGATCGTCTGCGACGAGAGGCTGCAAACGTAGAACAGGTCGCGCTGCTGACCCATGCTGCTCTCGCGAACGAGGCGTTCCACGGTCTTGCGCACGAGATAAAGGCGACGTTCAAAGGACTCGGCATCCTTCACGCCGTCACCGCGGCCGATGAAGATCTGTCGTACCACGGGCTGCGAAGCCTTGGCGGTGGCACCGATGTTGCTGTCGTCTACAGGAACGGTACGCCAGCCGAGGAAGTGCAGACGCTCGGAAGAGACCGCCCGCTCGAAGAGACGTTCCGCGAGATCCCGCTCCTTGCGATCCGTCGGCAAGAACACCATGCCAACGCCGTACTCGCCAGCTGGCGGCAACTGGATGTCATCGTTCGCGAGCACCGAACGGAAGAAGCGATCCGGAATCTGGAAAAGAATGCCGGCGCCATCACCCGTATTCGCCTCACAACCACAGGCACCACGGTGCGCGAGGTTGCGCAAGATCTCGGCACCACTGCGAACGATTGCGTGAGACTTGCGTCCCTTGAGGTCGGCGATAAAGCCAACACCGCACGCGTCGTGCTCGTTGCTGGGGTCGTAGAGACCTTGTTTTTCGGGAACACCGTTGGGAGATTTGCCTGGCTGGTTCATCGCTTGCGTCAAAAAAAGGCCGTCGCGAACGACGGCCTGGGTAAGGGGGATTAGCCCCACAGGGAGAGGGAAACTAGCACCTCATTTTGCTTCATGACAATCGGACAAGTGACGAGGTCTCGGTTTTTTGTGAAAAGGAAACCTTTTGGAAACAATTGCGAAATCTGCGAATCATCAGCACGGGTGTTTAGAAACATTGATTTAACAATTTCTTCGGTAAATGGGCTTGATTCACGACTTATTCGTGTAATGTTAACAACACGATGCGAGCGATAGTCGTTACTTCACGTCCTGCCAGCGCCTTCGAAGAACAAACCTCGCCGGGCTACGCACTGCGCGAACTGGGCTGCGAGGTGGTCCCCGTTGGCTTCGATCTCGACGAGCTGCCCGACGACATCGAGCAGGTTCGCCCCCAGGTCGTCTTGATCGACGCGGGCGCCCACATGGAGATCGGACGCGCAGCGGTAAAACACGTGCGCGCCTCGCCTTCGCTCTCCGATGTGCCGGTGCTCCTGTGCATCGAGGTGTCCCGCCTGCCCGGCCTCGATCCTGAGATCGGCGTGGACGATTTCGTGCTGTCGCCCATCGTCGGTCCAGAGTTGTATGCACGCGTTCGGCAGCTGGACTGGCGCCTATCCTCGTTCCGGGCCGCGGGCCGAATCAAGATCGGCGACCTGATGATTGATACGGTGGCCGTCGAGACCCATTACCGTGGCAAGCCGCTCAAGCTGCCGCGACAAGAGTTTCAGCTGCTGAAGTTCCTGGCGACCGGGATCGGCCGCGTGTTCACCCGCGAGCAGCTGTTGTCCCGGGTGTGGGGATACCGCTACACCGGCAACACCCGAACCGTCGACATTCACATCCGCCGACTGCGCTCGAAGCTGGGCGCCGGCGCCGACCTCATCGAGACGGTCCGCCACGTTGGCTACAAGATGAAGATGCCGGGGGTCTAACGGCCGACGGCAGTGTATTCTGCCTGTCCGATGCCGATTGGACCTCGAGTCGCATTTCAGGGAGAAGCTGGCGCTTTCAGCGAGGAAGCCGCGCGCGGTGTGTTTGGACCCGATGTGCAAACACTTCCCCTGCGGACCTTCGAGGAGATGTTCGACGCCGTGAAGACGGGCGCAGCGCAATTTGCGATGGCGCCGATTGAAAACACCCTCGCGGGTTCGGTCATCAAGAATTACGATCTCCTGGTTGAGCACGATCTGACCATCGCTGCGGAGGTTGTGCTGCGAATCGTGCACAACCTGATGGCGGTTCCCGGCGCGACCCTTGAGGGGATCGCCCGGGTTCATTCTCATCCGGTCGCGCTCGCGCAATGCGAGCTGTTTTTCAAGGCACATCCGCACCTTCAGGTGGTCCCCGACTACGACACCGCAGGCAGCGTCAAGGACGTGATGGCACGGGGTCGCACCGACGAGGCGGCCATCGCCAGCACGATCGCGGCTCAGGTATATGGCGCCCAGATCTTGGCCGCGGGCATCGAGAGCAACCAGCAGAACTTCACGCGTTTCTTCGTGCTGCGCGATCCCGATCGCAACAACGCGGTGCCGCTCCCCCCGACGGCGACCGGCAGCAAGAGTTCGATCGTGTTTGGCCTCGCCAATCGACCCGGAGGCCTCTACGAGGCGCTCGCAGCCTTTGCCGCCGAGAAGGTGGACCTGACCAAGATCGAATCGCGGCCGATCGTCGGGAGGCCCTGGGAATACTCGTTCTACCTCGACTTCATCGGAAGCACGGAACCCGCGGCCGGCGGCGAGACGACTGCGGTGTCGCGAGCGCTGGAAAAGCTGCGCCAATCGACCGATTTTGTGCGCATCCTCGGCTCTTACCCGACCGTCAGGCTATAAACCCCACCTGCCATGACCGACCCCAAGTCGACCCCAAAGGAGCCCACTTCTGCGACAGAAAATCCGCTGGCCCCCCTGCGTGCCGAGCTCGACAAGGTGGACGCACAGCTCGTCGGACTCGTGGCACGGCGCCTCGAAACCGTGCGCAAGATCGTCGCCGCAAAATCCTCCCGCACCGGCGCCATTCGCGACGCCGCACGCGAGCGTGAGGTCCTGAGCAAGGTGGAAGCAGAGGCCCGTGCCCAGGGGATCTCGGGACCGCTCGTGCGAAGGATCTTCACCGAGATCATCTCGCACTCTGTCTCGATGCAGGCCACGACGCTGTCGGGAACCGGCAGCGGAGAGAAGGCCGAACGGGTCGCGTTGCAGGGCGACGCCTGGAGCTACGACCACCTTGCTGCCGAACAATACCTTGGTGGCCGCGGAAAACATGGCGACTACGTCGCCTGTGAGTCAATGCAAGCGGCGATCGCCCGCGTCGAGGCGGGCGATGCGGATTTCGCCTTCTTGCCGATCGAGAACACCTTCGCTGGCAGCATCAATCAGGTCTACGATCTGTTGCGCGAGCGCGACGTTCATATCGTCGGCGAAGAAACCTTCAAGATCGATCACTGCCTCGCCGCCCCGAGCGACGTTCCGCTCTCGGCGCTCGAGCGGATCCTGTCGCATCCGCAGGTGCTCGAACAGTGTTCGGATTTTATCGACCATTTGCCGCGCGCGCGCGCATCCGCAACACGCGATACGGCGCAGGCGCTGCGCACCGTGGCCGAGTCCCGGGATCCCAGCCAGGCCGTCATCGCCGCCCCGGGTGCCGCCGAGGCCTTTGGCCTCACAATTCTGCGCCATGGCGTGGGCAACATTGATGTCATCCAGTGCCGCTTTGTGGCGCTCGCTCGCGCTTCGCTGCCGATCGACAGCCGCGTCCCGTGCAAGACCAGCCTCATTCTCGTGACCCGGCACGAACAGGGTGCGTTGCTTCGTTGCCTGCAGATCCTGTCGGACCACGGCGTCAGCCTCACCAAGCTTGAGAGCCGTCCGCAGCGCAATCGGCCGTGGGAATACCTGTTCTTCATCGATTTCGAGGGACATGTCGACGCCGACAACGTGCGTGCTGCGCTTGAGGCCCTGCGCAGCCAGTCGGTCTTCTTGAAGATCCTCGGCTGCTACCCTGCAAAGGCCACCCCCGGTGAGCCTCAGAAGAGTCAGCTGCTGGCGGGCCCGGCCCCTGCGGTGGATGCGCCTTCGGTGGCGGCCGCCATCGCGCCGGCGCCGAGCGCAGCGGTGTCGGTATCGGGTCGACTCTCCGATCGCGGCGCGCGGACCACCGACACCGTGATACGGGTGGGCGATCTGCTGATCGGCGGTGACGGGTTCACGCTGATGGCGGGATTGCCCTCGCATACCAACGCGGAGAACCTTGATCAGGCCGCGCGCATGCTCCGCGCGCACGGCGGACATGTGTTGATCTCGGCCCTCCCCTCGGCCAGCGGCAGCACCGCCGGCAGTCAGGACCAAACACAGCGTTCACAGCTTGTTGCCGCTGGAAAGACCCACGGTCTGGCCGTCGCCAGCGAGGTGAACGCCCCGGACGAGGTTCGGCCTGCAGCGAACGAGCTGGATCTCCTCGTGGTGGGTGCGCGCAACATGCAGAACTTTGCCCTCTTGCGAGAGCTCGCGCGCATCGATCGTCCCGTCATCCTTGAACGTGCGCCGTCGGCAACACTCGACGAATGGTTGGCCAGCGCGGACTTCATCCTGTCACACGGAAACGGTCAGGTACTGCTCTGCGAACGGGGCATCCGCACCTTTGAGAGCGGCACCCGCAACACGCTGGATCTCTCGGCGGTGGTCTCGCTGCGCGCACGCACGCACCTGCCCATCCTTGTCGATCCCAGCCGGGGTACCGGGTTGCGCGATCACGTGGCGCCCATGGCCCTCGCGGCGCGCGCGAGCCTTGCCCATGGACTCATCCTGGCCGTCACCACACAGCCGATCCGGCCGGACGAGGCCAATGAGTTTGCGTCGCTCGACGAGACCGGCCTCGCAAGACTCGTCACGAACCTCGGTCGCCTGCGACCGGCATCGTGACCACGGCGCCGCGGCTTGACCCGGTTCGGGTGGAGAGCGTCGATGATCCGCGCCTGTGCGACTATCGCGAACTCAAGGAGCAGCGCCTTCAGGCGGAGTCGGGCAAGTTCGTGGCCGAGAGCATCGGGGTCATTGCGCTGTTGCTGAAGAGTCCGCTCGCAGTGGACTCCATCCTCACAAACGAAACGAAATACGAATCGGTCGCTCAGGCCCTCGCCGACTCGGGAAGGACAGATGTTGTTCTCTACGTTGCCGCCCAGTCGATCATGGACGGCATCGCGGGCTTCAATGTCCACCGGGGGTGCCTCGCCGTGGGCCGACGCCCGAACACAACCCGCGTTCCCTCTGACGCACGGCTCGTCATCGCGCTTGAAGATCTGGTGGACGTTGACAACGTTGGCGCCATTGTCCGAAACGCCCGCGCCTTTGGCGCCGACGCCCTGTTGTTGTCGCCTCGCTGCGCCGATCCGTATTACCGGAAGGCCATTCGCGTGGCGATGGGCAACACCTTCTCGCTGCCCATCGTCCGGGCGCTTGACTGGCCCGACGCGTTACTCGCGTGCAAGGCGCAGCTCGGCGCTCAGCTGCTCGCGGCGGTCGTGGACAACACGGCCCAGCCGCTCTCGGAATACCGCCGCACAGGGCCGGTTATCCTGCTCCTCGGCAGCGAGGGTCCGGGGCTCACACCAACCACGGTGGCGCTTTGCGATCACCGCCTCACAATCCCGATGGCGGGGGCCGATTCGCTGAACGTGGCCACGGCCGCGGCGGTTTTCCTCTATCAGCTCTGCTAAAATTCAGTTCATGCCAACGTGGGCGAAGATACTGATGGCCATCACGGTCACGGGTTGCGTGTTCTTTATCGCGTACCAGATCAAGCTCGTGCGTCTTCGACGGCGCAACCTCGCGCACTGGGAAAAAGACGAACCGCTGGAAGGCGGCGTCGATCGCTGGGACTAAACGCCCAGGCTTCTCCCATCACGAATCGCAAGAATCCGAATGGGCGTGAGCCGGAGCGGGCGTCGTCTTCTCCGTCTTGCTCGCGGTCCCACCGTCTGACGTCTCGATGACGGTACGCAGGTACCCGAGGTAGTAATCCGCGTCGCGCCGTTCCTCGAGATCACCACGCTCGACGGCATCTTCGCAAAGCTGCCGCAGCTCGCCGATGCGTCGGGAGGGAGGCAGGGCAAACGCCTGCATGATCGCGTTGCCAAGCCCCGGTGGCAACGGTGGCATCCGGGCGTCGAGTTCACGCAGCGCCTCGATGCGCTTGACCAGAGCCTCGACGTTGTTCGCGGCTTCCTGTTTACGCCCTGGCCTGCGTGAGGTGACATCGGCGAGGGAGAGCTCGACCAGCCGTTGCAGGTGGACCCCCATCTCCCGATCAAATCGTCGCACGGCACCGTCGCTCCACGATGCCTCGTAGGCGTTGGCGCGAAGGTGGTTGTGAATCAGGAACCGAATGTTCTGGCGCTCGTCTTCGACGAACTCAAAGCGTCGTGCGATGCGATCGAACATCCGCGCACCCACCTCGGCATGACGGTGAAACGTCACCTTGTTGCCCGGCAGGATCTTTCGAGTCTTGACCTTGCCCACGTCGTGCAACAACGCCGACCAGCGCACGATCGGATCCGACGAGCTTTGCTCGACGACCTGCTTCGTGTGTTCCCACACGTCCTTGTGACGTCGACCTGCCTCCTGAGAGAAGTTCACCGTCGCGTCGAGTTCCGGCAAGACGTACGCAAGCACGCCCGCTTCGTGGAGCCACTGCAGACCCGCCCCCAGATAAGGTGCCGTGATGATGGTGCCAAGCGCCCCACGAACCTTGGCGGCCGAGAGCGAGGTCACCCGGGAAGCCACACCGCGAGCAGCCTCGGCGATCGCGGGGGGCAGGACAACGCCTTCAACCGCAACACGACACGCCACCCGAAAGAGATCCTCGGGATCGGTCCCCATGGGGTCTACCTTCGACGGTTCCTCGGACATGAGCAGTTCTCGAACGTTGGGCTAGTGCCCGATCTTCATGCGATCCTGCTCCATCTTTCGGCGCAGGTGCTCGACGATCGGTTGTGCTTGCTTCAGGCGGTCGGCGAGCGCCCCTTCGGCGATCGGATAGTCCGTCGCAAATTCAGCCGCGGCGTCATAGAGCGCATTGCCGAGTTCTTCATCGGCGATGTACATCGCGACGGTCTTCTTGCCAAAAACGCCTTTTTTCATGCCGACGAAGCGGCCCTCGAGCCAGTCCATGATGTCGTCGCCGAGCGCAACGCGAAACAACGCCAGATCGCCATCCAGCGCCGAAAAAGACTCGGTCCGACGCGACTGAAAATCGGAGGCGCCATCGCCGCCAAGCGAGACGACCCTCTTGAGCGCCATGCGCAACAACACCACATCCTCGGCATGGCGAAGGTAGGGCTCAAAGTGGCGATCCTTCGGATTGATCACGTGGATCACAGCGCCAGCTGCGACCTCGCGTGCGGCCTCGGCCAGATCGGGCTCGGAAACTGCCCCCACCACCGTCTTCAGATCGAACGGTAGTGACTCAAGTGCAGCGGCAAATCGCCGCAGAAATTCCTGCTCCTTTTCCATGACGCCGACCGAAGGTTCTACCACGCAAGGGGGGACAAACAAGGATCTGGTTGAAATCTCTTGATTCTATGGGGCTGGAACGACGGTGACGTGATCAACGAATACCGTTGTCGTCGTCATGCCATTGCCAAGAATGAACAAGACGCCGAGCTCGAGCGGAACCTCATCCTTGAATGCCTCGGGAATGGTAATGGCAAAGCGATTCCACTTCCCGGCTTGAATCTGCAACGCAACCCGACGATCGGAGACCCAGGAGCCGACGCGTGTCGTTTGTGCGAAGGCCTCGACCGAGTTGAACCTGTGTCCCTCGGGTATGAAAACCCGAGTGGTGATCGTGCCACCAGGCGGCAACGTCCCGATGTGCTTGCCGGCAACCGCAACCACACGCTCGCGTGACGGACCGCCGTTCTCAACACGAAAGGCGAGCGAAGCGTTGCCCGAGAAAAACATCTCCTCGGAACGCACGGGATCAAAACTCGGGCACGCCTCGCATCGATACCGCGTGTTGTCGCGCCATTCCTGTGTGTCAGTCTCGAAGTGAAAGCGAAGCGGGTCGTCAGGCGGGACACCCGCATCCGACATGCCACCTGCGCCTCCCACTCCCCCTGTACCGTTGCCAACCGTTCCGCCAGTTCCACCCATCGCCGAGGTGCCACCCGTGGCCCCCGCCGTACCAGACATTCCTCCGGTTTTTGTGCTGGTGGTGCCGGTTCCGCCTGCGCCGCCTGTTCCGCCTGCTCCGCCTGCACCAACGCCACCGGTGACGCCCATGGTGGATGTTCCGCCCGCGCCGCCGCCGCCACCGCCGCGTCCAGGCGTGCCGCCGGAGGTTCCTCCCGTCGAGCCGCCGAAATCCCCGCCCTTGCCGCCTGTTCCATCAACCTGCACATCCAGGTTGGAGTCGTCGAGTTCACAAGCGGTCACCATCAGAGCGACCGCAATCAAGGCCAGGCGCGAAGACATAAGACATTCATTGTAGCAACGCCGAGTTTGGCGGGGCAATCCGACCGGATTTATCGACAACCTACCGCGGCGAATAATCGGTTAAAGTGTCGCCCAACATGGGTCAAACGGTAGGACAGGCCAGAAGTTCAGCATTGGCAAGCTTGCAGGTGAGCGACTATCCCGGGGCCCTGCGCGCCTATGGCTCGCTGCTGCAAAACTTTCCAGGCGACCTGCATCTGCGCTTCGCGATCGCCGAGGTCGTCACGCGCCTTGGCATGACGGATGAATCAAGGCAGCTGCTCCGTACCGTCGGAGCCTTCGCCGTGCCTGCAGGATATCCATTGCTGGCCATTGTCGCTGCACACGCGCAGGACACAGCGATGCGAACACCGATTCTCGCGGCGGTTGCAGACGCCTACGGCGCCGGCTCTCCTCGCCTTGGCTCCGCCGCAGCAAGACCCAATGCCCCTGACCTGGAGGCGATCATCGCGGACTTCGCCGCCGATCCGACGCCACTTGATGCCGTGGTCGATCGATGTTTGGCGCAAGCCGCGAACACGGAGATGCACGGGCCGACCCCCGCGGCGTTGCCCCCGATTCCGCTCCTCTCCGGGCTCGCTCGCAATGAACTGTTCACGGTGCTTCAGGGCCTGCGTGTGTTGCGATTCAAAGATCGCGAGATCGTCATGCGACAGGGCGATCCAGGCCGCTCGCTGTATCTGGTCGCCGAGGGCGAGCTGGTGGTATTTCAGACGGATGCCGCGGGTAAACACCAGGAGCTCGCGCGATTGCGCGAGGGCAATATCTTCGGCGAGATGGCGCTCTTGACGGATCAACCGCGCAGCGCCTCGGTCGCCGTCATCGGCGAGGCCGTCATCCTCGAGTTCGAAAAGTCTGCAATGGCAAAGGCTGCGGCACAGCTGCCGTCGATCGCCGAAAACCTCGATCGCTATGCACGCGAGCGGCTGGTGAAAAACCTGATGGCCACGTCGAGCCTCTTCCGCCCGTTCGCAAAGGAACAACAGGTCGAGTTGTTGAAGCGCCTCGAGGGAATCGAGTACGGCGAGGATGCGGTGATTCTCGCCGAGAACGGACCGGGTACCGGGCTCTTCATCGTGTTGACGGGCGAGGTCGAGGTGTCGTCGTCGGAGAGCGGCAAGAAGGTCGTGCTCGCACACCTGCATTCCGGTGACATGTTCGGTGAGATGTCCTTGCTGTCGAGCCAGCCAACCTCGGCCACGGTCATCAGCATCCGACCAAGCACCCTGCTCTTCTTGCATCGGGATATTTTCGCGAGTCTCGTTGCAGGTGTACCGGCCCTGCGCAGCGTCTTTGAGGCGATGGCACGCACGCGCTTTGCGGATCGCGGCGCCAAGCTCGCCACCCCGCCGCCCGCACCGCCCCAGGAAGCGGAGCTCGAGATCGAAATCCTCATCTGAATCTTGCCCCCGCGCGACTGTCGGGGCGGCAGGCTGCCCGCCCGGAGCGCGTCGCGTTAAAACGACCCCGTGGCCCTTGCCGGGATGGGGACTGGTGATTACGCTTCGCTTACAAAATGTTCTCGCTTCGTCGATCGTTCGCCATCATCGCCATCACCGTTGCCGTCATTACGGGCGGACTGGCCATCGCGCCCGAAACGGCCGAGGCGCGCCGCTCCGGTGCGAGCTTTGGCGGGCGCAGCTTTGGTTCGCCGTCTCGCTCGGCCCCGAGCTATGGATCTTCGCCCCGATTCGGTGGAGGCGGTGGCATCTTCTTTTTCCCGAGCTTCTTGCCGTTCGGATTTGGCGGAGGTGGGGGCAGCCTTCTGATGTTGGGTGTCCTCGCGGTCGGGGCGTTCTATATGGTGCGGTCGATCCAGCGGGCCAACCGGGCTCACGGGGGATACGACGACGATGGGAGCGACGAGGTCGTCTCTGGCAAGGCCCATGTTCAGACGCTGCAACTTGGCATCGGGCGGTCGGGCCGCGATGTGCGCCGACGTTTGACCACTTTCGCAGAGCAAGGGGACACCGGCACGGAATCCGGCCTGGCCCGGTTACTCTCGCAGGCCGCGCTCGAGTTGCTGCGTGAAAAGGCCTCCATTCGACACGCGCTTTTCGCGTCATCGGGGCCACTGTCGTTTGCCAATGCCGAGACCAAGATGGGCGGGCTCGCGCTCAAGGAGCGCTCCAAGTTCCAGGTTGAACGGCTCCGCGCCGCGGACGGCAAGGTAAATCGCTCCGAGGAAAAACTCACTGCCTCGGACGACATCCTGGAATACGTCGTCATCACCCTGGTCGTGGCCACCCGGGCGCCGCTCGTCGACCTCAAGGAGGTCAGGCAAGCGGAGGACGTCGAGACCGTGCTGGCCGCCATGGGCGGCATCTCCCCCTCCAACTTGCTCGGAATCGAGGTCATCTGGACCCCAGCCGATGACGAAGATGCACTTACGCAAGAGGACCTCTTGACCGAATACCCAGATTTGCGGAACGTGTAGCCCGAGGTCTCCCATTGCCAGCCATCTCCCCGACCAACGTCGCTGTCCCGCTGTGGCGACTCATCCTGGATGTTTCGCTCTTCGGCGTGCTCGGCATCGTGCTGCTGATCGTCGGCTACTACATTTGGGAAGCCATTACTCCCTACAACAACCGCCGGGAGCTTCACGAGAACAAGAACCTGGCCGTTGCGGTCGTCGTGGCGGCGCTGATCATCGGAATGGCGATGGTGATTTCCGCCGCTATCCTGCGGGTTGGGTAATTTCCCATTGTTTCTAGAGGCTTACGAGCTTGACCTTCGGCTCCAAACACGATTAAAGTTCGGGAACACGCGGTTTTAATGCACAAGCTCATCATCGAGGACGACGAAGGCAAGTCTGTCGTTGTTCCATTGGTTCGGGACGAGATCACAATCGGTCGCCAGGAAGGCAACACGGTTCGTCTCACCGACCAGAATATTTCTCGCAAGCACGCTCGTCTGATCAAACAGAACGATTCGGTGTTCGTCGAGGACGTGGGTAGCTACAACGGCATCCGCGTCAATGGATCGCGCATTCAGGTCAAGCAGTCCCTGCGCGACGGCGACGAGGTGGTCATCGGTGATTACAAGCTCATCTTCCGTTCCGATCAACCGTCGGCGCCACCGCCCAGTGGTGCGCAAACCGCAGATCGCACGGTGGGCTACGGAGCTCATGCTCAACAACCGTTCTCGGCCACAACGGATAAAGATCCGGCTCTGGTGCAACAGGCACTGGAGAAGCAGCGGATTGCGGCCACCGCGCCTGTTGCAGCACCCGCGCCCGACGATGAGATGGATGGCAATCCCACCATCCCGGTGCGAACACTCGCCGAAGAACGCCGACAAAGTGGTGTTGCGGATGTGCCGCCGGCACGCCTCGTCATCGTGGGTGGGCCGCTTGCGGCCGGAGAGAGCTTCAAGGTCGACAAGGCCTCACTCGTCATCGGTCGAACGCCCGAAAACGACATCGTCCTCAACCACAAGTCGATCTCCCGCCACCACGCCAAGCTGATAAGCGACGGCAACGACTTCATCGTCGTGGATCTCGAGAGCGCCAACGGTGTTCGCGTCAACGGACAAAAAGAGGATCGGGTTCAGCTCGATAGCGGTGATACGGTTGAGCTTGGCCACATCCGCATGCGGTTCGTGGTCGGCGACGACAACTTCGACCACGCGGCAGCGCCGAGCAGCAAGAAGCCAATCATCATTGGCGCTGCGGCCGTCGCAGTCATCGGCATCCTCATCGTCGCGCTGACTGGTTCATCCGAGAAGCAGCCGACCCGCACCGTGGCCGAGCAACCCGCCCCCACAGTGACGCCGACGCCGGCCGAGCCGGCACCACCCGCGGAACCTGCGGCGCCAACGAAACCGGCCGCCGCACCGTCGGGCTCTTCGGCAGAGTTGCTGGCCGCAGCGAAGACCGCCGCCGAAGCCCAGAACTGGGACGAGGCGTTGCGCATCTTGCGTGAAGCCGCCCAGCTCGATCCCAGCTCCGCACAGGTTGCAGACCTCGCCGCCCGCGTTCAGGCCAACAAGGCCGCAGGCGACGTGCTCGCGACGCTGAAGTCGCAGGCCGAGAGCGGCGATCTCAAGGGCGCCGAAAAATCCGCAGAGTCGATACCGCCGACCAACGCGCTGGCACAGCAGGTTCCCGCGTTGATTGCGCAGGCGAAGACCGTGTTCGTGGCAAACAAGATCGAGGCTGCTGCTGCTGCTGCCGAGGCCGGCGATTGCGCCACGGTCATCAAGGAAGGCGAGGCTGCGCTCGCGGTCTCCGCGAAGGAGAAGCGTCCTCGTGAGCTGATCGACGCTTGCAAAAAGTCTTCTCGTCCGGCAGTCGTCGCTGCGGCGACCAAGGCACCGCCGGCGGAAAAACCGGCCAAGACTGTGGTACGCAACGAGCCGCCGGCACACGCAGCACCTGCCGCCGAACCCGCGCCGGCTGGCGATCCCGATCAGTTCATCAAGGAAGCAACAGACGAATGGCTGCGCGGTCAGTACGCTGCAGCGATTGAGTCGTCACGCAAGGCACTCAAGCTCCGCCCTGGCATGATGCGTGCCTACCAGATCATCGCCGTCTGTTCTTGCTCGCTCAAAGATCAGGCCGGTGCCGCGCGCGCCTACGCCCAGCTTGATGCGAAGAACAAGGGACTCGTGAAGTCTCTCTGTTCCAAGAACGAAATCGTGCTCGACTGAGAAAACGCCGGCGCAAGCGGCCGGCGATCGCTCACTTCTTCGTCGAAAGTTCGCTGTACGTGTGACCGGTTGCCGCCTGGGTCGAGACGGGGAGCTGACTGTCAGCCCAACCCGCAACCACGACGC
>Ga0169931_10007740_pt1 | contig 15854 bp, 6 predicted proteins | sample Kivu_15m_20L_FD_129675 | JGI IMG/M metagenome (GOLD analysis project Ga0169931, IMG submission 129675) | Freshwater microbial communities from Lake Kivu, Western Province, Rwanda to study Microbial Dark Matter (Phase II) - Kivu_15m_20L... | ecosystem: Environmental > Aquatic > Freshwater > Lake ...
CAGGCGGATGCTCTTTGTCGGTTTGGGTGGATCGGGTGGCAAGACCCTGCGCTACTTGAAGCGAGACTTGAACCAGTGGCTCGATTCCGTTGGCTGGGAATCAGGCTTGCCTCTGGGTTGGCAGTTCCTTCAAATAGATACTCCGACGGTTCAGGACGGGGCTGAATTGCAGAACGCCCCGATGTTGGCCGACTCCGAGTACCTCGGTCTCGTCGGTGATGGGACAACGTTTGCCGCGATCGACCAGAGCCTGATGGGCAATAAGCAGAACCGCAACGAGTTCTCCTCTTGGAGAGTACAGCCAGCAGCACTCGGTGTGCCGGTCCACACCGGAGCAGGTCAATACCGAGCTGTAGGCCGCTCGATTGCACTCGCCTACCTTGGCGTAATTCGTAACCGTCTCGAGGAAGCATTTGGTCGGCTGAGCCAAGCGAATGCGCAGTCATCGTTGACCGCTCTGTTCATGCATATTCACAACGAAGCACCCGCGGCCGTGGCAGCACCCCCTATCGTCGTCGTCGTGTCGTCCCTCGCCGGAGGAACCGGTGCTGGCCTGATCAATGATGTGTGTGATCTCTTAAGAGAGATCGATCCAGTCGCCGGCGAGGCGTCACTCGGGCTGCTCTACACGCCGGAAGTGTTTTCTTCCATCGCGCCGAGCGCGAAAGGTGGAATTCAACCGAACAGCCTTGCAGCAATCTGTGAAGTACTGAATGGCTATTGGTGGCACGGGGGCTCGGGATCCGACGCCGGTTACGTTCCGCGCAAGAGCAGCCCCATTATGAGAGCTGCCGGTGCGGTTACCTCGGTCGAAAAGACCGGCCCATCCTTTCCGTTCTTGATTGGTGCACAGAACTCGGCCGGAATTACGTATGAATCTGACGCTCAGTTGTTTGAAGTAGTCGGCACGGCCCTTACAAGCTGGGCCACTGACATCACAGTCCAAAGCGAGTTGTTGGCCTACACGATTTCAAACTGGAAAGCGCGTGAAGTGCACGCGAGTATTCAAACCAGCAATGTGTTGGTAAACCAAGGCTCTCCAACGCAAAACGAACCAGCCATCAATCCATTCAGTGCTCTCGGTTTTTCGCGAGTCAGCGTCGGCAACAAATATTTTGGACGGTACTCCACTGAACGGCTCGCGAAAGACGCTATTGATTTTCTGCGCCAAAACCACGAGATGGGAGGGTCAGCTCAGGCACTTCGTCAGCAACAGCCCAATATTTCAGCCAAAGAATTGACGGCAAAGCAATGTGAGCAGAATTTTCCGTGGTTCCTCAATATCTGCAAGTTGAACGAACATGGTTCAACATCTGATCAAGTTCAGGATGCGATTAAGCCCACACCGTCAGATTGGGAGACGATCTTCTACGACTGTGTTAGCCAGGCCGTACAAATGTCGGCGTTGGCCGGAAATCACACCGCTGCTGACTGGATGACAGTTATTGAGCCCGCAGTAGTCAATGCCGCGGAACTCTTTGACCAGCGATGCCAGCCGATCATAGATGCCAATGTTTTGCGTTGGATTGAAGATCAGCCCAAAGTCGTGACGAATGCCGTCGTCGTGGCAGTCGGACAGTATGGACTGCGAGTAACGGAAGAGTTAGTCGCGAAACTGATCGAAGAAATATCTGATCCGATTGAAGGCATCATCCCCGACTTGAGAGAAGAGATCAATAAGTTCACGGGCTGGGCGGCGCAGTCGCGGTGGAGCAAGAAGGCAGAGGCGGCGTTTACCCAGCCAACAAAGAAAGTCCCCGGCGGTCAGGTTGTCGAATTCGCATGCACAGAAGGACTCACCGATGCGATTTGTACAACCTGGATACGGGTCAAGCACGTTTCTATTGAACTTCTCAACGAATTTGTTGTTGGCTTCCTTGAGCCATTGCGACAATCGTTGTACAACGCGGCTCACAGACTCGACTCAGAGGCGGCTGAAGTAGGTGCGTGGCCGACGTGGTCGAGTCCAGGAACTCCCGGTTCTCTTTCACCGAGCTCGGTCCCGCCACTCAGCGAATGGACACTTATTGATGAGTCCGAATTTTCAGAGCTTTTCGACAACTTACTCAGCCAAACGATTGGTGGCGGTGTTGGTCAATCGGTGGCTGAACGCGCCGAGGTGCGGGCACAAACAGTATGTGGACACTTCATCGAAGATTTGATCAGTGCAGTGCCAGAGGATGCGCGAAAACTGGTTCTCCTTAAGGCAATCCACCAGACCAATGAATGGTGGCCGGGAGTGTCAGTGGTACCCAACAGTTCAAAACCACCATCGATCGCGACTTTCAACATTGGTTTCGACGTACAAACAATCAAGGGGCGCGCCGAAAAATGGCTTCATTTGCCCAGCAGTCCGTTTGAACGCGTTCTCAACGACTCACTGCGGTCATTTACGGCTCCTCCGAATGGACAGAACGCGCCCGGTGTGACGGATCGCGATTACCAGGCTCGCCAGAGAGCGATGCTTAGTGCGTTTCAATCCGCAATCAACGCGTCTCAGCCGTTGGTTGGTCTCAACCCAGCGCTGATGGCAGTTCTCCTAGGAGACACTTCCCATCCGGCGCTCGCGGTTGAGGTGAGTTCGGTGCCGTTCGAGGAGCATCCGCTTTACGACGACGCCGTCGCGCTCTTGCGTCAGGAGTTCGAGAAATCCCCGGTCAAGAAGTCATCTGAAAGGTATTTCAACAAGGATGTACACGCTCAGCACATTGACATTGTCACGAGCCTCTACGGCGCCTATCCAACGCTCGTGGTCTCGTCATTGTTGATGCCGATTGCGAAATCGTGGAACGCGTTGACGACGGACGGCAGCCGAGCCGCATTTTGGGATAAACGACGGGCTAGAGGACTTGCAGAGTTTATCCCAGCTCCGCAAGAACACATCCTTTGCATGCTGCGTGGATGGTTCCTCGGTCGGATTCTTGGTCTTGTTCATTCTTACGATCCGACGTTGAAGAACTCCTTCACGGTTGCGCCGCGCCGCGATGATCTAGGTACGACAACCAAGAATCTTCCTGCGATCCCCTTATCGACCTCCAATAAGTGGGGCGATGAGCCAGCAGTGATACTCGAGTCACTGGGCTTGGCATACGTCGAAGTGGCAGCCCAGAACTCTCTTGAACCGCTGAAGGGCTACATCAACTTGTTGGAGCTTGGCAAAGAGGGGAATGGACTTGGCCTCGAACTGAGCAGCTATGGCGAAATCAGTGACTACGTCACGACTTGGGTCCGAACGGGAACTGTGACTTTGAGCGGTCGTTTCAAGCCTCAGCGCGAACCTTTGATCAGCGTGAGCGGTGCTGACCAGCCCACCCAAGCCAGGTATACGGCCCTTGTCGACGCCCTCACTGATATGAAGACCCAATACGCTCACGACTTGGCGAATTACGGAGATTTAATCAACCAATCGCCAAATGCGCTAGGTGCAACCCCACTGTGGCCGTCGATGTACTCCCTCATTGACGCTGCGTTGGGTCAAATTCTTGCAGCACTGATGCGAATCGAGGACTTCGGCGATTCGTCGTCGGGAGGGGTGTCGGGGAATGACAACTTCCTTGCACGCTAGGGTCTGCGTTGTACACGAAAAAGATGCGTCGTGGAAGTTGGTTCGGGCGCGTCTCGAGTTACTCGTTGCCGAAGGTTTCATTCGCCCACTCGTCATACTAACGGTAGGTTCCGGTGCCACGCTGACTGTTGATCCGATCGTCTCGGTGACAAGCCTCGGCAGCGATGGATCGCTCTTGACACAGGAGGTGAGTCTCCTCGGATACCTTGCGGCGCTAGGAACTATTCCCGGCGTGACTTTGGCCGCAATTCGTTGTGATTCATCATCGTCTCCCGCGAATCTTGAAGAATCAGCTGACTTAAACAGCGCAATGGACACACTGAGCGCGACGCTCGTGAAGTTTGCTGTGGGCCTCGACCGCCGCGACATCCGCCTGGCGGTGATCGGCGAGGAGGAACGAGCTCCTGGTAGTCCTTTCTTCACCTCAATGTCCGCTGCGAATGTAATCGTCGCCCCGAGAGACATCTCGATGAACCGGGCGGTTGCGCGTCCGGTCATCCGTGAGAACCAAGAGACGTTTGTTGCCCATGCGGCTACGGAAATCTCTTCCGCTCTGGGCCTGTGGGTGGCGATGAATTCGGCACCACTCGACTCAATCTCGGTTAGCCCTCTCGGAATCGCCGGTTACAGAGCGCATATATTCTCAAGTCGCGTAAAGGGGCTTTTGGCGCCACCGCTGCCGATCAAGGATCTGGTGGATGACTCAGGTGATCTACCTCTGCCAACAGGATTTTCCCCTGTCGACAACCTTGGAGTCGTGGTCGAGCGTTACGCAAATGTCCTCTATCCATCGAATATGACCTTTGAGTCGCTTGCTAAGCCGGATGATCATGTCTTTCGGTCATGGAAGACGCTGGCCAAGGCCTATTGTGCGGAGTTCGCAAAGACAGTGATCAGTGTCCCATCGTTATTGCGCAGGGGATTCCAAGGTGAGATAGATGCGATCGGTGCAAATGCCTTAGACCGCCTCGTGGGAGGGGCCGATGCTCGCATCCGTCCAATGATTCCCAGTGACGGTGCGGACGCATCCGCCCTCATTACAGAGGATGCGATTGAAGAAATCATTCGAGATATTGAATTTCGAGAAGGGCGCCCCGTCGTCGGAGGGGTGACGACGGAGCAGTGGGAAGAACTCATCACCCAGGTGCTCGGCGTTGCTGACGCGAATGTGCAGTCGCAGCCGGCTCGAGAGACGGTGATGCCCGCCAGCATCCTCATCCGCGACAAGGACTTTCTTGCCCCTCAAACCGCAACGGTTAGTCGGTTGGTGCAAACAATCATGCCCCCAGACGAGCGAATCTTGGCGACAGATGAAGATGAGCAACCCGACGGCAGTCTCATTCCAGAGGCCGGCGAGACCTCGAGTGATTTCGTCGAGACGTTGCCTCCACCAGTCGTAGAACGTTTCGTAGCGCCAGGAGAAATAGATCTGCAGGCGCTGCGTGAGGCGGTGCGGCGTAGCGGAATGGATCGACCGCCAGCCGAACCGGAAGTTGAGCCTGACGTAACGATCGGGGACCATGCCGTTCACGCCGATCGAACGACTTTGACCCTAATTGACCATCTCACACGCCGATTTGATGTCGAGTTTCGCAAGGCCGAAAACTCCGCGTTAGAGAGCCTTACAGAGCTACGTTCTCTTCCTCAGCGATTCGCCGGAAGAAATTTTGGAGAAATCTCGCTTGTTGTCGTGGGCGCAATTGCACTCTCTTTGGGTCTCATCTTTGTATCCCTAGCATCACACAGTCCGCTTCGTAATGCGTTCTCCTTCGACTGGACCTCCAAGAGAAATCGGGACTTTGCCTGGGTCGCTGTTTCCTCTTTGATGGTTGTGATTGCAGTCGCAGCGCTTCCTGGGCGTAATCAACGGCACTGGCAGGCGCGCATCATGATCTTAGCGGCGATTTGCACAGGAATTCTCGGGGTCGAATACGTGGTGTTTGACACTGTGCGAAATCTCATTCTTGACTCAAATATTAATTCGTACACAATTCTTGCGTCGATCGTGATTCTTGTAGCTGCAGCCGCAATCGCTGTTGTCTCCATTCGATCCAATGCTCAGTCCTCGGACCCGATCCGAAAGCGGATAGCCCGCCTACTAGCAGTCGTGTTCTGGCTGTACTTGGTCGCGGGTGCATGCTCGTACATTGCTGGATCTGAATCATTTGTGAACGGCTGGTCTGACTCAACGCGACATCGATTCTTGATTGCAATCCAATTCGGTGGTTGGCTCGTGCTTCTGACTGCGATGGTCGTGGTTGTGGCGGTTCGTGTTCGCCAACGCAATGCATTCGGTGCCTATCAAGCAACGTTTAACTGGGCTCAAGAGAACCTTACGTTTGCAATCGATGCGCGACGTCACCTTCGTGCCGCGTATACGCAGTGGCTCATGATCGCTGCCATGGTCTCGAGAATTGTGTGGTACCCGCTCGGTCGCGAGGCGTCCGACCGGACTGCATTCGAGGGGATGTTGGCTGGCGACGAAGCTGTTCTTAAATTCGACCTCGCACAAATCGAACTCTCCGACCAGGGTCGAATTGCCCTACTCGCCCGTTTGCGACAGATGTTTGTCCGCCGAGGTTGGCTGCGAACGCAGTTTGACCACGCCCGTGCGGCGTACCAAGCAGAAATTGCATTCATTACCGGTGACCCGCTCGAGCAACATGATCCGATTGGCTGCCCATCGGTACCACCCGTGGAAGATCTTTTGGCCGATGATGCTCGAGGAGACAGATTCCTCTTCGCCAAAAAACTCCTTGGCGGTGAATTTGATGCGAGGCTCCTTGGCGCGGCAACTCAGAACAACCTCGATACGGTCTACTCGAATATCATGGCTGACAGCCGAATGCACACTGTCCTTCAATCACAAAATCCATTTGCAACCGGGGCGGACTTTCTCGCTGACATCGTGCCTGACGAACAAACAAAAGTTCCTCCGCATGTCTTGAAGTCACTTCATGTTCCAAGCGATGAAATTTTGAAAATGACATCTCATCTCTGGTGGCCAGACACGCAACTATTGCCCGTGCCAGCGGCGAATTACGCCGAGCTCCACCCGAGTCAGTTGGTGACGCTGGATCGGCTCAATGATTCGGTCGTCATGGTGTCCGTGTTGGCTGAGGTCTCACAGGGCTTTGTGAATTCAGACGTCAGCATTCTTGAAGATGCTCGATTGGGCGACGAGAGCGTCGATGGCTGATGAACCATCTATTTGGGGTCGGCCCGGAGTGCCTCGCCCCCGAGTAGACGAGCCGGGCCTTGGCGGTCGGCCGCCAAGGCCTGCGGAGACGCCAGTTGGCGGTGGACCTCGCCCAACGCGACCCAGGCCATCAGACCTCGACAATCCGGTACCTTCTGTAACCCGTCGAAACCCACCAATCGAACCTCAGCGAGTTGGCCGGGTGGCACGGTCCAAACTCGGCATGGGCCTCGCGGGAGGAGTTGCGTGTCTGGCGGCAGTCGGGCTGATCGTGACGCGCAGCGATTCCACAGACAGCGCTGTCACCAATGTCGCCTCGATCATCGAGCCAGTGGATTCAACACTTGCATCGGCTGTCACCGAACCGCCGGCGAAGTCAGATACAACTAGGGCGACAGTCGCAGTTGCGTCAGGTAACGCGAGCGCATGGGAATCAATCGCGCGCTCTGTCGTCTTTATAGAGGCTGATGGCAGCGCATGTGGCTGGACTGGTTCGGGCTCTCTTGTCGGTGACGGGTCGTATGTGCTGACAAACCAGCACGTCGCGGGCGACGGGGAATGTGACCTCACGGTGTGGCTAACCGACTCAACCGCTTCTGTCCCAACAAAGTCAATGACGGGAAATGTCATCATCTCTGATGACCAATTAGATCTCGCGATACTCCGCTTGAGCGACTCGACCGGCGGAGTCTTCAAAGATGGCTCCCGCGCGCCTATTCAATTTGCGGACGAATTGCCCCAACTCGGTGACAAGTTGACAATCCTCGGCTATCCAGGCATCGGTGGCTCGACTATCACTCTCACGAGCGGCGATTACTCCGGGCTAGATAATTCTGAAGAATTCGACTTCCTCAAGACAACTGCCAACATGAACCCGGGAGTCAGCGGTGGAGTGGCCCTCAATGCTGAAGGAAAATTGGTGGGAATTCCAACGGCCGGTCGTGGTGCGGAGGTTGTGTGTGATGGAGGCGCAGACTGTGTCGCAAATGGCTCAACAATCGGACTGCTAAGGCCAGCCAAACTCGCGCAGCAGCTCTTGAAACAGGCGCAGAGCACGAATGGTTAGCCCGGAAGACTGATCGCGAATTCGGAGTTGATTTGTGAACAACATTGATCTCAACAGTCTGCGAAAGGCCGTACGCGATGGACAGAACCAGGTCAGCTCGCATGTCAGTGCGCCCGATGCTCCGAGCGAACAAGTTGTTGAAATTCCGAAAAGACGAGCCACAAAGGCATTGCTTATATTCGTTGGCTTCGTGTTGATCGGCGTGACCGCGGCTGCCGTCGCATGGAATGCAAGCTCGCGTTCGGCTCGTGACGAAAATAAATCCCTTGGCCAATCGCAGGGCGTTGCCACGGAAACAAGCGTTTCGGCCGGCATCAGCTTTCCCACGATCACGAGACTCTCTGAGGAATCTGATGTCATCGTGGCGCAGCGCTTGGTCAATTCGTTTGTCAGCCCTATCGCTGTTGACGGCCGGTGGGGACCACAAACGGATGAAGGCGTTGCGCGTCTTCGAGCCGAACTTGGAGCATCGGACGGAGTCTCGATTGACGAAAAAGTCTGGAAAGCTGCGCTTTCTCACCTCGAGCAGAATCTGGCGGAAAGTGGAAGACGTGATCGACCTCAGCGAAGTCTGCAGAGCATTTCTGTGCCAGGAACTGTTCTGTTGATTGAGGTACGGGAAGGGGGTGACCGGACGAAGACTTGGAGGTACGTGGCACCTGACAGTCTCAGTCTTCTGGATCTCCAGCTCTCGATGAGCGAACTCAACCCGGAGAAGACTTTGGGCGGTTGGAAATTTTGCCGCTCACAGACTGGAACTGCTTGGGGACCCATGACCCGATCCTGGTGGGCTTACCCTGACCGACGTTTGAGTTTCGCCGTAGATGACCAGGAGGGATTTTTATCTCTTACAGTCACCGAAGCGCGCGGAGTTTCGTTGACGGAGTGTTCGACGTACAAACAATAAAAAGTGGGTTGATCGTAAGCAGTCAGATCCTCAGGGCACGTCAGTCGGGTGCCAAACATTGAGATTCAGTGTGAGTTGTTGTGCGAGAGCCTCTGGTAATTCAGATCGCATTGCAATCTGGTCTATCGAGGTCTCGTCTTGCGGAATCCGGCCACCCATCAGCACGCCGAACCACTTCTCCCGGTCCTTCACCACACGAAACTGCTTCTCATCTTGGGTGCCTGCGACAAATGGTTCGCAAATCATGATCGGTCGCCCACTCAGCAACGCCTTTGACCCCAGTCGATCGACCCGGCCCGTCCGTTGTTCAAGCGTGCTGGGGTTCCAGTCGAGGTCGTGATGAATCACATGGCGACAGTCGCGGTGGAGGTCGACCCCCTCTGCCATCACCGAACTTGTCACTAGGACGTCGGGTGGAAATGGGCTGTTGAAGACATCAACAATCCTCCGTCGACGATCGGCCTTGGTCTCACCATTTGCGATTGCGACGATCGACTCGGTGCGCTTGTTCACATCTATTGAATCGAGCGAGTCCCAAAGGCCGAGTTTTTCCTCGGAGGTCATCATTCCGATTCGCCGCGCGAACTCAGTAATGCGAACGTGGAGCGCGACACCACTTCCATCTGCCTTAGCCAGCGCATTTCCCACCGCCTTTGCAGAACTTGCGCTGTTTACATCGACATATCGAACAATCAGGCTGGGAAGTTGTACAAACCTGTGAACGACGTCTGCCAAGAGTGAGGCGTCGGTTGGCGAAAGGGACGCACCCTTGCCGAGCAGTACGACTTCGCCCTTGAGCGCTCGCGTTCCCGGGCTGTCAGAATCGAAGATTGTCCGGCCGCGCTCAGACAGCCGTTCGATCACGTCATCAGGTTCGTCTGCTTTGATTCCAAATTCACGTCCAGCGTGCTCGACAATCCAGTCGTTAAGTGCGCGCGCGATATGGCGCTGCACTGCGCGTCCGGTTGCCCGGTAGAAGCAGAACACGATTGTCTTCTCGCCGTTCGCCCAGTTCTGCAGGCAGCGTTGAACCGTGGCAGTCACCTTCGGGTGAAGTGACAGCACTTCTGTGTTCGACGATGGGATGGCTTTCGTGATCTGTTGTAAGTACCAATCAACGACCTCTGCCGACTCTTGCTGTGCCTGCGCATCTCCGTCAGCGCCTTCTTCGTCGACAGCTCCACGCGTCGTGAGGTACGCCTCAAATGAGGAAGCCAGGCCGTCAGCAAATAGGGCCCGTGTCTTTTTCCCACTCTCGATCCCCGACAGGGCGACCAAAGACTGGGCACGCGCAGCGAGCAGAAAGGGGAGCACACTTTGGTTCTCAATTTGTAGACCAGACTCAGGGCTTCGTTCCAGGTCGGGATGGGTGCGCTGGCCAACCAGGTGGGTTCTCCGACGTCTTTTGGTGTGCCGAATCACCCAAGGACGTAATGCCTCCGACGCGACGTTGAGTTTTTCGACAGCATCCCGCGCAAGGCGGGCAACCGCTTGAGCAGCTTCAGAAGAGTCACGTAAGTCTGGATTGGAACTCTCGAACAGGCCGGCTTCTTCGGCGGACAGTCGGGGCCAATGATTTTCGAGTACGAGAGATGCGCCTTGGGCTGCATCAAGTGACTTGGACAGTTCACCCATTAATGTCTCGAACCTCGCCAAGCTGGTCTCGTCCATTCGGACACCTTTGAAAAGGCGGAGAACCCGGACAAGTTCGTGGTGTCCAAGCTGAAATGGAGTCGCAGTCATCAGCAACATGCGTTCGAACACCCCGCCCAGGGCCCCCTGAAGTCGTTCGCCGTCAACGCCGTCTTCATTCTGAAGGAGACCACGAAGCGTGTTCGGGTTCTTTAGGTGATGCGCCTCATCAAGAATCAACAAAGGCAACTCGGCATCAAGCAATTTGAGCGAGCTGTCCCAGACGCTCTGCAGGGATTCACCAAGTTGAACACGCAACCGACGCAGCCTGGAGTCAAGATTCGAGCTCGATCGGAGGGGCAGATCAGCCAGTTTGTCCTTGAGTTCCGTCAGATCGATTTGCGGTAGGGCTGCCACAACAGACTGTGGAATCGGGTCGTCAGTGAGAGGCGTGCGCGGATCGTGCGAATTCCAGATTTCCTTCCACTTTGCTGGCGGGGAATCGAGCAACATTCGGACAATGTTCGGAGTGAAGTCTTTTCGCCGGAGTAGTTGTCCTGCGAAGCGGTGAAAGATGCGCGCCTGCCCGCTCAACGTTCGACTCCGTTTGAAGACATGTTTAATCAGTGCGAGTTGAATAAACGGGTCATTCAGCGACGAAGTCAATGCCCAATGAGAGAGAAAGATGATGTGTTGGCGGCTATCGGGCTCGTCATCAAGCAGACGAAGAAAGTCTTGACCTCGGCGAATGGTCGACTCGGTGGCTCTGATGCCGTGATCTTTTGGAAGGCAGTTGTCGCGAAATACCGACCAATCCTTTGGCCACTTCTCGCCAACAGCCGATGGCACCATGACGACGACCTGGCTCTCGGGATTGGCCATCACAACGGATGCAGCAACGGCAAGAGCAACGAAGGTTTTTCCCATGCCGACGTCATCGGCCAAGATCAGGCCCGGCTGTGTCTCTAGGCGGCTGCAAATCTCCATTGCGGTGACACGTTGTCGTTCGGCATCGTCATGCGGGATGCGGTCGCTGGTGAGGTCGATTGCATTCGCGAAGTTCCAGGTAGTCATCGCGTCACCTCGGAGAAGACGGCGTGAACGTAGCTATCGAGCGAGTCGTCCTGACCCTTTTCTGAGAGTGACTCCGAGAGTTCAGACAATCTCGCGAGGCAGATTCGTACCCGTGAGTGAACATCGTCTCGGGACGCGTCGGTGGCCAGCATTGACCACGGAATTCGACTGACCGTGAGTGCCAGTTCGGCCAGCAAGAACCGGATTTCACCATGCAAGCGACCTTCTGTGCCGGCTGAATCAACAAGGAGTTGACCGATGTGTTCGGGTCCGAGAGTGCCTGACAGTCGCCATTCGAGGGAATCGATGCTGTGTATCCGTTGGTTCAATCGGCGCTCAATGCCCCACAGCGCAGCTGATGATCGGCGAATTCGTTGCAGCAGGAATCCTGACGAATCGAAACGCTTGAGGGGGTCCAATTCGTCCGCCAAATTGTCGGCCCGAGCCACTTTCTTTGCCAGCTCATCCTCCAGCGCCTGGCGAAGCGGACGAGTAGAGGCCAAAACTGCAAGAAGAACATCGACGGATAGAGATCTGAGTTCGATCGGACTTGTCAGTAACGACGAATCCGCGATGTTGACTATCCAAATCGCCCGGCCGAGCCCCTTGGGTGTCAACCACTCAACGTTCAAGATTGTTGGCAGGCGGCGCTGTGAGTCTTCGAGCTCAATGACAACCTCCGCTGGCAAACCGCGAGACGTCCACGTTGTGTTGTTCATCAGTTCGATGGAACCTTCGCCGCCACGAGCCCACACGACGCGCCATTCGGAAGGTAAGTCACCCGCTGCGAAACTCAGCTCAACCTCGGTAGGAGAGACAACGAGCGCCTGGAGAAAGGCCGGATGGAGCGGCGTTACATCCGGCTCATCCTCGTCTCTGTCGTCTGCGTCCCACTCTGCGTCATCGCTGATTTCAGAGCCAAGTGGAATGAGCTTTTTCAGAGCCTTTCCCTCGGTCGACGCCAGGCGAGCACCGATCCAAAGGTTGACCTCGCGATGTGGTCGGGGATCAATCCCCAGACCCTTCCTCGTCATGTTTGAGGACCCGATGGCCGTCGCGATCCAGTCACTCGACTGGTACTGCAAACACTTCGCGTGAACCCGGCGGTCGGGGTCAGTTGCGGACTTATCGGAGCTTGAACCGTACGCAACGACGCGATGATCAATCGATGGGGGAGCGCAGTCGGCCAAGTCGACAGGCGCGAAGACTGTTTCATGCCCCAACTGCGCGTGAACCGGAACGACAAAAGTAGAAGTCAGGGGCGTGCCACGGTCGCGTTCACGTTCGATTGGTGCGAACAGTGTTTTCGCTCCAGCCGAGGCACCGTCTTTGTCCCAAAAGGGAGACAGCGCCGTCAAAGAGTGGGGTTTCATCCCCGACCACACCTTTGGAAAACCGTCAAGCAGCGATCGTCCTCGACCAGTCGAACCAAGGAAGAACCGTGTGCCGCGCGAATTGCTGTCCGCGAGCGGCGCAGCGTCGATCCGCTGTTCAAAAAGCTGGATTGTTCCAAGTGCACGCGCGTGGGGGCCAGGACGCATTGAGTCGCCCGGGCTCAGCGCGACGAAATCGCGAAGTTCAGATGCCAGGTCTCGCAATACGGAACGTGGAACTGAACACGATTCGTCTAGTTCGAAAGCGACAGCAACCTCTACCTGGCGGCGATAGCCCGCTTCGGTGAGATTCGCTGACCCGATGATCACCCGGGTGGTCTTCTCCCACATCAGCACGGCAACCTTGGCATGCAACAGCGCGTAAGGAACTCGCACCGGAAGTAGATCCCATCGCAGGTTTCGTACGTTTGGCTGGCAGCTTTGATCGACAAGAACTGAGACTTGTGTCGTCGCTAGTTTTTCTTCTTCCTCAAGCAGCCCAGCGATGTCGAGACCCGATGAACCCTCGGGGTCACGGGTTGAGATCGTCAGAAATCTGGCCAGACAATCAGCAGCAAAGAAGTCGGGGTCAAACGTAAACGACGTGGCAATACAAGCCACGGGGTCTCCAGAGCCGTCATCGGGAAGCCACTTCTCGAGCAGCTTCATGGTGCAACGTCCTTGAGGAACGATTTCATCGCGTACAAGCGGTAGGGGTGAACAAATGCCTCGAGTTCAAATTCGATGTCTTGGGCCTCTGTATACAGAGACCGGATCACCCAGCCTTTGTCGTGCTGCTCGAACCACGGTCGTTTTCCGGCGGGTGGCTTCCTTGTCTGTACGTCTTCATGGTGCACCATCAGGCTCTCGACAAAGTCGCCGACAGTCCCGAGAGAAAAGAACTTGATGAGACGGCTTTGGAGTATCCCTGCAAGACCTCCTTCGAGGTCGCCGAGAGATTCTTCCGCCTTTGTTAGCGCGCTCGGCAGAACAGAGAAACACCTGCCCAACACTTCATCGTCCACCAAGTGCCCGATCTCCACTGGCTTGGACACGTTAACGGTTGAACGCCGAGCTATTTTTCGAAACGCTGAAGTCAGAGTGTTTGCGACTAATTCGTAGTCTCGTATTGCGGTCAAGCGGCGGCGCAAGTCGCCCGAGATCTGCGCCGACAAAAGTGATGCGATCATGTCGAATTCGTAGTCGCCCGCGATCTTGCCGATCAGGCGAGCCACTTCCGATCGCACATTGCTTTCATCGTCAGTCAGCCATCGACGGTAAAGGCTCCGTTCGTGCTGGCCCATTCGTTCGGGATGAAAGGCGCCCGCAATCTGTGAGACAAGATGCTTGCCCTCGTCGAGTGAGCAGTGGCCCGAGCGAAGCGAACTCTCAATCTCAACCCGAAGTTTCTTCCGGAACGCTTGACCGGAACTGCCCGTGGCTCCATCAACGAAACCACCCCGAAACTCAGGATCGTCGAGCTCCCATGCGCGGATCAGCTCGAAAGATTGGGGCCCTGAGCGACGGGCATCGTCGAGCACTCGAAGGTCGCGCGCGAGCGGCAGGTAAACCCCCGTGAAGCCGAAGACCCCCGGCGACTTCAGGTAGTTGCGGGCGGACAAACGCTCACCGCGCTTGTAAACCGACCACGTCTTGCTCGAGCCCGGCACGCCCGACGCGTCGAGCGCCTTCAACTGGGCATTCGTCTTCGCAAACGAAGCGAGGACGAGCCACTCGAAGCACAGCGACGGAGTCGAAACCCGATCTTCGGGCGGGATGTCGTGGAGGCCTTCGCTCGCCAGAGCACCCACAGCGGAGGCGGTCACGAATCGAATTCGTTGCATGCGCGCCCGCACGCTGGGCAGTAGTTGTTCGGCCAACTGTTCGGCAATCGACGCAAGCCCCAACGGATCCAGGCTGCCCTCCCCAGCCACCGCCGGGTCTGCCTCGGTCAATTCAGGAATAACTGTCAACGCCGCCCCTCACCTCATGCGACTTTACGTCCCGGGTGTCAGAGAGTGGAATTGTCGCGCCGGCTAATGACGGTCTCGTTACGACGATTTGAAGCAACGTTTTTTGAGTGCTGCTTTTTCCTTATAGCGGCCGGGATCTTTTGGGAGTTGTGCCACACGCTCCACCTAAAGTTGGCGTATCTCGGCGATGAAGGAGGGGACCGTGCTCGAATTTGAGGACTTGAAATCGGGTGTCCGCGTCAGGGGTCTCCTTGCTGGGGTTGATGTCGACATCATCGCCGTCGAAACAGCCGGGCCAGACATGGCGAACGTTGTCTTTCGAAATGACGCGGGTCAGCTCGTCGACCGTCTCGTCAGCCGCGATGACCTCGCCCGACTCGAGATTCCCTCGTCGAACCGCTGGTCTTTCGACGCCCCGGGCGACAAGTTCAAGTTGGCGTCTGAAGCTCGGCGCATTCAGCTTGCCCACCTCTTTGACCCGTTCACAGCAGTCGCCTCGGCGACGATCGATCCTTTGCCTCACCAGATCGAAGCCGTATACGAGCGGCTGCTCCCTCTTCAACCCTGTCACTTTTTGCTCGCCGATGACCCCGGTGCTGGCAAGACAATCATGTCGGGCCTCTACATCCGTGAACTGATCCTGCGGGGAGACCTCGATCGTTGCCTGATCATCGCCCCCGGCAGCTTGGTCGAACAGTGGCAGGACGAACTCAACGACAAGTTCAACCTCCGCTTCGACATTCTGAGCCGAGACATGATCGAGGCTGCCGTCACTGGTAATCCGTTCAACGAACGCAACATGCTGATCGCGCGCCTCGATCAGCTGAGCAGAAACGAAGATCTCAAGACACGTCTGGCTGCGTCGGACTGGGATCTCATCATTTTCGACGAAGCGCACAAGCTGTCGGCCCATCTCTACGGAGACGAAGTCAAGCGCACCCAACGATTCGATCTCGCGGAACTCGTGCGCGACAAGACCCGGAATCTGCTTCTATTGACGGCCACTCCTCACAATGGAAACAACGAAGATTTCCTGCTGTTTCTCACGCTGATTGACCCTGACCG
>Ga0169931_10007742_pt1 | contig 15849 bp, 13 predicted proteins | sample Kivu_15m_20L_FD_129675 | JGI IMG/M metagenome (GOLD analysis project Ga0169931, IMG submission 129675) | Freshwater microbial communities from Lake Kivu, Western Province, Rwanda to study Microbial Dark Matter (Phase II) - Kivu_15m_20L... | ecosystem: Environmental > Aquatic > Freshwater > Lake...
ATTCACAGTTAGTGAGATTACTACACCGCTGTCAGCAGCAAAGCAGGCCTGCTGGGTTGATTTTGTTTGAAATTGATCAGTTTAGCGATCTGATGGCTGAGCATCACCATCAGTCGGCCGAACAGGCGTTGCAAACCGTCAGTAAGATTTGTCATCACTTTATCCGGCATGGCGATTTGTTTTGTTATCTGGAGAACGGTTGTTTTGCTATCGTGCTGCCTGATTGCCAGCCGGACAAAGTAATGCTGCTTGCAGAAATATGCCGTGACGCGATTGCAGAACCAGCGCCAGCACTACAGCAGGTTCAATTGCCGTTAACTGCCAGTTTTGGCGTGTCTTCGACTCTGACCAGTGGATACTCGGATAGCACACTATGGCGTCATGCAGATCAGGCATTGTATCTGGCGAAACATCACGGCCAAAACCGCGTAGAATGTTTTTCGAGTCAACCTACTGCCAGCAGACCGTTGCATTCAGGCACTTTAAGCACAGATTTAGCAGTCTAAACGCTAGAGCGTATAGACTTGTTAAGCACAAGCTTTAAGCCAACAGCAGAAAACCATCCGGCACTTTGTCGCGTAAAAAAATCTCGAGCTGTTCGTCGTTTAATGGCTTGGCGAAAAAATAGCCCTGACCGATGTTGCATTTGTGTTTTTTCAGCAATTGTAATTGCGCCCGGTTTTCCACACCTTCGGCAACCACTTTTAACTCCAGCTTTTGTACCATTGCAATGGTAGAAGCGATGATTTGGTAATCTGCGTCATTTTCCAGCATGCCAAACACAAAAGACTTATCAATTTTAATGACGTCGACCGGCATTTGTTTTAAATAACTCAGTGAAGAGTAACCGGTGCCAAAATCATCAATCGAGAAGCAAAAGCCCATAGCCTTTAGTTGACGCATCGCGCTGAGCGTCGCGTCAATGTTTTTTACCAGCGTCCGCTCCGTCAGTTCCAATTCAAAATGGCTGGCGGATAAAGCAAACTCCAGTAGCAACGTTTGCAGAACTTTCGGCAGCTTAGGGTCCAGAAACTGACCGGCAGACAAGTTAATCGCCAGCCGAATATTTGGATAACCACGGTTAATCAGCGATTGCACGAGCTCAAAACTGCGCCGGAACACCCAGTATCCTAATTCAACCATCTGCGGTGAGTTTTCTAATACCGTAATAAACTCATCCGGCGTCACAATACCGCGTTGCGGATGTAACCAACGCAGCAAAGCCTCAAAGCCAACCAGACGTCCTGTCGCTAATTCAATCTGTGGCTGCAATACCAGATAAAACTGTTGCAGGCGGATGGCTTCCTTGATGTCGCTTTCCAGCTGAATGCGGCTGGATAATTTCTGGAACATTTGCTGATTATAGGGCGTACAAGCGCCACCGCCTTGTTCTTTGGCGTTATACATCGCGATATCCGCCTGACGGATCAAATCTTCCGGCAAGGTATTTGGATCGCTGGTCATCGCGATACCGATACTGCCGGTGACATAAAACAGCTGACCATTTAACTCAATAGGCAACTGCAACGCCTGTAAAACGTCCAGAGCCAGTCGTTGTGGCTCTGCATCTGATTTGATATCTGTTAACACCAGCACAAACTCATCACCGCCAAACCGGGCAGCTAAATCACTGGTTGCCACACTCGCTTTCAGCCGTGCAGCCGCCTCAACGAGTAACTGATCACCAGCCGCATGTCCCTGTGTATCATTGACTAACTTAAACTCATCCAAATCTAAAAACAGTACAGCCAGACGGCCTGGATGTTTTTCCAATGCAGCTAAATACTTTTTTAATTGGAACAACAGCATATTGCGGTTAGGCAGACCCGTTAGCAGGTCATACATTGCTATATTTTCCAACTCGCGGGTATTTTGTTCAATTTGCTGGTGTAAGTGCTCCAGTTCAATGCTCAGTTGTTGCGCCGACTGGTTTAACACATCAAGCTCATCTTCAAACACAAGAGGCGGCTGGCGGGATTGCGCACGAAACTCATGGAAACGACGTTGCGCCAGCAATGGCAAGTGATTAGCCATCGTTAGCAGGCGTTGGCTCAGACGTTGTGTGCTATAAAAAATCACCACCGCTAACAGCACAAAACAAGCCAGCGCAAAGGAGATCATTTGTAACTGATAGTCGCTACGGGCACGGGTAAACTTGTTGGTATCATCGACCAATGCCAGATAATAGCCATGGCCATTACCGACCAGCGGCAGAAAACTGATCAGGAAGTTCTCTTCCCCCATTTTGATCGGCAAACCGTGTTCCATCGCCTGCTGTACCGTTGCATCAGCGGATAAGGCAGCAAATACCGAAGCCATCCGGCTGGCATTAGATAACGATAACAATTGCAGATCTCGCGCCGGTCGTTGCAAATCGCCGTCAATTTTTACAATGGCGACTTCAGAACCGATGCCTTGTTTAAGCGAAGACAGCACGTCCAGCAAGGTGGTTGACAAAGCGACCACCGCAACATCGCCTTTTTCGTTTTGTACCGGAACTAGCACCAATTTATAACATTGTTCAGCACAGGTAATTTCACTAAACGGCTGCAGCTCCATCAAGACCTGCTGCGCTGCTTGCCGCACACGAGCCGGCACTAACGGGGTTGAGGCATATAACAAGACGCCTTGCTGATTAAACAACCACTGTTGTTCGACATTGAGATGCAAAGCAATAATGTCAAAATGACGACCTAGTTCAATGGCAAACTGACTAAAATCCGCCTGCGAACGCACCTTACTGATATCGGTAAAAGATTCCAGCCAGCTACGTAACTGATTCTCCAGTAACAAATTTAAATGTTCAAATTGTTGCTGTCGTAACTCCAGCTGTTTTTGCTGCTGCTGATGGAAATCCTGATCCATTTTGACGATGGCGTAGCTGGTCAGCACCACCGTCATCAGCAACAAAGCGGACAAGGTGAGAGCTAATATTTTCCAGGGCAAACTCAGAAATCGACGCATTAATCAGAACCAATACATTAACTGCACAGCCCACAAATCGTGATGCCGGTAACGATTAATAGCAACATCGGGGACTACGTTGGGGCCAAGTCGGCCAGTGCCGGTGATCCAGTGGTACTCCATGACTAAGCGAAAATTGTCACTGAAATCCTGGCTAAACCCAACTGCCCGATCAAACTGGTAGCCGAAATAGGCTGGAATCAGACCGCCGCTGGTGGCCGGTAATAAAGCGCCACGCCGATCATCTTTATTGGCAACATACCAATCATAACTGGCATATAGCCGACTGGTTGGCGTCAAATTAAAACTGCCCAATACGAATATTCCTTGGGCAAATTGGTCCCGATGGAAGCCCGGCAGATAAAAATTATCGGCCACAACCCGTTCCTGCATCAATTCACTGGATAGTTCCCAAAACTCTGCGCTATAACGCCAATTCAGCATAAAACGCTGCACACGGAAGTCACCATCTGTGAATAAATCATCCTGACCCTTGCGATAGTTGAATTTCGAGTCAAGCAAGGAAATGCCCCACTGCGATTGCTGCTGCTCAGGTCTAAAATACCAACTCATCTGGTGAACTTTATCCTGCTCCGTCTCGCCACGAATCTGAGTTCCCACTACCCGGCGGGCCGATTCTTTTTTAATCGGCATACCACCCCAGCTCCAATTAAACTCCAATTCGCCAGCCAGAGTGTGATGGATAGATTGCAAAGCGACCCCTTCGCTACCGACTGCAGTATCGCGAAAGGCATCAAAATACACGGACTGTGGCAAAACGATCATCGGCCTTGTCATCGGCACATCGCGAGTACCTGAATATAACCAATGCATATTCTTGAAACGACCAGCATAAAAATTCAGTTGCCAATCAAGGCTGTGATAGGCGGTCCAATGCACAAAAACATAATCTATGCGCCAACCGTCTGCATAGCGGTTCCCCCCATTTAACGACATCAATTGCGCAGCGACGCGCACTGACGGCGAAATCTGATAACTGCCATTAATGCCAAGCTCGGTTAAATCAGTGCTGACATCGCCATCGTTGTTGACAAAATTACTACCGCTGGCTTGCATCAGCCCCTGCGAAACAAAGCCATGCCAATGCCAGTTATCTGCGGCAATGCTGTACATGCTGTGTAATGACAACATTACACAACTAATGGGTAAGAGGAATGACTTTAACAACCTGAGATCCTTCCAGTGTTTCAATATATCCGATAGCACCCGGCGTTTTTGCAATCATCGCCAGCATGGTATTTTTATCCTGCAACAAACCAGGGGCTGTGCCAGTCCCTGAATAAATCAGTTTCTGCCAGACCCGCTCTAACTGATAAGGGAACAATTGCAACTGGTCACGACAAAATTGTTGATGAGACCCAGAACTGGCGGGCAGCACAAAAACTTTAATCGCAGTACCATCCGGCCAGACCACTTGCCGCATCAAAAAAATACTGCGTAATTGCGCGCGGGACAAGCTACTGACAGCGACGGACGGATGGGCAATAACGGTTGTAGCCGGAACATTTTCAGCCGCGGCCAGCGATGTTGAACAGATTAATAGACACAGATAAATGAAACGCTTCACGTCTTCCCGCCGTACCGGCCAACCGCCCCGCCGGTATCCTTGTGTTGTTTAACCATGCCAGTATAGCTGATCCAAAATAAATTCCAGCAAAAGTTATTCAGCAAAAGTTATTTAGCAAAACAATAGTTTACATAATAATAGCAACTCAGGACATCATGAATGGCTTCAGCTAAGGCTAATTTCCGGACAATTTTGCCAAGCTTTTACAACTCTGGCTGCTGCACTGCCACCGAATGCAAAGCAATCGATTGGTGATCTGCGAAAACAGGGACACTGGATAGCTATGTTTGCTGACCAAACACCGACTTTTTAGCAAAGATTGCTTGTAAATCTGCTTGATACAGTAACACTATAGACAGTGTCATCACGGAACAAAGGGAACTAGCCTTGAATGCAGCTGAATGTGCAAGTCAGGTCGGGGAAATTTTTGCGCTGCCCGATACGTGCCTGAAAATAAAAGAGATCATTGACCACGAATCAAGCAGTATTGAGGCAATTGCCGAGGTTATTTCATACGACCCTATTTTATCTTCTAAGTTGCTGCGGCTGGCTAACAGCGCGTTGTATAGCTTTCCTCGTCAGGTTGACTCGGTAGAAAAAGCCGTGTTATTGCTCGGTGAAACTCAGGTTTATAATCTGGTTATCGCCAGTGGCGCTACTGAAGCTTTTGGCGCTTTGCAGCGTGATGTGATTCCGCTGGAGCAGTTTTGGGAGCACAGCATCCATACAGCGCTGATTGCAAAGTATCTGGCAGCTCAACTTGGTTATAAACGTGATGAACCGGTCTATCTGAGTGGTTTGTTGCACAATATTGGTGAATTAGTGATTGCCCAGCTACAACCGGAGCTCGCTAAAATTTGCACCAAATTAACCGGGCACGTACCGCCGTGGCGCAAACAACACGAATTGCTGGGGTTTACTTTTGTTGATTGCAGTATTGAATTGTTGAGGCTTTGGCAGCTGCCCGAGCGGATTTACTCGCCGTTAGTTCAACTGGACCAACCGCAGTGGTCGGAGCCTGATAAATTGGGTTTATTACTCCATGTAGCTCGTTGCCTTGCCTTATCAGAAGCAAATAAAGACCAGTTTCAGTTGTTTGATTTGATTGATAAACATGCCCTTGATGTACTGGGTCTGAAAAAATCGGATCTGGACGACGCCTCCAGTTATGCATTTTTAGAGGGGATGGCGATCCTCTCTTTATTAAATCCTGCATTGGTCGCTATTTTTTAACATACGAAACAGCACTGGCTCTCACGAGGATGCCAGTGCTGTGTATTGGTCTTAATGCTGCGACGGCTGCACCAGCGTCATCTCTTTGAGCAGATGCTCTGCCCCATCAACCTCTTGCATCATCCATAAAACAAAACGGATATCCACATGAATAGCTCGCGTCACTGCGGGATTAAAATACCAGTCTTTACTGATTGACTCGAAGGTAGAATCAAAATTTAGCCCAACCAGTTCACCGCGACCGTTCATCACGGCCGAGCCCGAATTACCACCGGTGGTATCAGCACTGGATAAAAAGTTAACCGGTACCGAGTTAAATGGTAAAGCGGGCTGGCCACCTAACGTTTTGCGGAAATAGCTACCATACTGGTTGGCCTGATAAGCTGTTACCAACTCATCCGGTAAAGCAAATTCCCCGTTAGCCTGTCGTTTTGCAATCATGCCGCGCACCGAAGTAAATGGGGTTTTGTAAACACCATCCGCCGCCGGATAGCCGTCTACGTGACCATAAGTGACCCGTAACGTACTGTTGGCGTCCGGATACACCGGTTTGCCTTGCGATTGATTGTAAGCAATAACTGCTTGCATAAAAGCAGGACGTTTTTGTAACAGCAACCCCTGAATGGTTTTTTGCTGCTGATCCAATTGGGCTGCGATCGGATAAACCGCCACGGCAGCACGGATAAATGGATCGGACGATTTAGCAAAATCTGCCGGTTTTTTACCAAGCCAGGCCAGCCGGCCCTCGGCAGTATGAAGCTCAGTTTTGCTATACCAGGGCTTTAGTTGTGCAGCAATAGCCGACTCAGACATTGCAGCGCTTAGTTGCAACGCTTGATCCAGAGCAGAAAAACGCTCAGCAGCGGGCTGGCGCAGGTAATTGGCTAACTGCTGACTCCACAGTGTCAAATCGACGGTCGCATCAAAACTGGTGTCCAACCGTTGTAACCGACCTTGCCACATCTTTAAATCGCGCTGCTGAAAACCAACTTCCCGTTGCGCATCCGGTAGTTCGTTTTGTTTAGCGAGCTTGTACAAATCAAGGGCCGCTTTAAACAGGTCACCCCGTTTGGCATTTTCAAAATACCAGGTTTGCTGTAAAAACTGCTGTTCTTGTTTAACGACTGCAGCCAATTCATCAACAGACTGCAGCATTGACTTACGCTGTGTACTGGCACTGAGCCAGTCGGTCAACGCCGCTTGCTGGCGTTCTTTTAAAGCAGGAACATCAGTCGCGTTAAAGCCAGCCAGTAAACCCTGCATTTTTTTCATCCGGTTATGGTAGCCTTTCACCACTGCGGCATAACGAACCTGTAGTGCAGGATCTTGCTGGCCAAAAAGTTCAATAGTGTCAATCATCTGGCGATAAGTGGCGATCGCTTGTGGGTATTGCCATTGCTGAGCAAACCGAATTTCCTCCGCTAAGCGGTAGCGGCTGGTTTGCCCGGGGTAACCGGCCAAAATGATACCATCACCCGCCTGAACACCTGCGGCGTTGACTTTCAGGTAACTTTTTGGCTTGTAAGGCACATTGTCTTTCGAAAAGGGCGCCGGTTTACCGTCTTTTCCTACATAAGCACGTAAAAATGTATAGTCACCGGTGTGGCGCGGATACTCGTAGTTATCAGTGTCGCCACCGAAATTACCGACAGACCCGGCTGGCGCATACACCAGCCGCACATCTTGAATCATCAATTGTTTAATCAGAAAGAACTGCAGGCCATGGTGGAAACTCACCACGTTACAGCGGGAATTTGCTGCTTGTTCACACTGCGAGATTAACTGTTTGCGTGTGAGCTCCGTCGCATCAAACAATGCTGCCGGGGATAAATCACTACGCTGCGCCTGACGGATTTCGCGGGTCACATCAAGCACCTGCTCGGTGACATAAAACCGCTCTTGCGGACCAGCGGGTAACTCCTGCTCTCTGGTTTGTGCTAAAAAGCCCAGCTCAATCAGATTGTTTTCAGCGCTGGAGTTTTGTTGGATGGCGCCATAACCACAATGATGGTTGGTGATCACCAAGCCATCCGGTGACACAAATGACGCCGAACAATAGCCAAGGCTCACCATAGCGTTTAACGGATACTGGTTTAAATCGGCCAACTGACTGGCTGGGATTTCAATGCCACGCTGAATTAGAGCAGGCTGTAACTGAGTCAGTTGGTGTGGCTGCCACTGCCCTTCATCAGCCTGCAGCGAGGTAGCTAAACTAATCGCCAACAAAGCGGGCCAGGTATTTTTATAGTTCATGCCAATGTTCCGAAGCAAAAACCGCCACATTAGCTTCTCGTGACATGGACCGCAAGCCGGTGACGGTTGGCAGAGCACCGGCTGCGACCAACTCAATTTAAACCACAAACTGACTAACCAACCTCTCAAGTTCACGGGTGCCATGCTGGACCGAATCTGTCAGTTTTAGCGCAGAGCTCGCCTCGTGACTAGAATTTGCAGCCAACTGAGCAACCTGACGAATTTTTTGCAGCATCTCATTCAGCGTGCTTGCTTGCTCGGATGCGGCTTGATACGCGCGACCTATTTCAGTATCGACCGCCGCCATTTTTAAGTGCGCGTCAGACAGCTGGGTTGCTGAACTTTCACAAGCTTGCCGTGAAGTTTCAGCCAAGGCAACCGACTGCTGCATCTGGCTGAATGTATCGCGGATTTGTTGCTGGATCTCGGCAATCATCACGGAAATTTCGCGGGAAGATAGCTCCGAGCGTTGTGCCAGATTACGCACTTCTTCCGCGACAACAGCAAAACCACGGCCTTGTTCACCAGCACGAGCAGCTTCAATCGCCGCGTTGAGAGCTAACAAATTAGTTTGCTCGGCTATTTGCTGGATCACGGCGACAATCTGGTCAATTTTTCCGGCTTTCTCAGCCAGGACTTGCATTGTCACCGCCGAACCATGGATGGTTTACATCATACCGTCCATTTGCGCCAGCGTTTGGCCAATTGCCTTGCTACATCGCACCGGCGAGGCTGGCCAAATGATGCTCGGTCTCTGTTGCTTCACGCTGCCAATTCACCGACAATTGTTGGCTCTGTGTACTGGCCTGCGCCACCAACCGGCACCATGGCAAACTCAAGATTCGCAGCAAGTTGGCCGCATTTAATGCGTTGTTGCTCATCAAATTGATATTGCAGGTACAGCTCATAGATTTTGCTAAATTGCGCAGCATCAATAGTGGAGATACCTTCGCGGTTACCGGTCAACTGTTCACCGTTACGCCCCCGGAAAGCTTTAAGATTGCCGGCAACTAGCCACTGAGGTTGCCACTGCGCGGAAAAATCCCAGGTTGCCAGTAGCCGACTGGCAGATCGTTTATTACCGTCGATGTATCCGGCAACATGCGAGTTATCGTTGATTAGACTAAATTCTGAACTGGTTTCGGCGACTACACCCAAAGGTAACCACAAGCCGGCCAGAATAAAGAGGCTTTTGCGCAGCATCCTGTATCTCCGTGTTCCCTGTGATGACAGGTATAAAAATGCAGCCGCACAGTGTCAAAGTTTGCCGCAAAAAAAGTAAATCAGCTCATACCGTTTTTTTATGCGAACGCTGCTTATTATGCTTAGCGCTCGGTCGGGGCTGTAGGCAACCGGCCCCCAAAGACAGCGGGCATAGTGGCAGAGGCACAGGGACGAACAGCAAAGTCGTAGCCATAGGCGTCAGTTGGGTTTGGTTTAATGACTAACACCTCAAAGTCATTCAGATGCACAACATGCTCAGCACCCTGTTGCTGGCATTGCGATTTGCTCAGCGATTCAACGTGATAGATAAAATGCGCCACAGTGCGGTAAAGCCAACTAATTTTCGGTGCCAACGCCATTGTCTGACCATCGTTGCCCGCGTTGCCAAACATACGAACTAACGTCTCTTCATTACTAACAGCTACCTGCTCTGCTGGTCGCCCGGAGTTTAGCACTCTGACATCCGCTGGCTCTTCAGTACGAAAATTGATATTTACTGTGTCACCAGCGGTGTACCCCAGCATAGCCGCGGTCAGATAAACATAAGTTAGTGGGATACAAACTAGTTGCGCCAGTAGTGTGGCCAACGGATAACTTCCTGTTAGGACCTGATGGCTGCGCACGCCAAAGGGACGCAATAGAAACACCGCTGTCAGCTTCAGGACGTGCACCAGCAAATACAGCGTTAACAAAACAAACGCCAGCAAAAAGCCCCACAACGGCGCTAACAGCATCACCGCCAAGTTCGTGCTGTACGGCACTATTTCGGCTTTGACGCCAATTAGATCATTGATATAGCTGTCAGCAAAGGCAAAACAAAAATTTGCCAGCACAGCATAAAATATCAGGATCAGGCCTTTGCCGGGTAAGGTGTGCGATAACCGGACAAAGCCTTGCCAAATTTCTGCCACCACAGCACCGAGCAGGCAAACACCCAGCAACGCCACACTTAAGCCATCTTCGGGACCCGCAACCAAGGAACAAAGCAGCAACAAAATTGATAGTAAATAAAAACGTTGTGCGATGCTCAGTTGCTGCCAAACGCCACCGCAGCGCAGAACAACCTGCAAACGCCAGCTATGGAGCAGAACTCTCCAATTAGACTGCGGTGGCAATGAGTCCATCAAACGGCGCCTTGTGGATGACGACGCGCCAGCGCAGCTAAGAGCGGGGCCAGCACAAACATCAAGACTGCAAAAGCAAAACCAATCCAGCCCAACGTTCCAAATACAGAACCATAAATAGCCAGTGCATCCGGTACGGAAGTGCCAGCCGGCATCGCTGCCATAGCACCAAAGCGCCCTGCAATCATTTCACCAAAAGCTGAAGCAAGGAACCATACTCCCATCATTAGACTAACCACCCGAGGTACCGATAAGGTTGTCACAGCAGATAAGCCAATCGGCGACAATGCCATCTCGCCAATAACGAGCACAAAATATGCCAGTACAAACCACCAAAAGCCGGCATGGCCGGTTTCATCTGGATTGAGTGCCGAGTACTGCAAAATAAAATGGGCTAAACCGGCAAATAACAATGCCAAACCAAACTTGTTGGCAGAAGACGGGTTCCAACCTTTTTTATCAAGCCAAGGCCATAACCAGGCAAATGGGAATGCCAACACCACAATAAAAAAGGAAGCGATAAAAGTCAGTTGTGATGAGTTAAAACTAAAACTGGTAAAACCTAAATCAAAGACCGGAATACTCATCACCCGATCGGAAAATGCCAGCCAGCTGCCGTAAGTTTGTTCGTAGATCCCCCAGAACACCGCAGATACAGCAATCAGCACCATTAAGGTAATCATATTGGCGCGTTCAACACCATCGCACTGCAGAAAAACAAACTGAAACCACCACACCAGCAATACCAGCGTCATGACCACAGCCACGACCTCAGTGGCGGTAATTTCAGCACCCGCCGCCAGGCCCAACAAGGAGCCTAACGCACCAAAGTCAAAACTGGTTTGCAATACTTGCTGTACAGCAATCACCCCTAACAGTGACAGCAGGTAAATCAGACTCTCGCGCCGCAGCCCCCAAACTTTCTCGTTGAGTAAAGCCGGCTGCGCTGGCTCGGCTTGACCATGAAAGTGCTTACTACCGAACATAAACACGGCAAGGCCGAACAATAAACCAATCCCAGCCGAGCCAAAGCCATATTCCCAGCCGTAAGCGATCCCAATCCAGCCAACAAATAAACTGGAGAAAATTGCACCTAAATTAATCCCCATATAAAACAGCGTAAAAGCCGAATCGCGGCGCGGATCTTCGTCCGTGTAAAGCCGGCCGACAATGGTAGAGATATTTGGTTTCAAAAAACCAACACCGACGGCAACCAAAGCTAACGACAAGTACATGACCTGCAAGGCTACCTGGTCTGCTCCGGCGGCGCTGGCCTGAGTTCCTTTGTAAGCCATGCCAAGCATGCCCATCGCCATTAAGGCGCCACCAAAACTGACTGCTTTTCGCATGCCAAGATATTTATCTGCTAACAAACCGCCGATCACCGGCAACGCATAAGCCAGGCCCGCATAAGTACCCAGTAGCAAATAACCGTTTTTATCACTGAACAAGTGGTGCTGAGTTAAATAGAGAAACAACAATGCTTTTAAGCCGTAGAACGCAAAACGTTCCCACATTTCGGTCAAAAAACAGATGTATAGGCCAACAGGATGGCCAAGAAACTGGCGCTGGTTAGCCAGAATACTTGCTTGCGAGCTCATAGGGTGTCCGATTCTAGTTATGGTCAGTCGCCGGGCGCGACATATTGGCAGTCATAAACCGCGCCGTACTATAGCACGGTAAAAATATTTGCACAGTCAGGGCGCAGCGAACACCACCTGATCCCTGCCCTGCGCTTTCGCCTGATACATAGCCTGATCGGCACGCTGAATGTCACGGTCTAACCAATTTTCTTGTCCCGACAATACGCTGACACCAAAACTAGCTGTCACCACTTGTGGTACCAAAGACTGACAATCCAGCGACAATTGTCGGCGAAATGTTTGCAACTCGGTCAATAGCTGCAGATAGGGGCGTTGCGTCACCAGCAGCAAAAACTCTTCCCCGCCATAACGAACGACTAAATCCTCGGCAAACTGCTGATTAAGCAATGCAGCAACCTTACAAAGCACCAGATCGCCGGTCTGATGACCATATAAATCGTTAATTGCTTTGAAGTGATCAACATCCAGCAACACCAGATGAATGAGCTCCCCCCGGCTGACCCGCTGTTGATAGTAAGCGGCCACTTTGAAGAAATAGCGGCGGTTTTTTGTTTGTGTCAATTTATCGGTGTAAGCGTCGCGGCGTAGTTTATCAATCAAATCATAGATATATGAAATTGCGACCCCGCCAATACATAAGGTTTCCAGACAAAGCGTTAATAAGGTCATCACCATCAATTGGCCATAAGCCTGGTCCTGTAGTAAATAACTAAACGCCGGATACAACAAAGGTAATGACAACAATGCCGACAACGTACAAATCTTCAATACCTGTGTGCCTGGATTACCCGGTTTACCATGACTCTGGATCAGGGAGTAACTGAATAAAATAGGAACACACAACGACGCCAACATCACCGGTAACCGGTAAAAAACTTGTGGATCGATAGCGCTGAACCAGTACATGTAACCGGTAAAGAGCAACAGATGAAAAATGATGGCAACCTGCAAACCAGTTGGACATGGCAAAGCAAAACGGGCACGGATGCCGGCATAAAACAGATAGCTGCCCGCCAGATAAGCAAGATTACAACTGACAATCGAAAAGACAGGTTCACTCAAATAGCGACCTGCATACAGCGCATGAGCCAGCCATTCGCAGACAAAAAACCAACAAAACAGGCGCAGCGCTTTGCGCTGATGCAGTTCAGGTTGTTTTGGCAGTGCCCAAATAAACAACAGATATGCCGCAGTTGCTATCAACAACACCAGATTGCTGAACACCAATGCGTCAAACAATAGATCCGTTAACAAAGCCCAGTGCCGCCGTCACAGTGCAAACCGTGCACTAAAGCTGTATCAGAAAGTGGTAAAAAGCAAGCTACTCAAACAGTTGGATTGGCTACACACACATTTATTCAGCTGGTGGCGACACTATCGTTGAAGCGGCCAGCTCCCGTTGTTGCTGTTGCCATAAAGCCAGCTGCTCCCGATAGTAATCCCAGACACAAGGGCAACAACTGCCACTACCACAACACTCGTTGCTAGCTGGCGGCTCGGGTTTATCCAGCAATTTGACAGGAATGGTTGAAACAGGCATAACTCAGCTCCAGGTTTCAGGGGGATCCAATGCAACATTACAGCCGGATTTGGCAAACAGTGCAACAAATCCCGTCAGGGCAAGTTGCTGGTTATGGTCAAATCGCCGATTTTGCGGGGCTACCGGGTCGGGCCCGCTTGGTCAGTAAGGCGATGCAAGCCAGTCCAGAGCAACTTCCCTGGCATCGGGTCGTGCGCAGTAACGGCCAAATCGCTTTTGCTGCCGGCAGTATACAGGCCATCGAACAAGTGCAGTTATTACGTGCTGAGGGCGTTTTATTGCAAGGGCTGCGGGTCCCGGCACAATACTTTTGGCAGCCAGATCTGGCAACTTTACTATTTAGTCTGCGCTACTAAATAGGCCAAAACACTTGGTTAACTTGCAGATCAGTTGTTACGATTTTCACCCTGCACAAAATAACTGACTTGGGCCCGTGGATTGAGATATTCATACACCGCCTGCGGCAGTTGAGTCGGCTTTAACACTTTAGACACCCCCAGCTTGCCTTCCTGCAAAGTGATCACCGGAGCCTCAAGCCGCGGGATCTGGGCATCGTAAATCAGCACATTGGGGTATAACAACTGCTCAGAATTAACTGACATAACCAGCCCAACCCGATCATCGGTGAGCTGCACTATGGTACCAGGCGGGTAAACGCCCATCATTTTAATCAGCTGCCCCATCTCTTCGCCACCCAGTTTGCCTTTCATACTTCTAAACAGCACGGACATCGCATGGTGCGGCGAGCGGGCTTTACTGATATCGACCGGATGACACAAATTGTCGAACTCGTTCACCACAGCAACAACCCGGGCCATCGCATCAATCGCATCACCGGTTAAACCCTGCGGATAACCGCTGCCGTCGAGGTATTCATGATGTTGTTCAACAATAGGCAGCGCGGCAGCTGGGAAAGCATCGGTCAATTTGAGCAATTCCACCCCATAACGGGTATGTAACTTTAGTAAGTTAGTTTCAGGTGCCGTCAGTGGTTCAGTTTTGCGTAGGATTTGGCTGGGGATCTTCAACTTGCCAATATCATGAAATAAAGCGCCCAGCCCTACCAACTTGATTTGTTCTGCGCTCATACCAAGGTTTTTCGCCAGCATCATCGACAAAACCGACACATTCAGTACGTGGTAATAGATACTTTCCTGCTCTTTACTGGCTTGTGAAATCAGATGCAGCACCAGCGCCTGAGCGTTGAGGATGGTATCGGCAATCGAAACCACCAGCTCATTCGCTTCTTCAATTGCCTGCAATGGCCGGCTGCCAATTTTTGACATCAGGTTGCGCACCTGAGCCATTGATTTTTCGAAAGCTTTTTCAGTTTTTTGTAATTGACGGCGTTGCTCTTTGGCTTGTTCGATGCGTTGATTTTTTTCCTGCTCCAGCTGAGCACGCAGAGCATTTGCTTCGGCCAGTGCAGCTGCCTGATCTGTTGGCGTCTCCACCTCGGGACTTACGCTACTTTTTTCTGGGAAAAAATACACAAATTCAAGTTCTAACGTTTGGATAATAGCGAGCTGGCCAGCGCTTTCCACTTTGAATTTGTTGGTGATAAAAGGGTGTTTCATCCAGCTCACAGGCAGCTGAATAAAATAGCCAATTTTAATTTGGGCCGGACTTATTTTGGCAACTGACACTGCTCACCTGTTCTGCACTTCGAGTCTTTTTATAACCATCAACCCGCTCGCACTATGGCTTGCATTCTAGCAGTCCATATTAGAAATGTCTTTAATAATCCAACGTTTAACTTTGCCTTGGCGCATAAAACTAAGCAGTTCAGCAGGGATACATCCATCTTTCTTACCTGCGCGTAAAATAATCAGCCACATGCAACAAAAACGCAATATCAGCCGACAGGGTCCGCTAATACCTGCAACCAATTGATACTGGCAGCTTGTTCAACAAACCACTGTAGCGCCTGCCCCTGGTTGCTCTGGCGTCTTCGACCAATAAATAACGGCACTTTCGGTCTTGGTACCTCACACTGCTTTAACACCAGACTACCGTCAGCGATTTGCCGCTTAATCAGATGCTTGGGTAAAAATCCGACGCCAACCCCAGCCACCTGAGCAGCAATTTTGGCATGCATATTCGCGACAAAAAGTTGTTGACGGCTATCAAACAAGCCGGAATTTCGTGACGGCAAATCAAGTGCAGAATCTGACACTATAACGGCCGTCTGTTGTTGCAAATCAGCTGCGCTGACTGGCCTGTTTAGCTGCGCCAGCTCGTGATGGGCTCCGACTGCAAAGACAAACTCAGCCTCGGCCATAGGCAACAACTCAAACTGGCCGGAAACACCTTCGCCGG
>Ga0169931_10007743_pt1 | contig 15849 bp, 16 predicted proteins | sample Kivu_15m_20L_FD_129675 | JGI IMG/M metagenome (GOLD analysis project Ga0169931, IMG submission 129675) | Freshwater microbial communities from Lake Kivu, Western Province, Rwanda to study Microbial Dark Matter (Phase II) - Kivu_15m_20L... | ecosystem: Environmental > Aquatic > Freshwater > Lake...
CCAGGAAGAGGAAAGACAGAGACAAATCCAGGAAGAGGAAAGACAGAGACAAATCCAGGAAGAGGAAAGACAGAGACAAATCCAGGAAGAGGAAAGACAGAGACAAATCCAGGAAGAATTAGAGAGACAGAGACAAATCCAGGAAGAGGAGAGGAGAAGAAAAGAAGATGAAGAAATTAGAATCAGAAAACAAAGAGAATCTGCTCTCAGAGAAAAATTAAACGAAATGAAAAATAAACTTGAGAAAGAAAAAGCGAAATTCGAAGAGAAATGTCTTGTTGAATGTGATAAGAATGTTCAAAAAGCGGAGGAAAAAATTGAAATTAATATAAAAGAAAATAATAAAATAGTTGAAGAAATAAAAGACAAAAAATCGGAAGAGATAGCTTCCAATAAAAAAGATAAAAAAGAGCATAAAATGAACAAAGAGGGTAAAGACAAAAAGGAGAAAAAGGAGAAAAAGGAAAAAAAGGAAAAGAAACAGAAAAGTCCTAAAAATGAATCAATTAAGGATCAATTTCCATCTGACAAGGAGAAAAAGAAACAAGCTAAGAAGGCAAAAAAAGAAAAAGAAAAGGAAAAGGAAGAGGTAAAATTCGGTGAAGAAATAGATCCAGAATTCTCTCTTATCCTCTCAAAAGTAATTAACGAAAACATGGAATCAGCCAAGGACAAAATTCTTAAAAAGGCAATCAAAGAAGCGTCTAAAATATTCGAAAAAGCAAAAAAATCTCAAGTATCTTCTCAAAATAGTATGTTCTCATCTACCAACGTAATCCACGCAAATTTAACTTGTGATGGTTGCAAAATGTATCCAATTGTAGGAAACAGATACAAATGCACAATATGCGAAAATTTCGACTATTGCGATTTATGCGAAGAGAAATTTGCAGAAATCCACAATCATCCTTTCTTGAAAATAAGGAAACCAGAAATAGCCCCAGTAAAAATTGTCTGTGCAATAAAAGACTCACTGCCAAACTTCGTACCACCAAAAGAAGAAAAAATTAATTTCAATTCAGAAGAGAACAGTATAAAGGGATCAGAGCCAGAAATAATCAAATGTGCAATTTTTGGTGAGCAACCAAACCTAAACGAATCTCCATCTTTCTTTACAAAGGTGAAAAACGCAGTAAAAGAAATTCCAAATAATATAATGAAAATAGAAGGAATAATCCAGCAAGGAGTGAATAATCTAATTCACTCAGAAAGTGAAGAAAGAAGAAAATTCAGGCCCCTGATCGAAGTCGCTAGACAGAATTATTCTTTAGATAACATTACCGACGATCAACTTCTGGATGCTCTAGTTGTAAGTCAAGGAAATGTAGATGATGCTATCGGTCTTTTATTTACTGAATAAGAAAATTAATGGGATGAATTGAATAATAGATTGATATACTAAGATTTAAAATAATAGAATATATTTTAATTTTTAAAAATACTCTCATGCAAATATAAAATCTTTTATAATTTTTAGTCTGGTAATAAGTATTAAATTACAATCATAATCAAGATTAAAATACTAAAAGCTTAAGATAATTCGAATTCTTTGTTATTTGATGTTTTCTTTGTAAAATAATCTTCTGGTTTAAGAAATGGTCTAAAGTAATGAAGCAGAAACATGTCGGTTTTCTCTTGATCTTTGATTATCTCTATTTCATATGCAGTGTAATTAATTAAAAAGGATTCCATATAAAATATCATTTCTCTGCGATGAAATTGAAATCCTGTTTCCTTGTTTAACATTTCGTAGTGTTTAAAAAAGTTTAAAATTGTAGTTTCTAATTCTGAATTTTGTATGGAATTTCTTTCTGAATTTAAAATATCTTCTAAATAAAAATTCCTGTAATGCAAGTTTTCCATTTCTTCCACTTGTTGGTGCAAATTTATAGATCTCAGAATGTGTGGAAAAAATAAAAGAATTATCTTGGTAACATCATTGATTTTACTTTTGTCATAATTTTTTTCTTTAATTGTTGAAAGAAATTCCTTGTTATATAATTCAATAGCCTCTCTGTATTTTAAGTAGCATAAATTATTGAAAAACAAATAATTTTTTAAATTTAATTGCATCGATTTTCTTAAATCATTCGCGATGTTTGGATGTTTCTTGAATTTTTCATATACTCTCAATTCGTAATTGCTTGAATAAAGGAGGATATTCTTTCTAAATTGAATTCGGATTTGAGTAAAGTTTTGTAATTCCATTTACATAATTCATATAAAAATGAATAAGAATATGAATATTAATTAGATGATTATTAATATGAATATTCAATAATGTAAATATATTTAATTAGTTTTATAATTTCATATGAAATTCAACCATATTTTAACTGGTATATTATTTATTGATAAATCTCACTACTACTAATTCAAAGGTATTCTTCCCCTTCAACATCTGCATCTTCATCGTCCCACTGTGATTTTTTAGTATTTGAATTTCTGTTAGCTGCCGAGAAATTTTTTCCCCCATCCGGAATTAAAAGTTCTAAGAATTATGATAATTATTTAAAATATTACTTTCGAAAAGGTTTTCATCTTGCTTATTATCATTTATTCTTGTCAAATTATTATTCAAGGATGATTTTGTAATTGAGATTTTCTCTTTTTGGGTTTTTGCTGAATTCAAAATCGAACCAAATGTAAATCCATCATCGTCATCATCATCGAACTGCAACGTGGATTTTTTATTATCAGATTTGATATTATTAGTGATTGTGCTTGTCATTTTGGTTGTTGTAGTAGTTTGTGTATTTGATGTTTTACCATTTGTATTCAAACTGCTTAGTAAATTAGTTATATTAAGGCCTTCTTTATTATCATTGTTCTCTTTATTTTTAACATTTTCAATAATTCCTAATGGTTTTTTTTGAAATATATTTTCATTGTCAAGAGTTTGATTCTTTTTTATATTATCGTTTAAGTTTATGCTAGTAGCTAAATTATTGTCACTTAGAAGACTTGAAATACTCAGATCCTCTTTGGGGTTTTCAATCAAATTTGGAGTAACAGAAATTCTCTTGTTGATTAACACCGGTGATGCTTTAGGTATCTCCTTGTCCTGGATAACAGTATTTGAATTATTATTATTTATAACATTACTTCTGCCGATACTATTTCTTTCGGTCCTTGTATTAGTTTGGTTATTAACAAAGACATCCTCATTATTTTCAATTATAATTAGATCAGTTAATAATTTATTTTCTATTCCGAGATTAGGTAGAGGCTTTTCCTTCTTCATATTGCTTATTATCGGTGAGATTGATTTATTGTTATTAAAATTAGCAGATGGATTATTCATTTCTGAAATTTTGGCATCACTTGTATTTTCCTTTTTCACATTCTGATCAATCTTTTTCACACTGTCAAATTCATAATTGTCGTATAATTCAGATTTAGCCACAAATTTCGGATTACTTTCTGCTTCTTTGTAATCAAATGATTTCGGATTATCATTTATACCTTCGACGGGTGAGTCCTTCCGAGGATTAGCTTCGTTAATATTAATAGTCATTCCTTTTGATTTTAGATAGGCGTTAAGTTGAGTCGAAACTAGAAGATTTCTAAACATATCTGAATAGTTCTTCTCTAGTACTCTTTGTTTAAATAGGTAAACTTCCTTCCTCTTCTCCCAATTTTCATCAGAAATTTGAATATTATTTAAAAACTCTGAGTCTTCTTCATCTATACTACCATGGAAAAGCATATTATCATAAAGGAATCTTTTAAAATTGTGAAGATTGTCCTGTGGTTCTTCATCTGTGTTGTATAATATTGTTGATTTTATCTCTTTGAAGATTTTTCCGAATTGAGTGGAACTCTCTGAATTTGTCTGATTCACGGATGATTTATTATCAAACAATGAATTTTCAAGAATTCGAACTTTGCTTTTTAAAATTTTATTTTCTTCTTGAAGTACATTTAGTGTATGCTGTATATCTTCATAATCAAGTTTATTGGATGAGGAAGGGACATAAAATTCGTCGTTAGGAGAAGTTTTATAAATTCCTGTTATTTTGCTTTTTAGGCCACCTAAGAAATTCATTTATTTAATAGAAATAGTAATTATTATAAAAATAAAATTAGTTGATTATTAAAACTATTATTAGTAATAATCTTTAAAATAATTATACTCATTTGATTGAAATAATTGAGTAAATATATAGGATATTTATATTGCATAACGTAATTTATATTGTTCATTTTCTTATGTAACTATTATCATACAAATTCAAAGAATGTTTTTAATTACCATATTAATTTTTAATTCATACATATAAAAATGTTGAATAAACTTCTAAAAAATTTTAGATTTTCTTCCTCTTTGAAGAAATTTTCTGCAACTAATTCACACTTTAATTCAATTTCTACACGCTCTAATCTAATCTACATGAATAAATATCATTTCAATACAAAAAATGAAAAGGTAGAAGAGACCCAAGAACAACTACAGGAGGAAGAACCGAAAATTCAAATAAATTGTAAGTGTTATTAATAACAGTGAAATAGATAATAACATAAAAGGAGTAAAAACAGGCGATAATAGCCATTACATAATACAGTTTACATGCAAGAAATGTGAATTCAGAACAACAAGAATGTTCACAAAGCGATCATACCACCATGGAATAGTATTAATCAGATGTGAAGGCTGTGAAGGGATACATCTAATCGCAGATAATTTGGGATGGTTTGAAGACAGTTCAGTCAACATCGAGGATATTATACAAAGAAACGGGGAGAAATATAAAAAGCTTTCAGCAGAGGGTTTGTTTCAGATGAGTACTCAAGATGTTTTCTCTGCTGTGGAAGAAACAGTTGATGATAAACCAAAGCTTTGATAATAGAATATTAGCTAATGTGTATAAAATATCAGAGTCTATAATAATATGAATTTAGGGAATAAAATTTACATTTATATTATATTTTAAATTAAAAATAAATACTCGTATTTTAGCTAGCTTAATCTAAGCAGATAAAATTAAAAAAAACAAAACAGGATCTTACCAATTAAGCTTACTTGCATTGAACTAATAGATAATTTATATATTTCAAACTGTTTTTCTATAATACCTAGTCGTCATCCCAAAATTCTGAATGTTGATTTGGTGTCATTTTATCTTCAATATAATTAAAGGGATTCTCCTGTTTCTGTCCCTTTTTATCAGTAAATATATTCGAAGCTGATTGATTTTTACTTTTAAACGAACCTGAAGCATTATCTATCTTTGAGAATTCAATCGAATTTTTTTTCTGAGGAAATTTACTACTGTCTATATTCTTCTTCTTTTGTTCTAATCTCGCCATTTCTAATCTACTCTTGAACTTTATATCTTCATCGCTAGTATGTGATTGTTTTCCTGTGCCTTTTCTTAAGATGTTGATGTCATCATCGTTATACAAATATTTTTCCTTATCTGCAAGTGAATCATCTAAAATGTTGTCTTCATATTTTTTAAATGTATTAAGCAGAACTTGTCCATGCCTCTTGAATTCTTCTTTATTTTTATCATGGACGTTCACTACCTCTTCATCTTCTGATTCCGACTGTATTTCCTCATTATCTTTATGAAAAATATTTTTCATAGCGAAATTTGCCTTTTTCTTTGATTGAGAAGAAAGACTAAAAATATTATCCCTAGAAGAATCATTCTTAACGCTACTTATTTTAAAGGATTCGAAATCTTTCAAAACATGGCTGCTCTCTTTTGTAGTTTTTTTGTCTAATTTACCATTTGGAATTTCTTTGGGTACTCTCTTTTTAAAATTTGAATCTATTTTGCTTGAAGTCAAATCATATTCATCGATGTTATTTAAAGCAGCATCCCGATCCCTTTTCTCTTTTGATTGACTAGAAGAAGCCTTCTCGCTCTTCAACATCTCTCTGTCAGATTTGGCAACAGACAAACGAACAGAGCCCAAACCTCTAGCAGTGCTCCCGGTTTCCTTACTCTTATTGGACTCTTTTCCTTTACTCTTATTAGAATTTATATCTGGCTTAAGCATAGCATTAGAACTTAAATTGGCTGCTGTTATATCTGTAATGTTTCCTATACTGCCAAGTGAGTGATGGGTGTTGTGTATTAACTGATAAGACTTCTTATTTTTCTCTGAGTTTCTTTTACTTTCACTGTCTATATCAACAGAATGCGTCGCATTGTTTGTTATGTCTGTTTTATCTTTATCGACTGGCTGCTCTGCATCTTTTGCTTCTTTGTTATTTGCTTTTTCTAATTCAGGATTTTTCTGATTTTCCTGCTGGTCGTCTTTACTACTTTTATTCTTTTTATTTTTTTGAGATAACAGTTTTCTTCTTTTGCCATAGATAGAACATAGTGTTATCGTAATTACCAATACAGCGAAGCATATTAAAAGTATCATGATGTCTATTCCAGAAAATCCTATAGTTTTAGAGGGAGTTGTGGTAGTAGATGATTTTGACTCATCTTGTTCTGAGTTTTGCTGATTTTGATTGTTCCTCATTTTAATATATATTTTTATAAATAAAATAAGAAAAATTTTATATACAAGAAAATAAATTGCCTATGAAAGTCCTTATGATATTTTAATTTCAAATGTGTAAACATAATCACTAAATCTATATCATATTGTAATCCTCATTTGAATACAATAACCTAAATAATCTGTAAAGAAGATGACTTCCTCTAATAAATCTAGCTTATTTATTAAATCTTAATTAGTTAAATTTATAATTAAGATGAATTACATATACATCAATTATATCAATCTTCGATATAATGAATCATGATCGTTGTGATTTGTTAGATATATTAAAATAAATTAAGAAAATTTATATTCCTTTATACTATAATAAAAGATAAAATGTTTTATTCTTCTTCAAGAAATTTCATCCATTCCACTTTTTTAGCTGGGAAGAATTTTTTCTCCCAAAATTTTATCAACCCTTGGCAATCGTAGATGTTTTTCATAAATTCAAGAATAATTCCATTTTCTTTTAAAATATCAATAAGGATTAATTTGAAATTGGTTAAAGCAGTTTCAGGTTGAGAGTTATCCTTGCCACATTCTAATTCTGAATTTATTTTAATTAAATAAAAATTGTCGTTGAAGTAATTTTGTATTGTGTTTAGGATTTTGTCTGTGTTCTTCTCAATCATCGAGAATAATCTAAATTTTTCTTTAATAGAGTTAAATTCTTGACTTGTGATTTCGTTTAAAATTTCTGAAAAATTAAATTGAAGTATCGTGATGAATTCGTTTCTTAATTGACTATCACTAGTAACTAGTTTTTTGAAATCTTTTGTTCTAGAGAGATATCTATAGACTGAATTTTGAGAGAAAGCTAAAATGCGGTCCAAGTAAATGAAGAAATTTTCGTTGATGATTTCCTTTATTTTAGAAATAGTTACATTCAAATTAGAGTTTTCTTCTTTATTTGAAGTCGGATTTATTTCTTTTATGAGATTAATAAAATTTATGAGACTTTCCTTTTTATCTTTGAACTTAAACAACGAATTTGATTTTGAATAGGATTCCTCTACCTTCTGAGTGGATTCATTTCCTTTATTAAAATCAAAATAATTTTCTTTTACAACTGGTAAAATTAAATTTTCTAATATAAATTTTTTTGAGGAAGTTAGACACTCTGAATGAATTTCGTTTCCGCAAATTAAAGAAATGAAAGAGAGTTTATCTTTGCAATATTCAAAAAGCTTCAGAATATTTTTGTTTTTAAGATGAACCGGCATGCTTCCGGTATTCAAAGATGAACTCTGGTAATTTCTAAAATAAAGATTCATTGAATGTAAAATCACCGCAACTTTCTTATATACATCGTCATATTCTGGGCATTTAAAATTTTCTTTTGCAAAACTATCCAATTCTAAAATTACAAAAATTTCTTCTAATTTAAATTCGTTCTGTTCGCTTGGACTAAGATTGAGTGACATGGTGGCTCTGTTTATCAACATTTTGCTGATTAAAACTTTTACTAAATTATTCAAATTTTCTACGTTTCTCTTAATCAAAGATACGATGTTATTATATTTTCTAGTGGATGTCGCATATTCTTTTTCTTCAATTGATTTTATGTAATTGTAATACTCGATATATAAATCTAGACATCCATATTTGAGACAGTTTATCATAGAATTAGGAATTGAAATCAGATCTAAAAGGATATTCTGCTTGTTCATTATATTTTTATTCAATTGAATTGATTCAATATAAGGAGAAATTTCTTCGTTAATTTGGGATGTGTTGAATAAGGTAGAATTCTCTTCAATTATGTTTCTATTCTTTTCTTGGTAGTGTTTTATTAAGCCTATCTTATTCTGCAGGGTGTTGTATAAGTTGATAATATCCGTCACTGTGCCTATTTTCTCATCGAAAAATGATTGGAAGTCCTTTTTGGTTAGATTACACTCGTATTCATTGTTAATCTAAATAATTTTTATATTATGAATCCTATTATGCTTACCTGTTCTTGAAGTAAGGAATCCAAACTTAAACTCATCAAACGAAATATGTAAAATTTTAATTCATGTAGAATTTCATCAGTTGAGAAATTTGAGTCTTCTGGTAGAAATAAAGATAAGAACTCATTATCTACTATGGGCATTTCCATTTATTATAAATTTGTAAAATAAATTTTGTTTAATTCAAATCAATCAACAAGACTATTATATAATTTGCAATCTTCCAACCATTTCAGCTCGTTTATAATCTCATAAACGACTTCATCAGAATGACCTATTAGAATTTATAAAATATCATCGGATTTAGCTATTAAGGATAGTTTTAAGTATAATTCAAATTTTTTAATTTTTAATAATTCAATGGAATATTTAATATTAAATACAATTTATAATATTAAATTTTATAATGTTTAAAAAAGATAAAAATAAGGCAAAGCCTTAATTACAAAAATCGAAGTTTCATTCCGAAATTCTTCATACTTCAATAACATTCACATTAAAAAAGTTTTTTAATTAAAAAATAAAAAATTCAAAAATTTTAAATAAGAATATTATAAATATGTCTGATTTATTCTCAATTTACGAAGACAGTCTGAACATAGTAATAAGAAATATTCAAACAGTCACAGAAACTTTAAACAATCTTTCAAAAGAAAAAACAGAATCAGCATTGGAAGATACACATAAAAACATACTAGAAGCAGAAAGAATAGTATATTTAGATTTATTTAAAAATAAACAATATTTACAATAGCTAAAGCATATGGAATTGGAGATCTCCACAGAAAAGTATCAAAAGAGTCAGCACCTGGGGATCAAGGTTAGTCATTAGAAATTTAATTTTCCCTTAGCTTAGGAATTACAAAGGCGAAGTTGATGCAATGAAAAAAAGATTTTATAAGATTCAAGAAAATTACATTAATAAAAAAAGTCAGGAAGCTTTTATGATTGACGAGATTGCAGATGGATACAACAGAAAAAATCAAAAACAGAGGTTGGTTGATAATGAAGAAAAGGCATGGGAGCAATATGACAGCCTAGAAAGGATTAAAAGGACTACAATCCAAACTGAGAAGATGAGCTTTGATATCATGTTGAATCTTGATCAACAAGGAAATCAGCTGAGAGGAATTAGAGAAAATGTATTATCAATGAATAATACAGTTGATCATTCAAATTCTTTATTGAATCAAATGCTGAAGAGACAACACAGGAATAAAATTATGGTCTACGCTTTGTGTGCATTTCTTGTTATATTATTCATATTTATTATATATTATAAATTGAGATGAATATATTTTTTCTTATTTATAAATATAATTAAGACAGTCTTTTTAAATTCATTACTATATTAAATACGATATATCATTTAGTAAATGTAGGATAAATAGTATTTATATCTAGGTTTGTTTTTTATATTGAATAATTCAAACTTCCTTCTACACTTCATAACAATTATTAATAAATTTATCTTTAATTTTATAATTAATTAAATAAAGCATAAACAAAATGGACGACGATTCAACCAATGTTAAAATTTTAGTAAGAATCCGCGGCTCAGATTTACAGCATTCAAATTCAAACATAAACACTGTTGATAATTTAAACAACTTAGACAAATCATCTTTGATAACAAGGACAAGTCCGTTAAGTCTTCATAGAAATAAAACATCAAATTCCTTGTCTAGATCAGCTACGATAACTCGATCAAAGTCTCCTACTAATACAAGTAAAATAATCTTTATCAAAATCTAAATATGAATTTACTCATTTAATTAAATTAGAAAAAACTGCCCTAAATACAAAATCATCTAAACTAGATGATTTTAGTAGATACACGATTTTCACAGCAGTAGCTCCGTCTAATACAATAGTGGTAACTCCAAAATCTATAAAAGGAAAGTTAATAAACGACACATTTACTACGACGAACGATCTTGATAATTATTCCTTATCCATCCTCAAGAATGCCACATTACTAGAATTCGATAGAGTTTATAACGAAACCCACAAATTAGAAACAATATACAACGAGCAGTTTAAGGAATCAGTAAGTAATTTATTCAACGGTAAGAGCACATGTTGCATTTTATTTGGTCCCTCTGAATCTGGGAAGTCATACACACTTAGGGGCCCCTGCGACACCCGATCTAATGAATATGGAATATTTGGAAGAGTAATTCAGGATGTGCTTAACCTGGTTGAATTATCCAAGCAAACTAATTTATATAACAAAATTAAATCCGGTACTTACTTCGTTGCGAAGATGAGTGTATACCAAGTCTATCTTGATCAAGTTAACGATCTGCTGACTAATCAGTATAATAAGAATATGAAGATAGAAAAATATTTTGATGATGATGTAAAATTGATGAAGACACAAATTGCCGATTTGACTGAAAAAGAAATCAAAACTAAAATCGATTATGATTGTTATATGAGGGAAGCTGTTCACAATAGGAAATCCCTTGCACATTTTTTGAGGATAAATGATTCTAAAAGAAAATCACACTTAGTTATGTCGATAATCATTGAGAAAAGAGAGAGGACTAATGAGGGATTCAAAAGATCTGCAGAAAAAACAATTTCTAGATATGCCCAGATAGATTTTGTTGAATTGGCATCAAGCAATTATGGATTATCAACACAAGGAAGAAAAAACTTTCCTGAGTTTGATGAAGTTCTATTTAAAAATACTTCTAGAACTTTTAACTCACTCTGTAACAACATTGTTTCTGCTAGTATAGGTGTAGTTCCTAAGTATGACACTAAGCTTACTCTAGCCTTGAAGAATACGTTGAATTTTGATTCGAATATTATTTTCATTTCCTGTCTTTTACCCTCGGAAGAACCTCCTAAGAATTCGATGAAATGTTTGAAGTTTACAAACTGGCTTAGAAATCAAATTTACAATCTGCAGTGCAATAGAGATTACAAAATCAAATCAGCTTTTGAAGACTCAGAAGAAGAGATTGTACAGAGAGATTTTAATCGTGATTATGATAATGATTACCAACATGATTACAAAAGCGAGAAAAGAAACCTCTATGATAAATATTCTAATTACCAATATTTGGGAGGAAGTTATGACAATTTTGACATTACTAATCCTAACTCTAACAAATATAAAAGAAATCAAACTAAAAACTATCAAGAGGACACAAATGAAGATGAGGATATCCATATGCACGAAATGCCTCAGAGATTTACAACTGCAGGGACTAATTATCTAAAGGACGACATAGATCGTAGCATAAACATGAACAAGATAAATGCAATCGATCATCAAGGATTGTATGATGAATATCAAATAGATCGAGACAGAGAAATAGAATATGAAAGGGTGAATACCTTAAACAAGTCGAGAGAAAAGCCAACACAAAAGTATCCTATTAAAAACTACACCACAGAGAAGGAAATAGACTCGGATTATATTGAGCAACACAATAATCATGCTAAGAATAGAAGCCCAAACAGAAAACAAACCAAAATCAAAAATGAATCGAATGTTAACGAGGACAAACTGAACTACGAAAAGGACAAAAAGCTCTTTGAAGTCGAAAGATCTCTCAGGGATCTAGAGGCTAAGAGTCTTGAAATGAGCAGGTACCTTGAGAGTATGAAAGTTGAGAAATCACGAATCCACGATGACTCCGCACATAATTTAAACAACAAAAGAGAATGCGATTGGGAGATCGAGAAACTCAAACAGGAAGCATCAACCTTAAAATCAGACAACATCATTTTTAGAGAAGATATTAACAGACTCAGCGAAATCAATCGACATATGGAGGAAGAACTTGCAAGACAGAGGGGCCGCAACCTCGAATTAGCCGCAGAGAACGAAAAATTGACACAGGAGAGAATCCAAATGAAAAACGAAATTGAAAAACTTACCGAGAATAGTTCTAAAATCAAAACGCAAGAACATACACTTGTGGAACAGCTGAATCTTAGATTTATCACAGAAAATAGAATAAGAGATTTAGAACTAGAAAACAGAACGTTACGTGAAGAGAAACAAAAATACGAAGTTGATTACAAAGTCCTTTTAGAGCGACATTCAGAAATGAAAAAACTTTACGAACAGAACGAAAACGAATTAAACTTTTTAAAAGTAAAGCAATCTGAAGAAGTCAGCAACATCGAAATAAAACTCGACAAGATGGCGAAGGAAATCGAATTTCAGCAGAGAGACAACAATCAGCTGAGATTGGCTGAAGAAAGAATGCGACAGGAGATTTCAAATTTAGAAAAGCAAAGAGATAATTATAGAGAGAAGTATCAAGAAGGTAAATTAAAGAATAATTTACTCAACTCTAAATTGACTGAGGTATTTTTATTCATAAAATTTAATTTCTAGATTGAAGACGATTTCAGAAAATTAATCCTTGAAAAACAAGCTGAACAAATGGAGAAAATTAAAGAAAGCGAAACAAGGAAAATGAAAATTGACACAAAGCAGAAAATTCTTGAAGACATGCAAGGTAGAATAGCTAGCTACAAAGCAGAAATTTTTAGACAAAGAAAGAAAAAGGAAGATTTCTAATATTTAGCTTAATCGACTAATTAAAACTTATCAATTTTTTTTATTCCACGTCTACATATTTTTTTAAATTTAATTCAACATGTTTGTGTTATTTATTTTTATTTATTTTTATCAGAATAAATTTATTCCTCGAAAATTAAAATGAAATAAATTAAAAAATGAATTTTATACAAAGAATTTTTATTTTAGTTATTCTAAATTTTCTTGTTACAGTTAAACTGCTCCGTACAAAATCGTTTGAAAGGATGATCGATCCAGAGCACTTAAGTCGAGCGAAGGGCGAGGATATTCTGAAGATTTTAAACTTGGACAGAAACAAATCAATTTCTATTCCAAATGATGTAGAAGAAGCTGAAGTATTGAAATATAAAAGTAAGAATATTAGGGAATATAACCCTAAGTGAATAAATCTGATATAAACAGCTTTGAAGAGTATTTGGAGTCTTATCTGAAAATTTTGAGAAAAATGAGCAGAGAAGAGGAATTAAAAAAATCGAAAGATGAACAGATTACCGGCCATCCCCCCAACTCGGGTGAGGAAAATAAAATTACAAAGAATTTAAAGGAAGACGTGAATAGTAAAAATAATATTAAACATGACCATCAAAGTGAAGAAAAAAGAGAAACTAAAATAATAAACAACAATAACAAAGGGAATAGTTCAAGCTTAAAAGAAACGAATGGAGAGAAAGGAAAGAATTCGCATATTTCAGTTGCGTCTATTACAGGTACAGGAAATAGTACTAGTACCACTAATAGTACTAGTACTAGTAATAGTTCAAAGAGCAACATACATACTGAGACTAACAGAACAGAGACTAAGCTCCCTTATAATCTGACAGAAAGTAATGATATTAAAATAATTCACAACCTTTCTACTTTAAATAAAAACAAAACGAATTCTGATAATATCATGAATATTATAGAAAAAAAAGGAAGGAGAATTACACATCTGAATACTAATCGAAGTGCAAAAAGCAACAAAAACCATTCAGAAACTGCACACAGGACTTATACTTATTCGAAAGATTTGTTAAGTCTTAATAATACTATTAAATCAATGAATGCAAACTCAAAATCAGAGAACAGTAAGGATTTAAAGCTTCATTACAACGATGATGATGATGATGTGAATGTGAATTTCCAAGGTGAATCCAATTATAAATCAAGCTATAATTCACAAGAAAAATTATTCGAATCGAATTTGACTAAATCGATTGATTCTTTTATGTTAAGTACGAAATCTGTTGTGAATTCTACCAGACATGATCCAGAATTTGAGATCTATAGCAATGAAGAAGTTCAGACAAGTCAAAATGTAAACAACACGGCCGACAATTCAAATATAGATAAAACTTCGAATATGTTACCAGAATCTCAGGATAGAAAGCAATCTAAGAACACTTCACATGATGTTGAGGAAATAAAATACACAGGCATTAATGACGAAGAGAAAATAGATGATACCCAATTAAGAACTCAAGCACGTCCTAAAAAGAAAATTATCAATTCAGTTGAAAGTAATAACTCAAGCCAAAACAACACAATGTCAACAGAGCAAAAAAAAGATGTCATACCAAAAAGAGTTATCAAGAATGATTATAGAGAAACAAAAGAAAATTCGGGTAACAAAACAAATCAAAGCAATGAAGAAATTTCTGATTCAGATAAGGAAAATAAAGACAACAAAAAATCCAAACAACCCTCTAAGGGTAAAACTAACATTTACAATAAAAAAAATCCAAATGAATTAATTAATGAAAGTATAGAGAACAAATTACATAAATTGAAAGCGATAAAGAAATCTCATAAAAATACACACTCCCACCCGAATTCTCACGCATATCGTAAATTATATGAAGAAGAAGAACCGATAATACCGATAAACAAAGCACCGGAACGTAACCAGCCTAGAAATATTATTCTTGCAGATGTCGATAAAACTTCATCAGAAATATCAAACACCCATCCAGAAAATTCTCAAGAAAGAAATTCCGCATATGAAAAACTTCGTAAGAGGAAGGAAGAATTTGAAGAAATCGAGAAATCAAACCAAAAACCAGAAAAAAAACCAAAGCATTCTGATACAGATAATGTTGAGTATAAATTATACAAACGTGTTATCGAAATAAGTGTATCTCTTATCGTAATAGGACTTTTCATGGGAATTTTGTTAGGGATTATAATAGTCACTTATTTCAATTCTAAAAAATAATCTAAAATTTAAAATATAAATTTAAAATTTAAATAAATGAAAAACAATTTTCTTGAATGGAGCACCGATGAAGTTATGAATTGGTTTCGTCTTGATATAAAATTATCAACAATTAATTATGATCTTATTAAATCTCACGAAATAAACGGAAGAGATTTGATTGATCTAAACGAAGAAAACTTGAGAGACGATTTGAAAATTTTGAAATTGCATGAGAGGAAATATATAATGCGGAAAATATGTGATTTAATGAGAACATTAGTAGAGACTGATCCAAAAAATGAAAATGAATCAGAAAATTTACGCGATGAAGGAAATGATTTCAGATCTGGAGACAATTCAGATTTAAAGATATACAATATAAAATTTAAAGAGAGAAGCATCAGATTAAAATGTGCAGATAATATAAAAGTCGAGCATGTCATAAAGGAGTGTATTGATGTATTTAATCTGAATAACCTCAGTGGATGTAATTCTAACTATCAAGCGAGTAATTGTAGCAATTTTTACCTAAGTGATATGAATAACATTATATTTCCTAAGGAAACTTTTATGTGTGACATTCTACTATTCGAAAACCATCAGAACAATCAAAGACAGGAATTCGTCACTTTTCTTTTACA
>Ga0169931_10007744_pt1 | contig 15848 bp, 14 predicted proteins | sample Kivu_15m_20L_FD_129675 | JGI IMG/M metagenome (GOLD analysis project Ga0169931, IMG submission 129675) | Freshwater microbial communities from Lake Kivu, Western Province, Rwanda to study Microbial Dark Matter (Phase II) - Kivu_15m_20L... | ecosystem: Environmental > Aquatic > Freshwater > Lake...
ATGCATATTAGATGGGCTTTGAGATTTCTTACGTTAACTGGTTCTATCGCTGTTTTATCATTTGATACTTGGCTAATGAATGTTTCCAAATATTCTACAAATAAGCTGAATGCTTTAGAATTTTTAAGACTTTTAAATTCTTGTGAATTTAGTATAAATGTAATTTCTTCTTCTTGTTGATTCTCTTTATTTAAAACAATATCTGTAAAGCTTCTTAATTCAAAAATAAAATATCTGCATAAAATTTCATTGAAATTTACTAGTTGTCTGCATGTATTTGTCAATTCTAATATTATTTTAAAATTTATCATCTCCAATATGCTTATTATTCCATCAATGATAGTAATTATTGAACTAATCTTTATTTCTTTGATTGTTAGAAGAATTTTCAAAAAGGATATTATATATTTATATGATTCGTTAAAATTCTTATCATGTTTTTTACTCAAACTCCTTATAAAAGTTTTTATCTTTTCTAATTCACATTCGAACTCGAAATTATTATTATTTGAATGAATATTGTTTGTAATTTTACGCTCTCTTTTTTCTTCCATTTCCATCCTTGAAACAGAGTCGATTTCCGAATTGTTGTAGATTGCAACTAAGTTTCTATAAAATTCCTTTTCAAATATTGATTGGTATTTGTCAGAGAGATAATTGAAATGTCTATGTAATTATAAAATTTACTCTTACTTTATAAAGAATTTAGGTAAGGTTAGTTTAACCTTGAAATTATTAAATTTTAAGAATTCCTGCAAAACTATCATGGTTGAATTATAAATCATGTCATTCCAGTTATACTCAGTTATCAAAAAATTCTAAAGTAATTAAATAAATTATTTACCGGATCTATATCCAAAATTGCATTAATGTATTGGGAATTTAGTAAGCTACAATTATTTTTTGAAAATTGTTTGATAGCTTGATATATCAAAAGCTTATCCTCTTTAAAGAGTTTAAGGTTATTAATTATATTCTCGATTATGACTTTAAAATCTTTTTCTTCGTGACAGTGTATTTTTGAGAATAAAGAATATATTAAGGAGCGCAATTTAGGAGATTTTTCCTTCATATTGAAAAAAATAATTTCCAAAGATTCAACCTAAAATATTTTAAAAACTCAAAAGATTATCATACCTCAATCGACTTAAAATTCCCGATTAAAAATTCCAAAGTTTTTACTGTTTCATACCTGACTTCATCTTCTTCGTCGTTGACTAGTTCTATTATATATTTAAATGACTTTATGGCAAATTCTCTGTTTATTTCTTTAGCACCAATGACGCTTATAATCTTTAAAGTATTTATTTTGATTTCCTTCATTTCTTCTTCTAAAACAGATGCAAAAAATCCATAATTTATTCCCATGCTACTATCAAACTTGGCAAGTTCGTAATCTCCTACTGAGACGAATTTTTTTTTATGAGTTGATTGTGAGGGTGCTTTTGCTATCAATTCTTTTTCAAACACATATGCATTCATAAAGTACGGCTCAGGAATAAAATCTATAAGATTACTCATAATTTCTAATCCTCGCAATTTTGTTTCTCTTTCGATTTCTTTTAATTTGTTACACACTATGTAAAATATTTTAATGTGCGTGTCTCTATCAAATTTTTCTAATTTTAGAGTTTTATTTTTCAGACTTTTCATAAAATTTTCTGGTGATCTTTTAAGCATTTCCACTGGATCATCTTCAAGGCCTTTTGTATTCTCTATGCTTAGGCGATTTACGAATTCTTTATAAATACTTTCTAAATTTAATTCATTTATCATAAAATAATTTTAATTTATAATTAATGGACAAGGAACCTCATCTAAATTTACTTAAAATCGCAGGAGGGATTTCGACATTTTCAGGAATAGGACATGGACTATTTTATCTTTTTAAAAAATTTACTAACGATAAGACGAAATCTCTCAAATTAACACCTTGGCTTGAAAGATTCATCGAAGAAGTTAAATCGAAATTAAAGGAAAATAAACAAAAATTTTTGAAAATAGAAACAATAGCATTAGTTATTAATTTATTATCTGAAATAGAGGAATATTTGTATTTGAAAGAGTGCATAAGTCTAGAAGAAAGAAGGCTTCTATTAATTGAATCTCCTAAAGAATACGAGGCAGCTGTATTTGAGTCCTTAAAGCAACATGAAAAATATTTTTCCGTTGCTAAAAATTTCCTAAGCAAACAACTAGGCATCAACTTTGATGCAATTATCGAATGTATCAACTGTTGCAATATAAAGGAATTTAAAATGATACTCGATGAGAATCAATTTGAATATGATGATCTTCCCGATGTTGATAAAGAGATTTTAAAGAAAGCTTTCATTTTATATAGCAACCAAAAAATACAACAAGAAAAAGTGTCAGAAAATTTGTTACTAATAGCGAAGGCTAATTCTGAGTTTTATAAAGTGGCTGTTGAGATCCAAAATTTGAATAAATTTTTATTAAAGGACACAATATACAGAGAATACGGAATAAACGAAAAATATTTTTATCAACTAATCAAGAAAAATGATCTGCTCAACGATAAACAAATTAAAAATTTCAGAGAGATCGAGAAGGATTTAAAAAGTAAAACAAGATAAATTAAATGGAAATTGTGATCAATTATTTCTAATTATGAGCTCATCCTACTATTCACAAAGAAATCTATTTTAATTAAAATTCTTTTATTTAAACTGTATTTATCATAAAAAAATTAACTAGATTAAATTATGGTTTTTAAATAATTATAAATGTATTTATATGTAACTAAAACATTCAACATATCCTCAAATTTTGATTTTATATTTCATTAAAAAAATTTAACTTAAATTAATAAAAATGGACAATCCCTATGATAATGACGTTTATGCCCAGTTAGAACATTTAAAAATAAAACTAAGCATAAAAGAAAAAGAATTTGCTGCAACCCTCAAATCACAAAAAGAAGATTATGAAAAAATGCTAAAAGAAAGAGACGAAGAAGTGACACAATTTGTTGATTCTTTAATAAAAGAGAATTATGAATTGAAGAAAGTTATTGTCAGTTTAGAAATCGACATAGAAAAATACAAAGACAAGGCCTTCTACAACGAGATGATAAAGGACGACAACAAGGACTTCTATCATAATATCAAAATCATAAAGGAATCCTTCGAAAAAAAACAAAAGGACCTGACTGAAAAATACGACAAAAACACAAAAAATTTTCAAAAAGAACACAAGCAAATGATCTCGTCTATCAAGAAAGTAGCCTATGAAAATAAAGCAAGGATAATCAACAACGACGAAAGTCATATTGATCATGAAAATACGGTATCATTGCGTGTGATGGAAGAACAGCTGGCTGTTTATGAAAACAAAACTCGACTACTTTATGAAGATCTTAAGAATAAGGAAAATTATGCCCTAGTAGTTGAGCAGAAATACGAAATGTTGAACGAAGAAAATAAATTTTTGAAATTAAAAATTCAAGAAGAGAAAGGAAGCATTCTTAAACAAATTCAAGAATATGAAGCTCAGAATCAAGCTGCTTATGAAGAAATGCTAAACAAACTCAATATAGAAATAAATGAGAAAAAAAAGTTTTTAGAGAAGTCGATTAAAGATTCTACTACAAAAAGTCAAGAAAATATTTCATATCTTTATAGAGAAAAGGAGAGCTTAAAAAATGAGATGGAGGTTCTAAATCAAAAAGTTGAAAAATTGAAAAAAGACCTAATTAACTCAGAAAAAGAGAAACAAGAGATATCGTTAAGATTTGACAACTTCAAGAAGGATTATTATAATTTAGAAAACGCAAAGGCAAAAATTGAAAAAGAAATGATAGAAATCGCAACAGAAAGAGATACCTATAGAAAAACAAATAGCAATTTAACTGATAGATACAGTGAACTACAGGGAAAAATTTCATCTCTAGAAATCTCAAATAGGGTTTATTATGATTCTTCTTCAAAAGAAGTTGAGAAGGTTGAACTAAAAAATAAAATATTAATAGATAACTTGAATTCTCAAATTTCAGATCTAGAAAAAAAACTTAGAGAGTCTAATCTTCATTTGACCGATAAAAAGAAGAGGATCGAAGAATTGATGAAGAAAATAGAGGATTTACAACAAATAATGGAGTCTCATGAGGTTACAATAGAACGTCTTAAATCGGAAACAAATCAGAAGGAAGTTGAACTAAAGATAAACACAAATGATTTAGGCTCCCTTGCATCAAGTAAAGATAAGCTAGCTAAGAAGATAGATGAATTAAATGAAATTGTACAAGCTAAAGATAGCGAGATAAAATCTCTTAATGAGAAGATTGCTGACTATGATGGTCAAGTCAATACTATAAAGAAGGACTTCCAAAGACTTAAACAAGTAAAAGACGACCTTCTTGCTAATTATGAGGAGGTCAAGAAAAACAATATCCTGATATCAGCTCAAGGTGAAACTATGAAAATCACAAGCACTATTGAAATCCAACGCCTAAAGACTCAAATCGGTGAACTCGAGAAGAAAACTGTTGATAAAACTAAATTAGAAGAGGCGGATTCTTTAATTATTGAACTTAAAAATGAATTGAAAATTTTGAAATCTGCGATCGTTAAAATCTATAAACTATATTTAACCAAATCTGGTAACTACAAGGAAGATACAGAAAGCAATTTAAATCAGTATGAAGAAATTAAAATGCTAAGCGACATGGAAATAGGAATAGAGAAGCTAATAGAGAATATAACACATAAACTAGAGAACGCTAAAGAAAGACACCTTAAGCAGGTAGAAAAATTAGAAACAGAAATATTGAACTTAAAAAAGCGTCTGAATACTTTTATTCAAATAACAAATTCTGTGGGAGGAACGACTACTCCCAATTCTACAAATTCATTTAAAACACTCGAAAAAGATAATTCTAATTCTCTTTATGAAAATATAATAGTTTATCTACGTAATACAAATCTTAAGCATCTGCTTGAATTATTCCAATTGAATCTTCAAAGAGAAGAAGAAATTAATTCTGTTCTTACAGAAAAATCCTTTTCAAGCACCTTAACTGCAACTAAAAGTCAGATAATTGATCTGTATGCAAATTTTAACTCTCTTAAGAAGATTTGTGAGCAGGCCTTCATTGAATTCCAGAACAGAGCCAAATTTTATATTCAGCCTGACGATTTCGAGAAAACAGTCAACGAATGTAGAAACTTCACACAAAATTTGATTGACATGATTCTCGACACTTTGATGAGTTATAAAGCAGAAGTGAGTAATTTTATTGTATTCAAATTACCTGTGGATGATTATAATCTCTTGATCGAAAACATCTCAGCCAATTTAGAAAAATTTTCTAGCAAGATAAACACACAGATAGAGGGATACAATAAAATCCATGGAAATATTGAGAGAGCCTTTGATATTTTAATGAAGAATACTACTGTTGATTATGATATAGTTAATGCTTTGATGAAAGAGAAGTTTATCTGACTCTATTACATCATAGCATGAGAGCCAGGATTTTTATTAAATTTTATTTTAAATTAAAATTAAGTTAAATTTTCTTTTAGTTGAGGGAATTCAGGTAAAAATTTTAATATATTAGAAAATATATATACTATAACAACTTTTATTTGTGTTTGCTTAGTCTTTCCATGTCTAAAACAAGATCTGGATTCTTAAAAATTAAAAATATTTATCTACTCTTCTAGCTTTCCAGTAATCATTGTATTCCTTTCCAAACCAGAACAAATTCGCAACAATAAATGAAACTAAAGTAAATACTCCAACTTTGTGCATCCCATTTGCTACTTTGTAGCCGATTTTCTCAATTTTTGTAGTTTTGGTGGCTTCTCTATGCGGAAGTGAAACTTTGCTGTCTTTCACTATGTCAAATGTCATGGAATATTTATACTACTTACATACTAATCTCTCTTTTAGTTCAGATTTAAATTCTTTATTGCTTTTATTCATTTATCGCTAAATAAAATTAAAATTAAAAATATTATTTATTTAATTAAAAGTATAACATTTATAATAAAATTTCTATGATTATAAATATATAAAATTATAATTAATATTACCTTATTTATGATAAATAATACTCTTTACGGAAAGAAAACTGATAATATTTAAATATTGTAAAGGATATTTTGGTAGCATTTAAAAATGAATCTAAATTTAGGCGATTGACTAATTATTTATTTTACTACAAAAATTTCTTATGTTTTATCCATTAATTATTTCTAATTAGGCAACTTAGATATTTGAAAATTTTTACATTTACTATATACATTAGTTATTTATGTTTCGATTTCTCTTCTTACTCAAAAAATCCTTATACATTTCTTCCTCTTCTTCATCAACTATTATTCTCGAATCTTCATCTTCACCATAAACTGAATTCGCACTTGATGTAGAAGTTTTGGAATCATCGTTTTCGCTACTTTTACCTTTTTCAGATTGAACTTTAAGGGAATCTAATGTAATTATGTCACTGTCCTTCCAGTTTATAGCTGAAAAATTAAATTTCTCGAAAATAAAAAAATCAAAATTTCTTTCATCGACTGTATTACTTTGGTTAATTAACTAAAATTTTGGTGATGATTTTACCTCTTCTTTTGGGATTATATCTAAATCATCATGCGTCAACTCATTTTCCACATTAATTCTTGAATAGAATTAGATTAAAATAAAAAGTACATTTCAACTTTAGAATTTTTTTTGTCTAAATTCGATGTTTTGTTTGTCTTTCTGTTGTCGCAGCTTTTCTTTTTCATTTTTACTATTTGAATTAATTTTTAGAAAAGTAAAATAAAAAATGATTAAATTTAAAAACTACTTTAATTAAGTGATATTATAGTGATTGAGAAGATGAGGAAAAAAATATAAAATTTTTATGAAGTTAAGATTATTATATCAATAACTATAATAATAAAATTGTAAAAAGAATTTATCGTGTTTATTTTTGAATATAAAACATTTGTTTCTTTTAGTATTCCTCGTCATCATCGAATTCCCCGCTTTCTTTTCTTTCTTTTTTAGCTACTAATTTAATGATGAATTAAATTTTCTTACTTAAAGCCTTGCTTATTTCTAAAGCTTCGTCTTGCTGTATTTCTTGATACACGTTGAGTAGTTTATATTCTCTACTTGTTTTTTTACCAAGGAAATCCTCATCTGCGAATTCTAGTTCTTTTAATATAAAATAAATATAATTACCTTCTTCGTTTGTATTCAGGCTGATATTTTTACAAAATTCTTTAAACTCAGCCGTTCTTGACATAAGAGAAAGATTATTGCTAGTTTCATTATTAAGCTAATTGATTTATATTATTTTTCATCGTATTCTTACATTAGATTTGAATATGTCATCGTCCTCTTCATCTTCATGCTCGAAGTAATCTTCGTCTTCTTTTGCAGAAAATTCTCGGCTGCTTATACCTGGGATTTTCTTATTTCTAAATTATGATTTTAACTAATTTACAATAGATCTTCATCTAGGTAACTCTTGTTTGTAGAATTTAGTTCATAATTCTTTTCATGTAATGAAATCAAAGATGCGAAGATTGTCCTATTCTCTTTATAGAAGAAATCGTGGTGCTTATCGAACTATATTACTTTAGGGATATTATTCTTACTAAGTACGTGATTATCTTCTTTAAGTTTTGTTTCCTTACGTGTTCAAATAAATCCAAAACTGCCGAAAGAACCGCATTGTCTTTATGTTTGTGTCTGTTGAATATTTGAATTATTTGACAAAATATGTCGTTGTTTATTATCATTTTATTCAAATTATCGTCGTTATTTACTATTACGCTCTTTATAAATTTTGTAACTTGTAGTTCTAAAATTTTTGAATTATCCTTCAGAGCCTCCATTACCTTGCTAATAAGGTCATTGTGAATTATCCAGTATCTTACACGCTGCTCGTGTTGTTTTAGACAGTGGCATAAGATTTCAATTACAATTTGCTTTGAGGAAATCATTTCATATTTAAATTCTTCCTTTATTCCTATTTTCAAGAAATTAGCTAAATTTTTTAAACATTTATTATAGAAGAGATCATAGAAATCGTTTTTCTTCTCGTTAACTTCATTATCGAGAAGCGATTTTAGCAACTCTCCTATCTAAATCATTTTAAAAAGTTTTTTACTTCGTATTTGATTCCAAAATTTTCTTGATGGATTAAAATATTACATAACTCGGTCAATAATGGATGCTCCTTTATCTTCTGACTTTTACTAATGATGAAAGTTTTCAAAGTGCCTGTAAATTAATAGAATGAAAGGAAATATTTACCAGGAACTATAGTTAGGATATTTATTAAAATTTCTATCGTATTTATTTTGATTTTTTCTCGTTTTTCGTTTTCTTCTTTCGTAAAGTCATTTTCATTTATGTGATCATCTTTCAAATTTCTTAAAAATTCTTCATATTTCGAGTAATGTGTCACATCTACTAATGTCTTTTCAAGAGCATCAAGAATCTCCAAATCGCAGATCGCTTCATAGAACAGAATTCTGGTCTGAAGAAGTTCCTTACTACTTGCGATTAATTCAAGGATGAAACTTAACCCCTCGCTTTTAATATCCAGATCGTCTTGTTTAATTTTTTCAATAATTGCTTTTAAATAGCATGACTTATTCGTCAAGAAATAGAGGATTATATCTGAATTTGTATAGTGTATTAGAATATTTATATGCTTCACTGTCTGGTCGTCGATGAACCTTCCTATAGCAGTGTCTCTCAAATAGGCTAACCTATGGCTAAAATGGATTCTATTAATTAAAGTGCTGTCTGTCAAATTAAGAATATTATGGAATTTAGCTTGCTCTCTAAAGAATTGACGATGTTTTATCATCTTTTGAGATTCGAAGTCATCTAGAATAAATTAGTTTATTTATATATTTGTTTACATTCTAAAGCTCCAAATGTAATCATAAATAAATCATTGCTTAACAATATCTCAATTAAATTCTGATCAGCGATAAAGAACAGATTCTTAAAGATAGTGAATATAAGGGACAAATTCTCGAGATCTTTGAAATTTATTTCCTCTCCGTTCGCGGCCGATACTTGTGTAGATCTCTCTGACTTTTTTTCTTCAAGTTTTTTTTCTTCTTGTTCAAGGACATCGCCAAGTTTTTTTATATAAATACCGCCATTATAAGTAATATGCTCAATTAGCCTGATTATCCTACTTGCTGGCCAATCCTTAAAATAAAAAAAAAATATTATACAGGTCTAATTTCTCTTGCGATGTATGGCAGATTCTCAACGGAAGGTTCCGGTAAAATTTCTGATTCTTCGTCGTCTTCTTCATCATATTTCTCTTCTTGTGGTATTTTTCCTTTTAAGTGACATAGGAATCTCCTTTAATAAATAAAGAGATATTCACTTACCAAACTTCTCTTATTCCTTCTTTATCTTGAAAACTAATCGCGCTATCATCATCTTCTTCTCCAGGTCTGCTCTTCCAAGTCAAAATAGTTCCTCGTTGCCTTCTGAATTCTAATTGATTAGTGAGCTTCAATTCAAACATGACATCGTCATTTATTTCAGAGACAAGTTTTATGTAATAATCATCATTCTAATTGAAATTATATTTATTATATTTTTACATCCTCTTTTATAGAGACGTGTCCAGTTCCCATATCATCCCATTGGCCTTCAACGTTTAAATTGTATAGCTTAACTCTGAATTTATTTTGGAAAAATGAAGAATCAAATTCGCCGGAACTCTTTGAATTTAAATCAAATAAATTGTCATTCATATTTTTATGTTTAAAATAAGATAATAATATAAATATATATTTTTATTTAAATTATTTTTATTATTTTAATTATTATCTGATTCTCTCTCCTGGCGGGGAAAAAACATTTTATCAATCTTCATGTTATTCGATTGGATATTATTGTTCTTTTTATTAATTTTGTCGATTTTGGATTCCTTTTTCTCTTTTTTATCAAGATTAGTCTCACTTTGCTTGATTTTCTTTTCTAGCTTCTCTTCTTTCAATTTAAGATCTTCGATTGTTTCTATGTTGAAGATAGAGTTAATGTCTATGAAGCTGTACTTCTCAGTGCTCTTGACAGCACATGCTAGAGAAGGGAATTTATAGTATATGAATACCTATATCCTCTAAATTCATGGTTTTTCTTTTATTTAATCTAGCTACAGAATGGGCATTTTGTGCAATTTCTTGTAAGAATAATTCAGTTAGCCTTCCTAAAACTATATAGGCATTTTTCTGACAGAGTTTGACATCCTCATCAAGTTTCATAATGTTTTTAATCTTACTGATCGGAAAACGAGACAACCCAACTTTTTCTAAAGAAAAGAAAATCTTAATTTTGACTTTTACCTTTTTTATGACTTTCTTTTTTATTAGAATTTGCTTGCTGTGATGAAGCTCCTCCGTTTATTTGTTGATTTTCTACATCCTCTTCGTAATTCTCCATTTCTAAATCATTATCTTCTTTATTTTCGTTTATTCTCTCATCTCTTTCTTCAACGTTCATTTTATCATCTGATAGGCTTTGATAATTCAAAATTTTATCTAATTTTTCCTTAACTTCTGTTTCATTCAGTTGTGGCTCCTGATCTTCTTCTAAAATTTCTAAATTATTTTCTTCGATTTCTTTGAGAGAGAAGTTCCTGATAGGAGCATTTGAACTTAAATATCTGGTTGTGTTTTGAGAGGAAAAATAAACAGGTGTAGTCATGCCATCATTATCATTCATTTAAATTTAAATTATAAAATTTCCTTTAGGAAATTATGAGAAATTAAATGAGAATATAGGATAAGAGATTAATAATAATTCTTAATAATATGGAAAACTTTCAGAATAATCCTAATTACGTCAAAACTATTTTGGTATTATAAAAAATTAAAGAATATATAAATAGAATTCTCCTGAGTTCATAAGGAACCTGGTATTAAGAAAACTAATACGCTTATCCTTACAATATAACCATAGAATATTTCTTTTGATAAAAGAAAATTCAAAGTCTTATCCTATTGTTTATAGCTCAGAAAAAGAACCATTTAATTTTTTGAAGTCTGAAATTTCTGAATTAGATAGACAAAGTATCTTAAGCAATAAGAATTACAAAGATGTTTTATTAGAAGAGTACAAATTATTTTCTGAAAATAATTTGATTACTGAAGAAGTATCTAATATTAAATCTATGATCAAAAATTTCCTTTATGAATCGAAAAATAAAAAAATTAATTTTGATGATTTAGATGATGGGATTAATATTCTTAAGCAAATAAAATCAAAGATTGATGATAATCAAATAGAAATCGAAATATGTAATAAAATAAGTAGTTTTTCTTGCGATTTTGAAAATATCAAATGTAAAAAGACAGAAACCCTGAAAGATTTTAACTTTATAAAAGCCATTAACAGAGTTATTCCTGATGATGTCATTCCTAAGGAGATATTATCTAATTTGATCAATAAATTTAAGGAAAGTATTTTTTGTAAAAACGAAAAGTCCGGAGTTGAAAATACCGAAATACGCTTTAAAAATAAAAATGTATTTGAGGAAAATGATAATACTCAAAGTTCCAACATAGAACAAAATAAAATTCTTGACATTTTAACAAATGAAAATTCGGTTAATTATTACAAGAAAATAGCTGATCCTCACACAAAAGGATATAAAGCTAAGAGAAATTATTATCCAGAAAGAAAGAGTAAAGAAAATGATAATATACAGCTTGCTCATAAAAAGGCAGACATCAAGGAATTTAATTCTAGTAATTTTGAACCAAAATTGGATGAAACATTTCTGAAGGGAATTCATCCAAATGATAAACTATTTTTAGGAAATAAGAAGTGTAGCACAGATTCATTGGCCGATTCATTTAATTACATAAAAGATAAATCGAATAAAATGGTCACCAATAATGTTAGAAATACTAAAAAGATGTCAAAGTTCTTAAAAGATGGAAGAGAACCAGAAGCTAAGGAATATAATAATAATACAATCGGATCTTTTCTTCAAACGATAAAAAATTCAAACAATAAAATAGTTGACAATTTGAAATCCGAATTACCTACACCGAAATTAGTTGAAGCAATTCCGAATTTGAAAATTACTAGGCCAATAAAAACAAATAAAATTCTGTTTGATTTTAACAACACAAATTCAAATAGCATCGATAAGTTTAATAATTATGGCAATAGATTTAACTCAGGGGAAATTTTAAATTTAGTCGAAGATGTAAAGATTTCTATGCCTGAAGATTTTTCAGTAACAAATTTAAATGTAAATAACAACATACTGAATAATCCAGCCGTAATTGGGTCTCCAATCAACTCCAATGCATCTAAATTAACCATCAACAATCCAATGATTACATCTAAGAAGATTGAACCTTTTGAAACGCAACGTCAATCGCATCCAAATTTTATAAATGTTCTTAATTTCTTTAACAATCAAAATAACGAGACAAATAATTCAATTTATATTGATAATCAATTCGGAGTTAGAACACCAGGTAATAATATATCACTCCTTAATATGAATAATATAATTGGATCTCCTATTTCGAATCTGCCTAACAACTTTAATAATCTAATCTAAACTTAATTAATAATCAACCACAAAACCAGTCGAATTATGATCAACCATTATCAAATAATAAACAGACAGAATATTAATTATATTATAATTGTTAAAAAAATAGTAAAAATATATTTAAATAAGCTATATAAAGTATTAATTGATTAAAGGATTACTAAAGTGTGTGTGTTGTTCATCCAGCAAATGCAAAAATCTAAAAATTTTAGATAGAATTTTACCCAGGGTAGTGTTGATATTACATTAAGTAGAAATCTCTTCCACCAAGGAAAATTATCAGACTTTATTATGGAGTAATAAACTAATGTTTTAGTAGAAATAATTATGATTTCATAGACAAAATAATCTATAATTGTAGCCAGACCAAACTCCTTTACGAATCCTACACTTTTGTTATTCTTTATCGCATTCATAGAAATCCAAGATGTGTTTAAAAATCCAAACAAAAATAGAAGCACGAGTATAGTGTATACAAATATGTGATAATATTTCGATCGCTTTCTATTAATTTTTCTAATAAAAATTTATTATAATAAAATCGTAATACCTTAATATTGAGGGGGCGTCTGGATGTACTTTTATCTTAGAAAGCAAAATTTCAAATATAGTAAAAGGAATATCATTTAAAATAATAGTAATAAAAGCTACAGCTAAGTCTCTACTGCCAATAATTTTTGAATTGTCTTCTTTTGAATTGGATTCTGATAGGAGGGCGCAGATTGTAAGTGCCGAAGAAAGTTTGAAAATAATTAATGACAGCATATTAGTTTTCGACATAGTAAATGGAAAGTCCCTAATGAATAAACTAAGTGGTTTGTATTCAGTTATAAAGAAGAATTTGCCTATTGCAAGTGTTCTAAGGATTCCCTCATTTTTTATAGACAGTTCTGTTTTGATTAATTCACCTTCTGTCGTAATTGTTGTGGTAGTTCCTTCTTTAGTGGAGGTTTTAACTGAATCGCTTCGCTCACTAATGGTTGTCTCGTCTAATTCAGTGTTTGTAATTGTTTCGAGTTTGTCTGTTATATTATTTTCTTTCTCGCCTGCAAGAATTTTGAATCGTTTTATCTTAAAATTTTTAGCAAGATTCTTCTTAAAAGAATCGTCTACGTTTAAAACTAACGAAACAAAATCATTGTATTTAATTGTAACTTTGCTACCTAATTTCATAATACCTCGTTTGATGGAAATTTTACTACCTCCACAATAAACTTCGACTTCAGCTTTTTCACTTTTTGACTTTTCACTCATATCTTGCATTTCAATGTCAGTACGAGAAGACTTTTTAAAATTAATTCCAAGGATGTTTTTCATCATAATTGCTCTTGGATTCTCACTATTAGTCTCTAAATCTGACTCATTTGGATCAATAGGATTTGTGAGCTTTCTCTTGTTAACTTTATTTTCTATATGCCCCATCAAAGAATCCAAAATTTTCAGATTTTCTTCCTTTGACAAGCCTACAAAGAACTTTTGTATTAACTGTTTTCTTTTCTGTTCAATAATCTCATCTGTAACCTCTTTTACTTCGACAATTGACTCCATAACTTCTTCCTTACTGCAAAATCTCGTCGTGTCGCTTGTTTCAATCAAGAAACAATCATAGTTAGAGTAAATATCAAAATATAGTGTAAAAATTAACCCTAATAAGTAAATAATTAAAAGTCCTCCAAATATATATATCACAGTAGCATTTTCCCAGGTAAGATATTTGAAAACATCAAAACCGTTTATAACTTGAATATTTTGAATGATTGTCAGTATGTCCTTTGCTATTGTAACAGGATTGTAATTGCTTAAAGTAAAATCTGTTAAGTGACTACAACTGCACATCAAATAATCATTTAAATCTACTGTTTCACAATGATCATTATCCCATGTATTATTAGCAGTATTAAAGAACATACAATTATTGAAAAAAGTTTCAGTTTTCTTAAAAATTATTCTAATTGGTTCTTTTAGGTTATAAACGCTGATATCTTCCACATCCTCATTAAATAGTTTAAGTGAAAAAACGTTTTCCGATACGTTTCTGTTGTTTGATGCTAATAGAGGATACTTGCTATATATAATAACACCCAAAGATGTAATATTCTTATTATAATCAGACACCAAGTAATTCAAGGGAAGAAATATTTTGATTTCTGATTTTTCTTTACTTATTTTCAACAATTCTTCATTAAGCAATTCTTTGCTAGAAATAGAACTAGAATCAGTAATTAATACCCTACCGATAGTTGCAGGTGTTTCTTTAACATCGCTGAGATTCTTGAAAAGAAACATAATATTTTCACTATTTATAATGGATACACTGGGATCGGATAGCGTAGTAATTGGTTGAGAAGAATTTTGATATTTATTTTTTCTTAAGTACTTCATCCACATTTTAGCATTTTTTTCAACTATGTTCCTTAATTTTAAATTTTCTTCTGTTATTACCAAAGAAAAAGCATTAGCAAGTTTTATATTAACAAGAGATGATGAAGAATTGTTGTTGATTCTCTCATTGTTCAATTTTGACAAATGAATCATATTAGATGAAGAAGATGAGATTAAATCTACAAAATTATTCTTTTCATCAGACGTTGCATCAGCTGCATCTATTACAGAAGGTGAACTATTAATTAAGCATAGTGAAATATCCTGAATTTTATTCAACTGGTCTAGTGGAAATATATCTTTATTGGCTGTTGTCTTACTTACAGAAATTGCAGATAAATTCATTTCGTCTGTAGAAATGTCTAAAATTGTAAGAGTTTCATTTAAACAATTAATAGTTTTTTCCAATGTGGATATAACTTGCTTTTGAATTTCTTTCTCTTTTTCTTGACATTCTCTTGCATTCAATAAAATTTTACAATCTGTCAATTTGATCATATCATTGATTATAATAGTTTCCATAAGTATTTGTGTTTTGTTTTTACCTAAATTCAAATTTTGAACAAATGCATCTAAATATGTAAATTTATTTTGTAGATCTAGTTTAGAAAAGTCATTAAGTCTATTTTCACTGCATTCATTATATTTTTCAAAAATAGATTTGTTTACATTTTCATCTTGATCTAAATTTAGCATACACTGCTTCCACTTATTCGAATCACTGTCTCCATAGTACCCGATTGGTGTCTGGTTAGAACAACTTTCTAGATAAAAATTGAAATAATTTGCACTGCATTTTATACATTCGTTTGGGTTTATGCAAGTATCACAGTTAGACATACACCGCCTCCACTTATTCGAATCACTGTCTCCATAGTACCCGATTGGTGTCTGG
>Ga0169931_10007746_pt1 | contig 15846 bp, 15 predicted proteins | sample Kivu_15m_20L_FD_129675 | JGI IMG/M metagenome (GOLD analysis project Ga0169931, IMG submission 129675) | Freshwater microbial communities from Lake Kivu, Western Province, Rwanda to study Microbial Dark Matter (Phase II) - Kivu_15m_20L... | ecosystem: Environmental > Aquatic > Freshwater > Lake...
ATCTTTTTCAATAGAATATATTTAAATGAATATAGAACTTAGCAAATGCTCCAGCTTCATCACTTTTAGAGACTCGCTATGTCTACTTTAAATTTTACCTAACTTTTCAGCATAGTTCGTAAACCCCTTTTGGAGAATGCACTTTCCTGAAGGTATTGCTACTTTAGACTGGGCGCTGGGCGAGAAGAAGGCTGATATACTCTGCAGTATGTTTTTTGAAAACACTCATAGGGCAGCATGGTAGTTAACCATTCCGAAAAGTCTAGATTCTCAGCTAAAGTAATGGCTTTTAATAACAAAAAAGATGGAGTTCTATCATATTGAACCGCACAATAGTGAACTCTTGTGGGGAAGCCATAAACAAAATTATGAAACATTGAAGGCAGAATCAGAATACGCATAGTAAAATGAAGTAGGATATGTTAACCAGGTGGAGATCAGAGAAAATAGGGGAGATGACATTCAGAAAAATATTGGTTAAAACAAATTAAAACATAGCTAGAGCAGGAGGGGTTTAAAAAATTTGTACGAATGGGGAACTCTTAAGCAGATTTATTACCTCAACTAGATCGAAAAATACTAGTCAATATCCTCGAAGGAGCATTCTCTAGGCAGACAGAAAAGGGCAAGACTCTAGGAGCAGTAGTAGATGTTTAGAGAGATAAGCGTGAAGCTAGGCAGGTGCATAATGTCATAGTTGAGGAGAGAAATGTACGTTGCTTCCGAAACAGTAACTGTCAAAATCTTGCAGCGCCACGGTCTTAATTATAGGCCCAGTTGGAATTTTAGCAAGAACTATGCGATCATTCTGACTGAAAAACAGCTAGATTAGTAGAAAAATTACCGCTAGGCACTTTCGTTGTTTTTTACACTCAAAATAGCATATAGTGTCAGAGACTTGTAGGGAACGTGTGCCTATCTCGGCCTACTCAAGACGCTTTTGCTGGACAGACGCAGTGGGGTGCTGGTGGGGTAGTATGATACCTGGCAGATGCTCTATGAAACTACGCTTAAGCTCTACTGCCGGTACTAGCAAGTGCGAAGTCAATAGATGTTGCAGGTGGATCAGTTACTATCTTAGCCCTACAGTGACTCTGAATTTCAATCGTTCCTGCTTAAGAATATAGCGAATGCTTAGGTAAGTCTCAGTAGCGTCAACTTCTACCTCAGAAACGCCAGCTGGAGATAGCGGGAACAGCTGAGAGCAGCAGTAATGTAGAAGGTGTAGAGAATGATGGAGTGTGAGTGCTGGTCGAGAGGGGAGGAAATAAGTGAGTTTCTGAATGAATTATCTGGATAAGAAAGGAGCAGTTTGCATGAGAAAATAATTAATAAACTATGTGGAATGCCCCTTAGTAAAATTACTTAAAGAGATGTATATAATGTCCAGCGAGGAGTCACCTGCTTCATTCGCATCCTTATGCAGCACATGAACCAGCAAATCATCGATCAGCTGCTTTCACTAACCATGCTAGAAAACATGTTGAGCATCGCTAGGAGTTACAGTTCGGCAAAGAAGCAAACTTAATAGACAACTTCAGTCCAAAAGGCCACAATTTAAACAGCTTATGCCAAAAAGACCATAACTTAGACAACTTCAGTCAAGGGCCATCTAGCATAGTCCTCTTTCGATCAAGCCAGTTCAAGGAGCCTAATCTGTTTCTGGCTGTTCGATGAACTCTTAAGACAACTCTACCTTTAGACAGAGTATCAGAACTGGAGGCTGCCCAGTCTTCATTGGCTCATCAAGACTGCAGCAGCCTTTGCTGAGACTGGCTATATTTGCAGCAAACCCGCCTTGATGTTTCTTTACTATTTTCTTGCCAGGCAAGCCCCTTAATTCTTGCATCACAAACATCCAAACGCCAACTTTCGTTAAGGTGCTGAGGGCAAAATTATGTAGGGCATCGTTCGATAGTTTACTGATGTTAACGTGTTAATGGGTTTGATAGCTAAGCTTTATTTGGGTGGAAGTTACTAGTAGAATGTGGATTTAGAGATAGTTCACTCAGTGTAGTAGAATCGTTAGTTGCTCTAACGCCACATCCAAAGTTGCCTTCAATCATTAATAAATGATCAGCTACTTTAATAGAGGCAGGTGAAGAAGTGCCTTTAAACTGACCTTCATGATGTTCTAGGCACTAGCAGTTCCAGAGCGAAGATAAATAGGCTGCGTGCTAGCTACTTGGCTGTCAAGTGCTTCAAGCAGTAATCGATTTTCCGAAGCATCCTCAATATCAGTGTGGTGTTCGGAGACGGTACTCTGGGATTGCAGCCCCTCTAAACAGCCTTTCTGCATTCGCTTCCCATCGGCTACATAGAGCCTTGGACTCCCTAGGAGCAATTTTCCTCAGTGCTTTCAGTAGTTTGCTAGTAGCACCCAATCGAAGTGCTTAAACTCGTGTTTCGGTAGTTGTGCGATGACTGGGGTGTAGACTGGGCTGTTCTTGAAACCCTATCTCCTCGTTTCTGGAGCAGTTACTTTTTTCCTCACGACTGTCGAGAGTTGTGTATGTTGGGGGAAGGAGTGTCTTGCGAGGCGCTGTAGGCTGTACAATATTTGCGGCGTTTTTAGTGTGTGGTGAACCTGGCTAACTGTGTCTTTGATAAGCTGAATGAGTAGTCGCAGAAAAGCATAAAGGAGATCAGACTGATTTACTAGCAGGGCTGCGGCAAAGCGATAGAGGTAGCCTAACAATTGAGTGCACTATGGTTGCAAGCTGTTACCGAGGATCTTTTTATGGAGACAGAAGCATTATCAGAAGAATAAGTCAAATAACTACAACTTTTTAGATCTAGGTCCAGGCCTTAAGCGCACAACAACCGTGAGCCTGGCAGTCAAATTCACTCTCTTATCTTAGAGCGTTACTTGAAACGCAATAGTTTAGTTAGTGCTCTGCATCTGTTTCAAAATATCGGCAAAGTGCTAGCCCACCCCTTGAAAGACTAGTGCCTCAACGCACTTATACCCTGCTTTAACAATAAATCTAATATTATCTTGAGGCCCTTTCCTAGCAATATCAACAATTTGATAAGTAGAAGAAACGTTGACGGATTGGTTGATATTTGCTACTTTCTGGAAATTCCCTTTCTGGCTAGACTCATCTAACCAGACCCGCATGCATCTTCAATTCCTATTTAATTCAGAAAGGAATGGATAGACTACATTTTGTTGCAGTTTGAGCAACTAAGGTACGATCTGAGTGGATGGTAGGGTATGACTGCCCTTGGAGGGCTCTGCGTTGAGCAGATGAGGAGAGTGCTGAGCAGCTGGGTGCTGCCTGAAGTTTTACGGCAGGTAATTCGTGCGAGCCACAAAGCCAGAGATGATGATGAGGGATATGATAGTCGGGTGAATTTGCTAAAGCTGATGAAGTAGTCCCTTAGGATGCTACAGAGTATAGATAGTGAGTAGGAAGACCACTTTGTTGTATTGTTTTAAACCCTCTAAGAAGAAATGCTCGCTGCCTACAAGCAGATAGACCAAGAAATAGATAAAAACGATAAATAGAAGTAAATGTAGAGGAGAAACTCATCAATCTAAAGAGATATTCTTGCTACTACTCGATAGATAGCAGTGAGCGTGTTGAGTTGTTTGGCAATGTTCATTGATCTGGCCAGAGAAGGCATTAAAATAAGAAGCTACCACCTATTCAAAATGGCCAGGCACTACCTTAAACTCAGCAGCCAACCCCCACAGCACCTCAACTATGTGATAGTTCAATAAATCAACCATCTCTTGCAGTAATTCGTTGGCAATTTCAATCCACTGCCGTAACTGACAAAAAATTGCTCATAACAACGCCAACTTCCTTCCATCTATAACTCCTTAATCAAGTCCTAAAGTGTTTCACCATCATATTTAACTAAGATCAGATAAGAATGCAAAAGAGATTGTGATTAACAGATTAGACCTGATATAGAAAAACAATATAGACCTGAAATATAAAAACAATATAGACCTAAAATATAAAAGCAATATAGACCTGAAACAGAAAAATAATGTAGTCCTGATATTCGATAGAAGAGTAGCCCTGACATTCGATAGAAGAGTAGACGTGACATTCGATAGAAGAGTAGGCGGGAGACTGGATAACTCCGTGGAGCAGAAAGGAAGCTGGGGGTAGTTGAAAATGCTTGCACTTTAAGCATGTTCATAAACCTGTTTTGCAGGTTAAACTATGTCTCTCTCACCACAGGTATTGAACAGATATTGCTCGACTAGAGTGCCCGAGTGGTCTACCTCGACTACCTCATAGTGCTAGCTCAGAGCTTTATTGATCACTAACCTGTGCTTTCGGAAAGGGATCGAGAGGTGCTGAGGGTGGACGTGTTGGGCAACCTAACCTACGTTGCCAGGGGCATGCTATCTGAGAGGGTGCTCACTCGACTAGTGCTGCTGGCTAAAAAATTACTGTGGGTGAGGGTAGATCTGAAGGGAGCTAACAAATTAGCCGTAAACTTGCTCGCCGACAAGGCCAACTAGAATTCAAAAGCGATCAACTCGATAGCTAGATCGAATGGATTTAAAAGGTCGAATGGAGGGGATAGATCTGAGAGTTGGAGTGGATAGTCTGCTTTGATTGATCTATTGTAGTTTGAGGGGTAAAGTCGGGCAATTAGTTTGGGGGCTTTGAGTCTTTATCGTCGTTTGGCTGTGTTTGTGCGCAGCAACACCCACCTTTGCAACCTATGCTACCTGAGCAGTCATGGCTTGGAGAAGACCCTGACACTCAATCGACAACTGCTGGGGAGAGAGAGGGCCTAATTATTGTAAGAGAGCAAAATAGTGGGAAGGAGGGGAATATAAGCTCTGGAAATAAGTATGAATAAATAGCAACTTAAGAATACTCTACAGCAAAGACTGCAACATATAGTCAACTGCTATTAGCAATCCAGCTTTGGCTTAAAGCAATCAGAATCCAACTCTAGCTTAAAGGAGTCGCAATCCAGCTTTAGCTTAAAGCTGTCGCAGTAGGCTTGCCACTAAAAAACGAGGGAGTAGATTACAAAATAGAAAATGTAAAAGGCTGATTACTAGTAAGGCTGTGTATAGTGGGGTGAGCGCTTGTATGCTTTGTTTAAGAGTCTCTGCATTTGCGCCATGAATCTTCCTGAACTGGTAACACTCATTAAGGACCTTACTGTGACAGTGGGTCAAAGGCCGGTGAAATTTATGGACTTCGTGGTGGCCACTCTTCAGCACTGCCTTCCCTTATTCTGCTAATTCTACACTGCCATCATCAAGTCCAACTGCGGATTCGTGCGACTCGGAACAACCACCCTGCCCTTCAGCGTGCAGTTGTAGTTGTAGCTGAAGATGAAGCTGCTTGTTTTGCTATAGCAGCAGGCTAATTAGCATTGTACTAGGTATCCCTTCCTGACGGCAGCAATAAGATTCGCAGTGTAGTACTCGGAGGGCAGTCGACTGGGTCTGTACCGCTGCATGAGGAGCAGTCACCCTGATGTTGACCACATCCTGTCCTCATTCGACCAGTTCTACTGCTGCCGACTCATAGATGCCTGCCAAAAAAGCATAGATGGTGCCAGTGAAGGAGAGAAACATGCAGATAGATAAGATAAATATCAAATTAGTGAAAGAAAAAATTAATTTTATATAAGTGAAAGACAGGATAAAGAACCTATTAACGAATAAAATAGAGGCCGTGAATAATAAGATAAAGGTTAGAAACGATCTGATGCGGATAGGTAGGGAGTGCTTGAGTTCTCGTAGCTTTACAGTTTGCTATAGATAGTGCTTACAAAATATCACACTAACAGTCGCCGCTTAGACCTACAAAAAATACAAACTTAAACCACAATTACCCAAACATTCATGCCTTACCATCCCACAAACAGGTAAGAATAAATCAATAGGGCCGAACATTCTCGTAGACAGGAATATTAGAATTAAGACGGCTAACGAGAAGGAGAGAGTCCAAAAAGAAGCACCAATCTAAACAGAAAGGATCATATTGGTTGCTGGGACAGGCAGGGCAATCGGGTCAAGCAATAAATAGATTTCTAATCAATGGTTTTCGTGGAGGTGGGAGCAACACGAAAATAGCAACAAGGCCAGCTGCACACTCACTCACAACTACAGACCAACAGGCTGCACTAGGACATCATCGACTTAGACCACTTCAAGGCAACCACTAGCAAGTGGCATTCTCAGTATGAAGATGCCCAAAACAATCCCAAAAACCAGTAGTGCTACAAAAGATAAGGTCAGCCCAATAGTACTAAATCGAACTAATTCATGCTGAATACTCAGCTAATAAGTTTGTGTCGAATGTTCAATGAGTAGTTGGAAGGCCGGGAGTTCTTACGCGACACCGCTTTCTTTCCAGCCAAACACATCAGTAAACTACCCAACAACCACCACTAGACTACCTAAATAAACCACCACTAGACTACCTAAATAAACCACCACTAGACTACCTCGCTCAACCGCTAATCGACTAATTCACTCAACCGCTAATAGACTACTGAATTTCGGCACTACTAGACTACTACTGGAATGCGTGGAGGCTAAACTACAGGACTCTTACAGGCGTTTGCTGGTGTATAGAATCATCAAAATGTTCAAAGCGACTGCATTATATAATCTGAAGACATAATAGAGTCAGACTGCGTCATTCAGTCTGAAGATGCTATGGTGTAGTCAGATTGCATCATATAGTCTGAAGATGCTATGGTGTAGTCAGATTGCATCATATAGTCTCAGGATAGTAGACTGGAGAATGCGTAAAGAATTGAGGACGCAATAGTTGAGTCATTAGAACAAATAACTGGAAGAGAGCCCAACTCATTAAGGAACATTCTGGAAAGGCAAGGGCAGATGGCAAGCAGCACTGCTGTTTCTAACCAACTAATTTCTTAAGGTCTATCCAATCAAGGCATCGAGTCAGGACCCTCCCTGACATAGCACAGCCTAGTAACTGCCAGCATAGTATTCTCAGAAAAGCACTCCAACCCAGATGGTTCCATGAAGCTCTTCGGCGAGTAAGCAGAGTACTAGTCAACACAGGAGCATCCTCTCATGGTATAAGGCCAGTAACAGACTAAGCAGTAGCCAGAGCAGGGCTTTCAGAGCAGCAAAAACGATATTTTGAGACTTATTTAAGAGTACACTCTCAACCCTGAAGTCATCAAACAAATCGCTTTAAGGATCAAGTACATCAAAGAGTCATAACTCAGGGCACTGTCGAACCAGCTCACTGGCGAAGTAGCAGACTTGATAGGTGGAGAAATCAGGAGTAGAGGCCTAGCTACATACCAGCACGTGGACAATCCTTACGCTGATGTTTTCGTAGATGAGTCAAGGTTCTACGATAGACTGCGAGTACAGGTGCAGAAAGAGGAAAGTCATGGCCAGCTGAAGATACCCCTCCTGAACAGTCATTTTGCACGCGGAATCCTCAGGATGGCTATGTATTCAGCCAGCAGACCTCAAGAAAAAGAGGGCAATAATAGCAGCGGATAAGGGAGGAATAAATAGTATCGCCCAAACAGGTCCCTTCCGAGTTTCCTAAGGATAGTTTTGTTGGAGTAGCAAAACATCAGAGTGCTTATGAGGGAAGTCCTGTTTAGTCTTAGCCTGGGAAAAACTTAGTTCTAGCTGTAGTGGCAGCAGAGTTTGACCTTTGATGGCAAACAAACAGCTGGTTTTTACAAGCAAGTTATTGTAAACGACATAATGGGCGTAATGCTGGAACAAAGAATCGCTCTGCCCTTACTCTTCTTCGGTAAGTGGCACTCAACCATCCGACAAATATACACTAATACTCAAAGCTGGACAGCATATGATAGTAGTAGAAACAAGGTAGTAAAGGATGATTGTTAAATTAGGGAAGGTATTCTGATAATTGAAATAGTGCTGAGAGCAATTATATAGGGTCAACAAGCATCCTTTTTTGTCACGCAGCTCACCTAGTACATAAGCAAGTTGCGCAAAGTGAGTAGATTTGACTACCCCTACTACCCCATCCAGAACGCAGTAGACTTGTCTCCATAGCTGACCAAATTACTCTGCTCTACCATGCACTAAAGGAAAACTTGCTTCAGATAGCAGCCTCGCGATACTGCCCTGTTGCGCGTCCTCACCTTCCTCAGCATGGACAGCTTCTAAACCCTTCTCAGCACTCACCTCGCCACAACCACACGTCTCGTCAGCCAAATACTGGCGAGAGAACACAACGCATGGTAGTTTTTCAAAAGGAACTACTTGGTTGAGTCAGCTCAGATCGAAAGGAAGGCTGAAATCTATTGGCAGCTGCGCAAAAGCAGGCGAGCCGACTAGTGGGAGGACGAGCTCAGTCTATGTCGCAAAATACTCACTGATATCGCATCAATCGGACTTGCCCAGGTCAAGTAGCACGCCCTAAGTCTGTAGTATAGGCAGCAGGAGACAGAAATGCGAGAGTAGCTGAGCTCACTGACTCGCAGACTAGGCGAGGCCAGACAGTTCGGGGAGAAGAAGGCGCTGGAGGAGTAGTTGTTGGAGAAGGAGCGAGTGTATAATTTCTAGAAGATTGAGCTGATGAACCAGCTGGTAGCCACCGATATAGTACCCCTCGTGGATAGACTGGGTCGTTCATTCAAACACCAAATGGCCAGGGCTCTCGAACTCCTCAGCGAAGTGCATGCTTTCTTCAGACCCATCGCAAACACTACTCCCGTACTCTTCAAGCAGTCAGCCGAACTGTACCAGACAGTGTTGGCCTTTGAACTGATGAAGGTACAGCAGGAACAGAGTTTCTACGCAATGTCCAGCCTGAGGACGATTCCCTGTTTGGTTTCGAGCGGAGAGACAGGAGGAAGTAAACGACGACTGTCTTTGTCGCTGAAAAGCATACAGAACACCCTTAGAAGCATAGAAAACAATGTTAATATAGACCAAAGCGACAAGGATATCAATAGTAGTGCCAAGAATATCAATAGTAGTGCCAAGAATATCAATAGTAGTGCCAAGAATATCGATTGTAGTTTCAAAAATATTGATCGAAGTGTGAAGAATATGGATAGTAGCGTGAAGAATATGGATAGTAGCGTTAAGGTTATCTAGAACATTCTGCATTTAAGCTAAAATCCTACACAAGCAGGCAATAGTTAGAGCGTGGAAAGAACTGTAAAAAATATATAGAACATACAAGCCACTCTTAGAAATATATAGAACATATGCAATTCTATGAACCAAGACATTAATCTTATCACTATCATCAAAACAACAGCCAAAATACTGCCTTTCGAAAGTCTCTCCCTTTAAATAGACGACCCAGTATTCGGCCTCCACGCCAAACACGCAGACACTCAGAGCAAGCTGCGTTACCTCAAGCAGAACAATTCCAAGGGAGAAAAAGTCATCGAGATCTCCAGGGAAAGTGTGTGGGCTGAAAGCGCAGTGCACTTTGACGCCTCTTTCGGGGACTACGATGTCAAGATCAAGTTTAAGGGGGAAATAGGACTGGACTACGGAGGAGTCACTCGCTAATGGGCCACTCTGCTCACTCGCTAGATCACTGATCCACGACTAGGGCTTTTCCAACTCAACATAAACCAATTCGCTCTGCAACCTTCGCGTCACGCCACTCTGGTTCCTGAGCACCTCGACAAGCTAAGGCGTTTTGGCGTGTTCGTGGGCAAGGCCATGAAAGAAGGATGGCAACTGGATCTAAGTCTAACAAAGTCTTTCCTGAAGCATATGTTGGGCGCAGTGCTATACGTCTAAGACCTGGAAGACCTGGAGCCAGATACTGCGAGGTCCCTACTGTGGATACTGAACAATGAGGTGGGCGAGTAGCTGGGACTGCTATTCACATGCTAGTAGGAAATGTTAGGCAGTAGGAGGGAAGTGTAGCTAGTGCCGGGAGGAGCCTAGGTGGCAGTAAACGAACAAAACAAGAAGGAATACGTGAAGCGCATGGCCCTTGCCAAAATGACTGAAAGCATCCGTGAGCAGTCCTTAGCTTTCCTCGAAGGGCTTTAGAAAGTGATTCCTGCGCAGACTCTGCGGCTTTTCAACTACAAGTAAATCGGACGATACTTGGCAGGCACTTCCACTATCGATGGTACTTTCTGTCTTATTTAGTCCTCTAGATGAAGAAAACCGCCAGAATATAGGGCTTTAAGGAGAATGAGGAAAGCGTGATGTGGTTTTGGGAGATAATGTAAGGGAAGGACCAGCAGTGGCTATCGTAGTTCTTGTTTTACCTGACTGCGGCCTATAAAGTGCCCTACAGCGGATTCACTTAACGGCCGATAACGCTGAACAAGATGGCGGGGTGTTTGGACTACCTGCCTGTGGCCCACACGTGTTTCAGCATAATTGACCTATCTGGGTATTCTAGCAAGTAGAAGATGCAAGCGCTGTTGGAGACGGCAGTGGCCGAAGGGAAGGGTTTTACGGTGAGCTGAGCAAGAATGATGAATATATGAAGATAATAATTAGAGAGTAAGTATGAAGATAATAATTAGAGAGTAAGTACAAATAAAGTAATTGAATAATAGATATGAATATAATAATTAAATATCTCATATAATTAGTATTCTCTCATATAATTAGTAATCTCATATAATTAATATTATCTCATACTATCACTACTCTATATATTGCATCATGATCAGGTAAGCTGTTTTAGACACACTATCACTTCCTTCATCGACGGCCTCTTCTATGCTTTCTCATTCCAGCACTTCCTAATCAAATTCTTCACTTATACACGTATGCTATCAGGCAACTTCGGTCTGAAGTTCTCGTCTGCGAACTTACTCACTGCTTACCGCAGCGGCAGCAGTCGGTACTGTCGGTTGTTTGTCACTAGTTCATACAGGATCAGAGCGAAAGAGTATACATCTGACTGCGGCATGGGTTTTACTACTGTGCTATTCTGGTCTTTCAGGTGTTCGATGGCCGTGAAAATGCTCTTGTTGGAGTACCCAGTTATCAGGGACAGATACTTCTTCATGCTCAAAAGTCCTCCTCCGCCCAACACTGCCTGTTCCCCCTCGAAAAAGACACAACTAGGCGACAAACTGCCGTGGACTAGGCCTGCTTCGTGAAACTCTTCGAGGGCCTAGGCCACCTGTAGGGCTATCCTTACTTGTTGGTTCTAGGTGGTAGCTCTGAGAGCTCGCTAGTCAAGTCCTACATCATAGTACTTTTCGAGGAGGTGCACTATTTAGCCCTGAGTGAAGTAGGACAGCCTGGACTGGCTTCTGAGGGCCAGCTGGTTCCACAGAGTCAGTTCGTTTTAGACGTCTTCGAGAATGTAGCTTGAGATTTCGTATTTGCAAATCCGGATCAGGTAGCGTTTGCCATCCAGAGTTCCTTTTCTGGTGCGCCAGATCGATTCCTCGCTTTCCTGCCCCACCTACTACAGCTGGCTGAACTTAGCTAGCGTTATTGGGGACACCTCAGAGGGTACATCGCTGGCCTTGTCGAGCATTGACTCCAGGATGTCTTAGCTGTAATCGGATATTATACTTTATTGGAGTGCCTCGTGAGAACGGTTATGGTAGTGGTTGACTTGCGCGGAGGGTCGGTAGTGCATGGCATCAACCACAACGCCTCGTAGACTGTACATGACTGGTAGTCCCTCTGTCAGGAGGATAAGGAGGATGGAGGTGAGGAAAAGGCCTGCTAGTATTAGGTAGAAGGAGTCGCCCTGGCTCCACCTGGTGATGGTGGCCTAAAAGGATTAGTCGACGTAGACTGCCACGAGTGCTTCGAATGCCACCATCAGTAGGCGAGATATCAGGATGATAAGCAGCACTTTGTAGAGTCGCCGGATCGTGCTGTTCAGGTTCCCCTCCATCATTATGCCTGTCATCTTGAAGTTCAGGTACAGGAACGATACCAGGAATCCCACCAGGATTAATCCGTTCAGGGCTATCCCGATGCCGTTAAGCACTCCGTAGCCGATCAACTCCAGCTCCAAGTCGTATAGCACCAGCGGAATGCCCAAGGCCAGCAACACCAGCAGCTGCACTACCCTGATCACTGAGTTGATGATTTTGGATTGGCGCTGCGTGAGAAACAAGTACTTTTGAGGGTTGGTCGGTGACTAGAGAGAAGTAGAGGGCAAAGTAGGACTAGAGAGCAGTCAGGAAGAGTTCGATGATGGATAGGTCAGCCAGCACGATTCCGTTCTTGATGACTATTTCTATGAAGTTGGCGTCAAGGTCGGTCCACTGGTTGGGAATGCCGATGATGATTCTGAGCACCAGGATGGCGCATAGGATGAGTTTGCTGCCCAGGTAGAACACCACTGCCAAGTAGTACTTGCGGTTGTGCAGACCCATAAGCCGCTTGGCCCTCCTGGCCATGACCAGCGACAAGGATATCAGGTAAATACTGATGATCACCACCTCAATAAACAAAATAAGCACTGTCTGCTATTAGAGCGTGTTATTTTGGGGTGTAAGCATCTAATATTATTAATATTATTAATCCTATCTTTATCTTTAAATTGCTTTGTATGTTCTTTGTAGGATATTTTGCAACTATAAGTATTATTGCCTTTATGAGTTCGATTCCTAGTCTTTAGCTGCCAAAGATGACTATATTCAAAACTAAATGCATAGAAAATGAGGCCTATTCTTCACCATTATCTTACGTTACTTATCTCCTCTTTTGTCTATAGTCACTATTGATTTTGTTGTCTTGTTTGTAAATTATTTATTCATATTGCGACCAGTCTGCCTCCAGAGCATGTTTTCATACATCATGTTTAAATGCATACATGACATGCCTTCAATACTAAACCAATGCAATCAAGAAGATCATAAATCTCACTATAGTGAACAATACATCAATCATGTTTATACACAATCACTCAGCTGGTTCTGCACCAAACTATCTATTGTTTATAATTCAATTGGGTCTATAATCAGCAGCCACCAGGGGGTCTCAATTGGCCATTTGAATTGCCTTTGGCCCTAAATAAGGGGAGTGCTCATCCACTTCATCAATCTTTATGTAAGTGTCTCTCTTGAACCTCCCCAAACGCAACCGAGGCAACCACCTCGACCAGTGCCGCACTGTCGCCCTCTCCTCCAACCTCTTCCAGGTCGACTTCAACTCAGACCTGCTCGTCTCCATCTTCTCCCTCAAAACACAACCACCAGTGCCCATGGAAAGCACTCAACGCTTCAGGACCCTTGTGATCAACAACCCAACCCTCAGACAGGCTGTGGGGCCCTATGTGATCAGTGGACGCACCCTCTTCACTCAACACCCACAGAAGATAGGACTCAAGGAAGAACTGAGCGTGGGACTCACTCTCCAGGAAACTAGATACACAGTTACTCTAAAGCTGGTGAAGCAAGTGCAGATGGGAGACCTGCGAAGTGCGAATGGCAAGCAGGCGGCAGTGGTCTACCAGTTCCTCAACAACATGGTCCGCAACTTCTTCTATCAGCTGCACTACACTGAGATCGGCAGCTCCAGGAAGTACTTTGACCCTAGCAGCGAACAGAACCTAAAGGGAGCAAATGTCAAGATCTATAAGGGCTTCTCCACCAGTTTCCTCATGCTGGAAAAAGGACTATTCTGCCGAGTCTAGCCGACTGTCAAGGTGGTGCAGACTGAAACTGCCATGGACGCCATCAACCGCATCTACAAAATCAACGAGTCGCTCTCCAGGCAGGAAAAGAGAACTCTTCTGGAATAATTTTTCGTAGGCAAAATGGTGATGGCCAATTATGGACGACGTCGATGCTATGTGATTGACAGTGTTTCGTTTAACGACACAGTTGAGTCATACACGATAGACTGCGGAAATAAGCAGCTTTCCCTGCTCGAATACTACAAAGAAACTTACGACATAGACATTTCTGCCAAACGCCAGCCATTGTTTAAGGCCAGAGCCGAAAAGTCTCGAGGTGGCAGCAACAAGGAAAACGTGGTGGAAACTCTGCTAGTGCCAGAACTAATGCAGATGAGCGGACTGCCTGATGACTTCGATGAAAGACAAAGACGACAACTTAGTGACTTCACGATCGTCACTCCCTCCGACAAACTCAACCAAATCAACGGCTTCTTCGAACAGTTGCAGGATCAGAATGAAACCGGCTTCAACACTAAGACCATCAGCCAGTCTTTGGGTATAAAAATCGCACATGTTCCCGGCTCATTCAACGCCAAACAGCTTAAACTTCCAGAACTGACCTTAGGTGGTCACAACCAGGTGGACCAGTGCAAGGCCACATGTTTCAATTTGTTCGACAAGAACCTCTACAACTCGAAGGTGAAGCTAAGCATATCTTGTTTCCACGAATAAAACTTCAAAATTAGAGAAGTGAAGAACCTTATGGACTCGACCTGTGCCAAGCTGGGACTCAAGTACGAACTCACCAGCCATGTCACTGACTACAGGGATCGCAAAGTGCTGAGCGAGATGGAAAAGACAGTGATGAGGGAGTGCTAGAAAGGCAGCATCAACCTGTTTTGGTTTATCATTCCACCCAGCCTCAAGACACGATACAGGTAGTTGAAGGAAATGACCATGAGGACTGGCATGGAACGCAAGAGTCAGGTGTCACTTACCAAGACTTTTGAAAAAGGATTCCAGAGTGTCGTGACCAAGGTGTTGCTCCAGATGGCTGCGAAGGTTGGCAACGTTCTCTGGCTTCCTAAAGTTTCTCCACCCGTGAGCAATGCCCGCATTCTGCTCATCGGAATCGAGGAGACTTCCAACAGTTTTGAGCAAGGTCAGAAGGTAGTGTCATACTGTAGCAATAACACGCCCTGCTTCGACACTTTTTACTCGGGCTACATGCACTCATCTTCCGATCCTGCGGCTAAGAACTATACAGCCCGTATTGTTAGCGAGTGTTTGGTGGAGTTCGTGAAGCAGAGCGGTACTCAGCCCAAAAACGTCATTGTATTGAAGAATGGGACGGTGAAGTGCGACCTGGCCTTCAGCAACGAGCTGTAGATAAACGAGATAACTGGTATTTTGAACAGCATGTCATCAGTGGGACGAGTGGGTGCCCCCATCCACCTCATCTACATGCTCCTCGATAAAAACAGCTCACAGAAATTCTTCCTGCCCAAGAATCCAGAGGTAGTCAATCCTATGCCAGGCACACTCGTGAACAGTGAGGCAGTCGGAAAAGGCTTCGAGTTCTACTTGATTGCTCAGCAGAGCAGGAAAGGCGCAGTCAAGCCTACCTTTTACCGCGTGATATACAGCGACTCGGCCTTGGAGGAAGGTCTGCTTGAAGAGCTGATATTCGCGCAGTGCTTCAACTACATGAACTGGCTGGGTTCGATCAAAGTGCCGGCAGTGATGCAGTACGCGAAGAAGTTAGGGACTCTGGTGGGAACACAAGTGCAGCAAAAGAGCGTGGATGACATGAAGAACCAGCTGTACTTCATCTGATTGAGACAACCATAAAACATAAAGATAATTATCATAATCATAATAATCATAAAGGTAAACATAAATATAAAAAAACATATTATCATAAACAAAAATTCAAAAAAATATATATATATATCATAATCATAAACATGAACATGAACATAAAAATAAAAATAAAATAAACAATCATAATAATCATAATAATCACAATGAATTAGAGATGTTATGATTCTCATAATAAGTTAAATACTCATAAATATTTATACACTGATGATTTAGAAACAAAGCAATCCAACATAAAAACATAAACAACTCATAAGCCAGGAGCATAATAACAATAAACTATTCATATATAAAGCTATATTTTATTTTTATTTTTATATTTACAGCCATTTTCACTACAATCATACAACCATTGTTCACTCCAATCAAACAACCATTTTCACTACAATCATACAACCATTGTTCACTCCAATCA
>Ga0169931_10007747_pt1 | contig 15845 bp, 14 predicted proteins | sample Kivu_15m_20L_FD_129675 | JGI IMG/M metagenome (GOLD analysis project Ga0169931, IMG submission 129675) | Freshwater microbial communities from Lake Kivu, Western Province, Rwanda to study Microbial Dark Matter (Phase II) - Kivu_15m_20L... | ecosystem: Environmental > Aquatic > Freshwater > Lake...
TGCACGCCGTCGCCAGCATCGCCAGGTCTGCCGCGTCCGCACCGGCCGCGTACATGTCCGCTGACGCCTTCCCCGAGAACACCACCGCACCGCTGCCCAGCTCGCCGCTCCACATCGCGAACGCGCGGTAGCCCAGCTCCCCGGAGGCGCAGTCGAACCGGTACCCCATCTCCCGCGACAGGTGGGCGTACGCGTCGTCTCCCACCGTGCGCGCCTGCTCGTAGGTGTGCAGCACCCGTCCCTCCACCCCGCCCTCCACCACTCGCAGGCTCGTCAGGTCCAGGTACACCGCCTCATCACCCACCCGCGCCACCGTCTCCCACTCCGCCGCCTGCACCGACACCGCACCTGCCAGCATCGCCACCACACCCACCACCGCCTTGATCGCTTTCGTGTTCATCGCCGTGCTCCTTGTCGTGAAGTCCCTGTGAGGCCTGCTTTCCCGGACATCAACGCCCTGTGTGTTTCGCGTCGTGTTGGAGAGACTTTACGGTTCGAGCACCCCGGCGATCTCCGCCTTATTGCTCAGCGAGCGTGTGCGGTATTCACGCGGGTGCCTGCGGCGTTCATTACGTCCTTGTTGGTGCACCTCGACTCCGCCCGCCTTCGCCGCGCGCTGCCATCATCCCGCAGCCTGACGAAACATCCGTACTAGACCAGCTGGGACAGCAGCACCGCGGCCGGCGCAACCCGAATGCCGCCGGGGGTTTCGAAGTCCTTGTTTCCGACGGCACTCACTTGCCATGCTGGCACGCCTGGGAACCGCTGACTGAGGTAACGCAAGGACGGCGAGACATCCGTGTCGCCCCACTTGCACTCGACGAAGCCCACGGGCACCCCATCCTCCGTCAGCACGAAATCCACCTCCCTGCCATCGATATCCCTGAAATAGCGCAACTCCACCGCACGGCCCTGGGTGTCCACCTGGTAATGCGCCCACTTGAGAAGGTGCGACGCCACGAGATTCTCGAAGCGCGCCGCCATGTCCGGGACCACCGTCCAGTCGAAGTGATAGTGCTTCTGCTCCTTGCGAACCGCCCGCAGCCTCGCCGCGCCAAAGGGCGCGACGCGGTAGATCGCGTACAGCCGCTCCAGCACCTCCAGCCAGCGTGCGACCGTCGCATGGCTGACCTGGAGATCTTCCCGAAGGCCGTTGATCGACAGAGGGCTCCCGACCCTCGCCGGAAGCGCCATCGCCAGCAACTCCAGCTTGGAGAGGTCGCTGATCACCTCGAGACTGGTCACTTCCTCGCGCACGAGGCGCTCACGGTAGGCCAGCGACCATCGTCGCGCCTGCGTTTCGCTTCCGCCCAGCAGCGGTTCAGGAAAGCCGGACAGCCTGAGCAGCCCGGCGAGACCCTCCCGGCCGTTTCCGCCGACCTCGGCCAGAGACAGCGGATGCAGGCGAAGATGGAAGTAGCGGCCCTGCAGCGAATCGCCCCCGAACCGGTAGAAGTCCAGACGCGCGCTGCCGGTCACGAGAATGCGCTTGCGTCCGCCGGACGCGTCGTAGAGCCCCTTGAGGTAGTTCCTCCAGTTGCGATACTTGTGGATCTCGTCGAAGAACCACGACGGCGTCGGCGGAAGCTCGCCGCGGAGTATCGCCTGCCGGTGGTCGGGCACGTCGAAGTTCAGGTAGGCGGCTGGCTCGGGAATGATCATCTTGCCGAGCTGCGTCTTGCCCACCTGTCTCGGGCCGCCCACAAAAACCATCTTGCGGGCCAGGTCCTGTTCGACTGACGCCTGGAGATACCTGCTCAGGGTTGCCATGTGCCGTCCCGCGCTGGAGTCCGGCCAATAGTAGCCACATCGAAAACTGAACGCGAGTATTTTTGAGTCACGTCCAAAAAACTCGCATCGAAGACGCGCTCATCCGTGCGCTCATGCGCTGGGCTTCCGAGCGCCCGGGGGCGGGTTGCGCTTCCGGTGAGTCAAAGCGCTGGGGACCAAGAGCGCACCGTCAGTTGCCGGCGCTCCGCGCCCGGCGTGGCGGACGCAGCGGCTGCGACAGCCGCCTTGTCATCACGCCGCGGCTTACGGCAGAGTTACCCATTCACCCGTCCCGAAGCTCGCCTGGCGCTGAAGCGCACGAAGGGGGCCGCAGCCCCCTTGTTCGCCTTTGCGTGTACGCACGTCGCGGAGCACTGCCCCGCGCCCCGTCACTCGGCCGTGGCCACCACCGGGCCGCCGCAGCTGCGCTCGAGCACGCGCGCCTGGCTCGAGCCGGGGATCGGCTGGAACATCGCGATGCGGCCCTGCGACTCCCAGCGCGACACCACCCTGCCTTCGCCGCGGGCGCCTTCGTGCAGGCGCCAGGCTTCGAAGCCCACCTGCCGGGACCCACAGTCGACCACCAGCGTCGAGGCACGCGAGCGATGGCCCTGGGACTGGCCGTCGAGGTATTGCACGCGTCCGAGGTCCTCCAGGGCATCGACGCGGGTCAGGCCCACGTTCACACGCTGGCCCGCAGCGGCGTCGACATACACAGCGAGCCGCTCCCCGGCAATGCCGGCGGCCTGCCACTCCGCCGCCATCGCGTTGCCGCCGACCAGCGCCAGGGCGATCGTCACAGCCTTCAGAGTCGTCTTCGTGTTCATTTCAATGCTCCCGATGTAAGTGAGTGATCTTCTTCCGTCCCGCCGCGCTTTGCGTTTCGCGTCGAGTTGGTGTCACTTTATCCATCGGCTCGCGCTGCCTCGCCTCACAATTGCGCAGCGAAACTGTGGCGTTTTCACGCGGCTGGGGTGGTCGTGCTCAAAGCGTTCCTGGGGCGCTGCGCGCCACGGCTCCGGGGACCGCCCGACCTTGGCGCGGGTGACGAAGCGATTGCAACCAACAAAGGATGGCGGCGGCGCGCGGATCGAACCGGACGCCGCAACATGATCCTCGGCCGGAACGCACGACCGATGCTAGTGACGACCCACCGGCCCATTGCAGGGGTCAACCAGATCGCGGCGCGGGGAACGCCGCAAACCCGCTGCTCGCGCGGGGTGGGCCGCTCAGTGCGAGGGCGAAGGCCGACATGACGAAGGGGGCCGCAGCCCCCTTCGTCACCATCCCGTCGTCACGCTGCGCGGGGCACTGCCCCGCCGCTCCTCACTTCACCGTCGCGAACATCCCGCCGCTCTGGCGCTCCGCGCGCGCCAGCATCGCCACGTCACCCTGATCCGGATCGGCCGCGTACATGTCCATCGACGCCTTGCCGGAGAACACCACCTCGCCCGTGCCCAGCTCCCCCCGGTACATGGCAAACGCGCGGTATCCCGGCTCACCCGTCGCGCAGTCGAAGCGGTAGCTCATCTCACGCGACCGATGGCTGTACCAGCTGTCTCCGATCGTGCGCTCGCGCTGGTAGTTGTGCAGCGCACGGCCCTCCACATACCCCTCGACCACACGCAGGCTGTCCAGGTCCAGGTAGATGGACTCGTTGTCCACACGCGCCACCGTCTCCCACTCCGCCGCCTGCACCGACACCGCGCCCGCCAGCATCGCCACCACACCCACCACCGCCTTGATCGCTTTCGTGTTCATCGCCGTGCTCCTTGTCGTGAAGTCCCTGTGAGTCCTGCTTTCCCGGACATCGACGCCTTGTGTGTTTCGCGTCGTGTTGGTGAGACTTTACGGTTCGAGCCCCCCGGCGATCTCGGCCTTATTGCTCAGCAAGCGTGTGCGGTATTCACGCGGGTGGCAAAGCCCGCACGAGGGCAAGGCTGTCCCAGGCGTGCCTGCGGTGGTCGTGTCGTCATGCTCGGCACACGACGAATGAAGACCCGTCTTCCGCGTTGGAGTCAGCAAAGATTGCCAGCGGCGAGGAACGAGCCCCACTCGGAGATGAGCAGCATCGCACCCTCGCCGGCAGCGGCGCGGTGATATCGCTCATCAGCGGTGACAAGGATCGCGCCAGGCCGTTCGAGCGCGACGGCGTGGTAAAGGGTGTCAAACATGTGCTGTCCGTACTGGCACGCCAGTGCCGCCGAACGGCGGTAGACCGTTGCCGACGCATGGACGGGCAGACGCAGGGCCTCCAACCAGACTACGTCCTCCTCCACGGTAGCGGGACTCAGCCGCGCCAACACGGCACCCACCTCCGCGAGCCAATGCGGTGGCTCAATCAGCGAGACCTGTCCGTCCCTGACCCGGGACATCAGATCCAGGGCCTCGTCCACATGACGCTCACCCCGCGCCGGCGGAAGCATCCACTTGAGCAGAACGCTCGCGTCAGCCACCACCACCACGCTCACGACCTGCCGGCCCGCCGCGCAGACGCGATGGCAGCCTGGGAGGCCCTCGGTCGCCTGGAACGCCCCTCCAGCAATGCATCCAGGGCGGCCGCCCTCTGGCGGCGGAGCGCTTCTTCCTCGATCGCGCGGAGCATCAGTTCGGCAATGAGTTGGCTCTTGTTGCGGCCCGCGAAGGTCTGGTTGAAGCGTTCCTTCACGTCATCGGGAACACTGAAGTTGACGGTCGCCACAGGGTCACCGGAATGTTGAAATCTTCAACATTGTCGGCGGTTGTCGAGATGGCCGTCAAGCTCGCCCCACCCTGGCATTCCGTGGCGCTGCGGGATGACTGCAAGGCGCCTCTCCAGGGGTGGCACGGCTGACACATCGGGGGCGGGCGCACACCCCCGAAACGAAGAAGGGCCCCGCAGGGCCCCTCTTCGTGATGGCGGGCCCGGTGGCCCAGTCTTGCACGTCACCGAATCGCCACCACCGGGCCACCGCAGGCCCGCTCCAGCACCCGCTCGTGGCTCGAGTCCTTCAGCGGGCGGAACATCCCCACTCCGCCCTCCGAATCCGCAGACCACACCACCCCGCCGCTGCCTCGCGCGCCCTCGTACAGCACCCACGACTCGTAGCCCACCTCGCGCGCTCCGCAGTCCACCCGGAACGTCGTCTGGCGCGAACGGTGCGGGTACACGGGCTCGCCCAGGTACTCCACCTTCCCGAAGTCCTCCAGCGCCGTCAGTCGCACCACCCCGCTGCCCGCGCGCTCGATGCTGCCTCCGTCCACGTACACCGCCACCTGCTGGGCCGTGCGGCCCGCCATCTCCCACTCCGCCGCCATCGCGTTGCCGCCCACCAGCGCCAGGGCGATCGTCACAGCCTTCAGAGTCGTCGTCGTGTTCATTTCAATGCTCCCGATGTGAGTGAGTGATCTTCTTCCGTCCCGCCGCGCTTTGCGCTTCGCGTCGAGTTGGTGTCACTTTATCCATCGGCTCCCGCTGCCTCGCCGCACAATTGCGCAGCGCACCTGTGGCGTTTTCACATCGCACAGGTTGCCAAGGACACCGAAACCGACAGGGGCTGTCAATCACGCTGTCGCGTGAATATTCACACTCCCGCCCGTCACTGTTCACGCGCCCCGATGCGTTGTCTTGACTATCTTCGATCCTGGGGAGCACCCACCCCGGCCAACGCTGCGCCGGAGAGCAACGGCCACGACTGACGCATGCGTGCGGGTCGGGCCCGGGTGCCGGATCAGACAGCATCACGGAGAACCAGCATGGTCGCCATCGACAGACTGGCCGCCTACGAGGCGCGGCAGAACAACGCGCCGCATGGAAGCGGCAACGCAACACCCGGCAGGTCGCCGGGACACACCCCGACCGGGAGCCGGCAGCCCATCCCGCTGCGCCCGGGGCCGGCGCAGAAGCCGGTGGAGCTCATCCTGACGCGTCAGCTGGCGGGCTACGTCGACGTGGCGACGCTGCTGTTCGATGCGGCGCTGAGTCTGGTCTTCTACAACGACGCGGCGGCGGCCCTGCTCGGGCGCTCCTTCGAGTCCACGGGTCCGCTTACGGCGCCTCAGCGCCAGATGACGCTGGGCCTGGGTTCGGCGGCGCAGGACCCCGTGGCACTTGCCGTGTCGGACAACACGCCCGCGCACGGACACATGACACTGCGCACCTTCGACGCAACGATGGTCGAGGTCGCCTGCACCGTGGTGCCGATGCGCGGGCAGACCGGTGAGTCGGTCGGTGCCGTGGCCTACCTCTGGCCCGTGGAGACGCGATGAAGGTCAGGCTCTGGGGAACGCGGGGTTCGGTCGGCACGTCAGGGCCGTCCTCGGCGCGCTACGGCGGCAACACCTCCTGCGTCGAAGTGCAGGCCGATGACGGCACCCGGGTGATTCTCGACGCCGGCACGGGCATCCGCGCCCTCGGCGCAACCCTCGGTCCGGAGACCGGGCGTGTCGACGTGATGCTGTCCCATCTGCACATGGACCACGTCCAGGGGCTGGGCTTCTTCCGGCCACTGGACCAGCCTGGCCAGGAGGTGCACCTCTGGGGGCCACCCGCCCTGCGCCAGCCCCTGGAGAAACGTCTGCACCGCTACCTGGCGCCGCCGCTGTTTCCCGTCCGCCTGTGCGAGATGCCCTGCGACCTGCACCTTCACGAATTCCCCAGCGAGCCCTTCCGGATAGGCGGGCTGACCATCCAGGTGGCCATGGTGTGCCATCCCGGCCCGACGGTCGGTCTGCGCATCGAGGCCGACGGCACGAGCCTCGCCTACCTGCCCGACCACGAGCCCTGCCTCGGCCCGGGCGAACTGCCGCAGGAGCCCGACTGGACCTCCGGCTTCGACATCGCGCGGGACGTCGACCTGCTCATCCACGACAGCCAGTTCGGCTGTCACCAGTACCACCGCCACGTCGGATGGGGGCACTGCACGCTGGATCACGCCCTGGGGTTCGCCGCCATGACCGGCGCGCGCCGCCTGCTGACCTTCCACCACGATCCGCGTCACGACGACAATGCGCTCGACACGCTCCTGGCCGAGGCCTGCGCCCGCCAGTCGCCGCGCTTCGAGGTGATTCCCGGACGCGAGGGGATGCTCCTCGAGCTGGTCAGGTGACGTGGACCCGGCGGTCGGTCGACCCGGCCGCGCTGGCCCGGGTAGCAGACCTCCGGGTCACCAGGCCTTGGGCGGTTTCTTGAGGATGATGATCTGGCCGTCGTCGACGCTGAGGTAGCCGCCGGCCTTGAGGTCCTTGAAGATGCGGCTCACCATCTCGCGGCCACAGCCGATGCGACTGGCGATGTCCTGCTGGGTGAGCTTGAGGGGGATGGTGAGCCGCCCGTCGACCGGTACCGCCATGTCGGTCAGGAGCTTCACCACTCTTCCGTAGACGTCGAGCAGGCCCAGGGTGCCCGCCGTCTTGGTGAGCTCGCGTACGCGATGGATCAGGCTGCGCACCAGGGCAACGGTGCCGTCGACATCCTCCGCCAGCGCCTGACGGAACTGCTCGCGCGACACGACGGCCATGCGGCAGGGCTCAAGCGTCATCACCGATGCCGAGCGCGGTCCGTCGTCGAGGATCATCTCGCCGAAATATTCGCCGGCGCCCTGGGTGTTGAGCATGAGTTCCTTGCCGGCGTCGTCGGCGAGGTAGACCTTCACCGTCCCGGACAGGATCACGTAGAGCGAGTCGCTGTGCTCGCCCTCGTGGACGATGATGGCACCCTTCGGAAAGCTGCGGGTCGTGCCACGCGCCACCAGCGCCTGGAGAAAGCTCTCCGGAAACAGCGCGTCGCGCTCCTCGTCGTTGTGATTCATGCTCACTCCGGTCTCTCCTGGGGCTGTTTTCTACAGCGGGAATATTTCACGGAGTATGCCGGATGGCAAAGGCCAGCAAATGCGCACAGCGCCAGACCCGCGGCGCGGCCCCAACCCGACCGCTCCGGGGTGTGCCCGGATGATCAGTTGAGGACCCGCTCGCGAGCGACCTCTTCGGCGAAGGTCGGGACGGGGGGAAGATCCAGTTCGAGATCCCACTCGGCCTTGGTGGCCGTCTGCTGCACCAGCTTCATGAGACCGTGCAGCAGGTTGTCCGAGAGCGTCAGGTGCGTGCCCGCCCCTTCCTGGGGCAGCAGCGCCAGGAGGGTGCGCCCGTCACTCTCCCGCCGGGCCTGGATGCGGCTCACCAGCAAGGGCTCCGGCCCGAGCGGCTGGGCGCGGGGGCTGTCGTGCTCACTCGCCGGCCCGGTGCGGGAGAACTTGACCGCACGCAGGGCCTTCTCGCGCTCGAAATGCAGCACGGCCGACCGTGCCTCGGGATTGGCGAGCAGCTGGACCTCGGGCTTGATCTCGGCCATGCGCAGCATCGCGCTCCACAAACGCCTGACGCAACGCCGGGTCAGCCAAAGCCTGATCTCCGACATGCCGTCCATCAGGACGAACATGAGCAGCCGGTCCTGTTCGGCTTCGAATTCGATGCGGATGCGTTCGAGCTTCACCTTGTCCTCGCTCCGCCCCGGGGGAACACCGGGACGCCCTCGCATAAGCTGAAAGCGGGCCAGAGACTGCGCAGGCCTGGCCGCCCCAGAGAGCGGCGGCCGCGGAACCCTGGCGCCGGATGCGCCGCCGGTCCGCGTCGGGGCGGGGTGCGTAAACGATTCCGACAGGGCCGCCAGGAGACGCAAGAGGCTGGCGGGCCAGGGCGTTACCCATTCGTAACCAGCCCTGCAGTAGCTCGTCTGTTCCCGGGCCCCATCACTCCTGGCGCCATGCCGGCGGGGCCTTCCGAAAACCCTGTTCAGGGAGAGGCGACGATGCAACGACTGGCAACGCTGTTCGCAGGGCTGGCGATGATCGCGATGAGCGGTTGGGCAGGCGCGCAGTCCACCGCGCCGAGGCTCGAGTACCTCATGACCTACGAGGCCGAACTGGAGCCCCAGGTGATCAACGACAAGCTGGTGATCTACGCCGTCAAGCCAGGAGGCTGGGTCAAGGGCCCGGGCATCCGGGGGAGCTTCATCGCACCCGGGGCGGACTGGCTGAGGGTCATGGCCTCCGGCGTGGCGCGACTGGACGTGCGTGCCACCATCAAGACGGACGAGGGGGACCTGATCTACATCACCTACAACGGTGTCATCCAGCACTCGGCCAAGAGCTACGACAATCTGGTCAAGGGCGAGAAGGTCACCCCCGCCGACGGCATCTACTTCGTGACCGCGCCAACCTTCGAGACCACGTCGACGAAGTACGGATGGCTCAACGGTGTGCAGGCCATCAACACCTTCGTCGAGGCCAGGGTCAATCCGGCCGGGTCCTACGTGCGCTACGACGTCTTCGTCGTGCGTTGAGGCGGGCGTTCGGCCCGGCGGCCATGGGCGGGGAGCCGAGATGGCGCGTTTCGGCACGAGCCCAAAAAAACGGCCGGGGTTGCGCCCCGGCCGAACAAGAGAGGTTCATGAAGTCGCACCGACACCGGAAACCTGGCGGTTGTGGGCCATGCCCGAAATCATTACGACGGGGTGACTTTAGCCTGCCTGCCACAGCGACGGGCAGCGCAAACTCACCCGGGACGGTGGCGGAATAATTCCTTGACTTGATCCGAACCTGCGCCGCCGGACGCCACGACTCAGGCAGAGGAGTCTTCCCCACCTTTCGCCGGCACGCCGGAGACAAGTCCGTGCGCCATGGCCAGGCGCACTGCCTGGGTGGTGTTGGACACCTCCAGCTTGTGTCGCAGGGCGGACTGGTAATTGGCGACCGTCTTGGGAGACAGGCACATCACCCTGGCGATGTCGGCCACGGTGTGCCCGTCCACCAGCAGACGGAAGACCTCGAACTCCCGGGCAGAGAGGGTCTGCATGGGATTGCTTCGTCCCGGCAGGGACTGGACTGCGAGTTCCTGGGCGATGTCCGGGCCGAGGTAAAGGCGGCCGGACAGCACGACCCGGATGGCCTCCACCAGGACACCGGGTGCACTGCTCTTGGTCACGTAGCCGCGGGCACCCGCCTTCAGCGCGCGCGAGGAAAAGATCGCATCCTCATGCATGCTGAGCACCAGCACGCGCACGCCTGCGTCCCGTGCGACCAGACGCCGGATGGCCTCGACGCCTCCGATGCCCGGCATGCTCAGGTCCATCACCACCACGTCAGGGCGCAGTTCGGTGAACAGGCGGTAGGCCTCCTCACCGCTGGCAGCCTCCCCGACCACCCGCAGGTCGCGGGTATCCTCGATCAGCCGTCTGCACCCCTCGCGCACCACGGCGTGGTCGTCGACGAGCAGCACCGTCCCCGGGGCTTCTGGCGTGGATCGGTCTGGCGGAGTCATGGAGGGCACCGGAAGGGTGCCGCCGTCTGGCGACACCCTTCCGGCGAACAGGCGCGAGGGGGCCGGCTCAGGCGCGGCGGCGCGCAGCGACGGTCAGCAGCCCGAGGCCGCCGAGCAGCATGGCCCAGGTGGAGGGTTCGGGGATCGGGGCCGACACGATCGGGTCCCAGGTCATGGTCGAGCCCGAGGGGTTGTTGAAGCTCAGCTGCAGCGGGAAGGCGGTGCCGAACCCCGGGTCTGCCTGATCCAGATCGGGATCGATGCCGCGGATGATGAAGCCGGTGACGCCGGCGGCGAAGGTGTAGCTCTCTCCGCCGTCGAGGTCCGCATCCACGGTCACGCCACCAACGACCAGTTCCAGGTTGTCGAAGCCCAGGGGCGTGGTGACGGTCTGGAAAGTGGCGCCACCCGACAGGGAGATGTCGAAGCCGTCCACCAGGGGCGGGTCGTACCACAGGCCGGACTGGAGGTTGGTGAACAGGAAGCTGCCGTCCTGATTCACGGCGGGCATCACCGGGTCGTCGGGCGTAAGGCCCGTGATCCAGGGCACGAAGCCACCGAAGTCGGCACCCACACGAGCCTGCCCTTCCTCACCCGCCTGGAACACGCCGAGCGCGCGCTCATTGAAGCGCCACTCGGTGGCGTCGGTCTTGACCAGGAACAGACCGCTGAAGGGGTTGCCCTCGGAGACGTTGACATCCGACTGCATGCGAATGGTGTCGGCGTTGTAGGGTGTGGCCCCGAGCAGGGAGCTCGAGGCGGTACGCCCGACGTTGTACATCCGCAGGTCGGCATCCGAAGTGAAGGTCCAGGCCGCCGCCGCGGAAAAGGCCCGCGTCTCGGTGGCAAACCCGTAGCGATAGAGGAAGTTGAGCTCGGCGTCCTGCTGATGATCGGCCTGCGTGCCCAGAAGCGTGCGCATGCCGAACACGAGCTTGTTGTCGCGCGAGTCGCGGAACACGAAGTCGTAGAGATCGCCGATCTCCCGGCCGTCCATCACGATGTCGCGCGTGATGCGATGGTCCAGAAGACTCAGGGTCCCCGTGCCGGCGATCGGCCACGGGTTGCTAGCCGGGTTCACGGGATCGTACTTGGCCGTGTAGGGCACCAGAGAGGGCACATTGGCCTGCAGCAAGGTGATGCCCCCCTCCTCCAGATAGAGCGCATCCCGGGAGGCGCGGTTTGCCCCGATGATGAGCGAGCCATCCGAGGGAAGCGTCTGCCAGTCCCCCGCCACCGCGTACCCACCCGCCAGGCTCAGCGCCGTGGCGACCACCAGTTTCTTCATCTGCATGTCAGGCCTCCTTTATAGGTAGGGTGCGGGCGCGGGCACGCGCCTTTCCCGAACTCGATACGACATCCTCGAACCATTGCAACCACCCGGCGCCGTTCACTGGCGGCCTCCAGGCTCGAACAGATAGGTGACGGACAGCCATGCCGCCCGCGGTGCGCCAGGCCCCACGAAGGTGGAGTGGGTCCAGTCGTTGGAGTTGTAGTTGAAGCCTGCCGCATCGCGCGCGCCCCACACCGATGGGGCGAACGGGCTCAGGCCCAGCTGACCGGCCGTGACGTAGGAACGATCAAAAATGTTGTCGACACGCAACCCCACCGACCATTGCCGGTTGAACTCGTAGCCGGCGGTGAAGTTGACGATCGCGTAACCCGGGATCTTTCCTTCGCCGACGTACTTGCGCCCCGGCTCGGTGGTGATGCTCGGATCCAGAGTGCCCTGGGTGGGAGCACCACTGGAGTCGGTGCCCCCAGGCGTGTGGTCGTTGTTCTCGTTGCCGCGCACGTACGACCAGGAGTGCGCGATGACGGTGAACCCGAAATTGAACTGGTCGGTCGCCTCGTAGCGCCACGCCAGCCGCAGGGAATCGCGCGGGATGCCGGGAAGACGGTCCCCCGGCTGGATGCGGAAGGTGTTGATCTTGCCGTCCTCCCGCGAGGAGGAACTGTTCGACGGGTTGACCACCTCGGCCGCCGCTTCGAAGGTCGCATCGATGCGCGAATAACCGGCCCGGAAGAAGTGCCGTCCCACGCCCCCGTCCACACCGAGCTCGAGACCGCGCCGGCGGGTCTTGCCGAAGGTGTCGAAGACACCGCGGTTTCGCGCACCGAGCGAGACGAACATGATGTCGTTCTGGAGGTTGGTCTGGTAGACCGAGGCGTTCCAGGCGATCCGCGGACTGAAGGCGCCCCGGATGCCGAGCTCGCTGGTGTAGGAGATCACCTGGGGCAGGTAGGGATCGCTGCTGAGCGCCGTCGGCACGGAACAGCCGGGCGTGCGACCGGTGTCCCGCACGCCCGAAAGCTTCTCGGCCTCGCGGTCCCGCGCGCAGCCGAGCTCGATGGCGCTTGGCACCCGGGAGCCGCGGCTCCAGTTGGCATAGAGGTTGAGGTCGGGCTTGGGCAGCCAGGACGCACCGAAGGAGGGATTGAGGCTCTCGTAGGCGAAGTCACCCTTGCTGCAATAGAAGCGTGCGCGAATATCGCCTTTCTCCGCACCGCAACGCTGTTCCAGCCGGCCGAACTGGCGTTCGTCGAACTGGTAGAGCGGTGTGGGGCGATCGGCCTGCAGCTCATTGGTCACGCGGGAACGCGTGTAGCGCAGGCCGGCATTCAGATGCACGTTCGGGCGCGGGGACCAGATGTCCTTGATGAACAGGCTGCCCGTGTTGTTGCCACCCGTGAGATTGTTGCGCTGGATCTCGGTGATGAGCGGCACGAGCCCGAGTTCCTCGAAGGCCTGGGGCCGCAGTTCGACGTTACGGGTGTCGGAGATGTAGCCCAGTTGCTGACCCTGGCGGAAATCGATGCTGTTCATGTCCAGGGCGGCCCCCACTACCACCTGGTGCTCTTCCGCGAGCGCGCTGAGCTGCCACGACACGCCATTGGCGGTCTGGCTGGCCCGGCCAGTGTTGAACATGCCGTTCGGGTAGAGGTTGGCGCAGCCCGGCAGATCGACCCCGACCGCGCCGTCGCCGGTCATGCCGGGAAAGGCAGGATTGCCGCAGGGCGTACGGAAACGGGCCGCAACCGCTCGGAAGTCCTCCCAGACGTCACCACCGCGAGCGGTCTGGTCGAACTTGCGCAGGTAGGTCTGGACCCCCATGTTGATGGACTCGGTGAAGTCCAGCCGCGCATTCGCCGTCAGGTGGGTGACCTTGTTGGAGCTCTCGTCCGGCGAGGTGAAGATCGCCTTGGGGTCCTGCAGATACTGGTCATACGGGACCATGCCGTTGCCCGTGAGCGAATTGCTGGCGTGCAGCCCGGTCAGCGTCCCGGAGGCGCGCTCGCCCTGCACGTCGACCCGCCCGAAGGCCTGTCGCACGGACGAGGGGGAGTTCTGCCGCCAGCCGGACTCGTCGAAGACGTTGAGCGCCAGGAAGCCTCCGACCGTGCCGTTGTTGCCCCCGGCGGCCACCTTGGCCTGACGCCTGCCCCAGCTCCCGCCGAGAACGGTGCCCTCGACCTTGCGGTGCGTGAAGCCGCTCCGGGTGGTGATGGCGAGCGCTCCGCCCAGGGTGTTCAGACCGAACAGCGGGTCCGACCCGGGCATGAGATCCATGCGCTCGATGGCGTTCACGGGGATGAGATCCCAGTTGACGACTTCACCGAAGGGCTCATTGACGCGCACGCCGTCGACATACACCGACAGGCCCTGAGGCGTGCCGATGAGGGGCGAAGCCGAGAAACCGCGGAACACCAGGTCCTGCTGGAAAGGGTTGCCCTGATAGTCGTTGACGTTCACGGACTGCATGGTGTTGTTCATGAAGTCCGTGATGCTGGTCGACTTGGCGTTCTCCAGATCCTTGGCGGTTGCACTCTGCACATTGGTCGTGAGCTGCTCGCGCTGGAGGGTGATGCCGGGGATGGGCGACACGATGCGAGGCGCTGTCACCCGCACCGTCGGAGCCACCACCTCGCTCCCTGTTGTCTGCGAGCACGCCTCCGGTGCCCAGGCGAGTGCGATTGCCGCACCCATGGCTGCACCAATGCCCTGGGCGTATCGAACGCCGCCGGGCCTCGCCCTGCTCCATGACTCCGCGAACCACCGCCCCATTTCGCGCCATCTCGTGCTCTTGTTCCCTGGGTCGAATCGACATGGCGCATGGCCGCGTTCCCCGACATCCCGACAGACCTCCGGCACCGGCTGGTACTGGGGAGACCCGTTTGTGGTGACAGGAGATTAGGAGCGCAGGCGCGAGGGGGGTTAGGGAGATTTTCCCAACGATGACGGGAGACGTTCCCTCTCAAGTTCCCGGGGGCACTGCCGTACGCGCGGGCCGGCCTGACGGTCTGCAAACCCGAACCGTGAATCAGGCAGAACGATGGGAAAGAGGCTCCGTGAGCGGAGCCTCGGCCAGGGGGCTGTCGCATGCCACCCGAGAGAAAAGCCCGCCGCGCAGCGGGCCGGAGAGCGCGGGAGGGGGCGCCGCTACCGCAGGTCGCCCGCGGCCTCCGCCGCAGCGGCGGCGGCCTCTGACCCGATCATGCCGTGGGTCATGGCCATGCGGATCACCTGCGCGGTGTTGGACACGTCCAGCTTCTGCCGGATGTTCCACTGGTGATTGGCCACGGTCTTGTAGGAGAGCGACAGGATGCGGGCGATCTCGCTTACCGAATGCCCCCCCACCAGCAGGCGGAACACCTCGAACTCCCGCGGGGACAAGGTCTGGAGCGGACTCTCGTTGCCCGGCAGCATCTGCACCGCCAGTTCCTGGGCCATGTCGTGGCTGATGTAGAGCTTGCCGGCGGCCACCAGACGGACCGCCTCCACCAGCACCTCGGGTGCGCTCGACTTGGTGACGTAGCCACGCGCTCCGGTCTGCAGGGCGCGCGAGGAGAACACGACGTCCTCGTGCATCGAAAACATGAGGATCTTCGCGTCCGCCTCGCGGGAGAGCATGCGACGCGCCACCTCGATCCCGCCGATGCCCGGCAGGGTGATGTCCATCACGACCACGTCAGGCTCGAGTTCGACGAAGCGCCGGTAGGCCTCGTCGCCGGTGGCGGCCTGTCCCACCACAGACAGGTCGGGCGTCGCTTCCAGCAGGCGGCGATAGCCCTCGAGCACCACGGCATGGTCGTCCACCAGCAGGACGGTCGTCTTGGCATTGTTCATTTCACTACTCCCACGAAAGCGCCGGGCAGGCTGGCATGCAGGGCCGTTCCCCTGCCGGGTTCGCTGTCCACCCAGAAGCGGCCACCCAGCATCTCCACCCGTTCGCGCAGGCCAGGCAGACCCAGGCCCGACCGACCGCCCTGTTCGTCCAGACCGACGCCGTCATCCACGATGTCGACGCGCACCCCGCCGGCCGTGGCGTCCGCTTCGGCCGTGAGCGCGACCGTGACGGCGCTTGCCCGTGCGTGCTTGGTGACGTTGGTGAGCCCCTCCTGCACCATGCGATACAGGGTGATGTTGGCAGCTTCGCCGAGGCTGTCGGGCACGCCATCGATCCTGACTTCGCACTTTACCGCCGGATGCCGCCGGCGCCACTGATCGACGCAGTACTGGATGGCCGGCCCCAGGCCCAGTTCGTCCAGGGCCACCGGACGCAGGCGGCGCATGAGCGAGCGTGCCACGTCGTAGACGTGGTCCGTGAGCTCGACGATCGACTGGGCGGCGTCCTTCACCTCGGCCGGCACATCATCCCGTCCGCGGATCGACACGGCGTCGAGCTTGAGCGCGTTGAGCCATTGCCCCATCTCGTCGTGCAGTTCGCGGGCGATGTTGCGCCGCTCGTGTTCCAGCATCTCGATGCCGCGCTGCGCCA
>Ga0169931_10007748_pt1 | contig 15842 bp, 10 predicted proteins | sample Kivu_15m_20L_FD_129675 | JGI IMG/M metagenome (GOLD analysis project Ga0169931, IMG submission 129675) | Freshwater microbial communities from Lake Kivu, Western Province, Rwanda to study Microbial Dark Matter (Phase II) - Kivu_15m_20L... | ecosystem: Environmental > Aquatic > Freshwater > Lake...
AGAGAGTAGAGACGAACAGTCGCAACGTCGCAATCTACGTAAGGCACTTGTACGTATTTACTGTACGGTAGGTCCTACGTGTTACGCTATCTTTACTTACCAACATGAACACTGCCTCTGTTCTTCGTTGACGCTGAAGTTCTGTCTCGGCCATCGCAGCTTTAAGCCCTCCTCTTGTGATCAATCACAATACGATTAAGGAAGTCGCCTAGGCATCAATCCAACCATCAAACAGGATATGAGAAATTTATATAATTCGTAAGCCTTTATATCCGCCATGAATGAAGTATACGATGGAAACAGTATGATCTCTGATGTCACGATGGATACAATTGCAGCCAAAGTACCTTTTAAAGGAAAGCAAAACACCATACGGAAACCACAAGATCCTCAAGAGCATCGTAAAATAAATGGTGTCAAGAAGAATAATAATCGCAGCACTACTCCAGTTGTATCTCATTCAAATTCAACGCGACAACTCCAAATAATTACCAATAAGATCCCAATCCAGAGTTCATGGGTCGATCGATTAGCCTATCAAGAGACAGTGTCATCTCGAAAAATGAAGGAATCACCTACTCAAATAAAGAAAGAGACACCGAAACCTACAAACATACCACAATCTTCAAGTAAATTTACTTCGTCTAATCCTTTATCTCAGTCGGTACATGAGCGATTATATCGAACTCGTACTGTTACTTCAAAACAAATCAAATCACCTTCAGATGCTCAAAAGCACCCGTCCAGTGAAATAAATGGAATTCAAAATAATTCAACGAAAAGACACGTGGCAGACTTCAATTCAATCAATCATCGCGTGGCTCATCCATTGATAAATAAAACGCAAACAACGACACAGATGCCCATGAATACGAGCAATATTTCTTCTCCTTCGTCCATTTATGATCGTTTATACAGAACAAAAACTGTATCTTCAACTCAATCAGCTATTGTATTGGATAAGAACCGTAAAATGAATCAACGAAGTTCATTGGAACATAGAAACCAAGTCTCATTTCGTGCTCCCACAGAAAAAACAACCTCTACCACCACGGATTCAACAAAAGTTTCTTCTGTACATGAACGATTATATCGTACGAGTACTGTTTCATTGAGGGGGACAAGGGTATTAATGTAGTAAGTTTGAATACGAGAACTCACAAGGAAGGACACTTTTTTATTTTGAACAGGAAAGTTGTTGAATATATTTTTAACGCTGACTGCGGTTATGTACAGACGTACCGTAGATAGTAGATACTGTAGACAAAACTCCTATTAAATTAATACATACTTTGACCTAAAATATAAAAATAAAGCTTTCTATTAGTATAATTTAGTTTTATGTCTAGCTCAGCGAAGATGGTCTGCAGAAACATCGCTTTTTTTTGTACTCGCTTGCAAAAGAGAAAATGATACTGCAGATCACAACTTCTTTCATAGAAAAACGATGACACTTCATGACTGTCCAGGAGAGACTATTGAAACATTAAAATCCTGTATACATCATATGATGCCGACAGATCAAGAGGCTGATGGAGCCGCACCTTTTCAAAGTGTTCTTCCAGAGAACGTTGAGAAGTCTAATGTTGATAATCAAATAGTAGACACAAGTTTGATGAGTAGCGATGCTGATCTCGAGGAGAAGACCACCCAAGTTGAGAATGCTGTCACTGAAGATAGATCGGAACCCCAGAGCTGCGGGTCGAATTTGATGCTGGAAACAATGCATGATGATGATAAATCAACCGATTCTTCAACTAACCGAAAGTCTATTCCCGGTTACATTGAAGATATTGCTAATCAAGTTGGAGAACTGATTCGACAAATAGTATCTCCTAAGAAGCCATCTCAAACTGATGAGATTTTTGATAAGGAAGATGATAATAATTTGATTCATGGTCGATTGTCTCCTCTTGCTAATGGGTGTCTTGACTCACGTGGAGCGAATGATTACGGAAAAGACCTTATATTTAGCGAATCAAACATCTCCATGGCAACTGAGATTGCAGACCCCTGTGATCTAGCTTCAGGTAACAAGGATATCACTTGTGGAGTCGAAAACATTAGTACTGAGGAAGGTTCCAATAAGATAGTTGTGGATAAGATCTGTAAAACGAGTGAAGAGGAAACGATAGTTGTCGACCAGCAATGTGAGAGTACTAATAATATTTCAAGTCATACGAACGAGCAGTACCTTGACAGTCTGATATATCATGATGCTAATGCAGAGGTAAAAGTACGTTTCGAGAAAACTATCCACATGGACTCAGCTAGTGACCAAAATAATACATCAGACAATGAAGCTCAGCCTTCCACGGTGTCTTTTGTCGATATTCCCATGGATAAAATAGTCACGTTGGATATTACAACCATTCCCCAGAAAACATCAGTTAACGCTACTCGAGATAATTATCATCAAATGGAAAATATCTCCGAGAGCAACGTATGTGCCAATATATCCCTCATCGATATTCCAATTCTCTTCGATGAAAGAACCCGATGCGATTCTAATTCTATTCCTTCAGAGAATGAAATAACAAACATCTGTAACGTCACTGATGCAAGAGATTTCGGTCGGAAAAATCTAGATGAGATTGACGATGACGTCGACGTTGACGACAATGAGGCTGACATGAACCCGAAACGAGGTGGGTGTTATCCCATGGCTCTATCCGCTGAAGATCTTTCATACGATGATTGCTCATTCGACGACAGTTCAGAAGGAACATTAACAAGCTCCAATACAAGAAGTCGTCGACGGGCACCAGAAAAAGCTGTATCATCTGGACATTATCAAGATTGGAAGGATAGAACTACTGATGCTGTATCACCTCCGTTTTTGCCTAGAGCATCACGAACTACAACATTGGCTTCAAAAGACGCAGTCCGCATACGCAAAAGTCCCTCCAAAAGTTGTGATGATAGCCTAGACGCTGAAGGTAGAGGAGATAAAAGTAACTCTGCCTCCGGAGACGACAATATCGTTGCCATGACCACCGGCTCTTGCATTGATCGTGTAAGCTTGGCTGGTCGGATGCCAGAAGTATGTTCATCGACAAGTGACAGTAATGAACACTCAGTGAATCATAGGATACAAAGTAGATCCCCTGACTCACCGATGGCATGGTCAAAAACATTCAAGCGAGAATCGAGCGAATCTATCTACGAGCGTCTGCATAAAACCTTGACTGTGTCTAGGAGCTCTTCCATGTCACCTCCTCGAAACCTGAGCAAAATGCTTCAAAACGAATCATCGGATGATCGCTCCGCCACCAGTAAAACCATTGGTACCATCACTACTTCGAGTTCATGGCATGAGCGCTTAGCATATCATGAGACTGTATCCTCAAGGCTTATGAAGGGGAAAAGAGAGAAATCACCGGGCAAAAGAAGTTCTTCTACGAGTCCTAGAAATACGGATGATCATTCGATCACCAATAAGACGATCCTTGGTAGTGTCGCAAGTGCTGATTCATGGCATGAGCGCTTGTCCAATCATGAGACAGTATCATCACGATTAAACAGGGAATCAAGAGATATGACTCCTGCAAAGAGAACTACCACTAGTAGTCCCAGAAATATGGTTGATAAGCCCGTCTTCAGTATGATCTACGGTGCCGTGGAAAGGGAGCACTTAATAAGTAATGAGACGCAGTCGTCACAACCTTTTCAGGAATCAAATGAAAAGTCGCAACCGAGAAGCACTCTTAACATGGGTCCTAAACATTACACAGAAAAAAAAGCTGGTAAATCTTCTGATGACAACTCACTTGCGATAGAAACCGTCGGCTCTACCACAAGCTACGCCACATGGCATCATCGCCTTGCATACCATGATACACAAGCTTCAAAAAGTCGCAAGATACTTGTGGATAATGAATCAGCCCCAAAGACTCCCTCATCATTATTACGCTCTCCGTCAAGTAAGTGTTCTGATGATCGTTCTGTTGTCAGCGAGATGATGGGCTCTTGGCCATGGCATCATCGCCTATCCAACTACGAGACAGCCTCGGTTCGACTGAAGAGGCAACAGAGAGAAAAATCGCTGCTGAAGCAGAGTCCCCGGTCAGAGCTTGACACGACGAGTGCCAAGGTTTTAGACGATAGATCGCTTGATCTTGAGACCATAGGGTCCCTTACAAGCTGCAGTACATGGTATCACCGCTTAGCGCACCATGATACGGAGGCTTCGCGGAGTCGAAAACAATATTCTGCTTCAAAGACTCCAACAAAATATTCATTTATTTCACCATCGCAAACATGCGAGCGCCCGTTGACGCTCAAGGAGTCGGTACACCTGCAAGCAAAACTCAAAGCGTGCCTTGACATTGCTGCACGTAGTCCTTCTTCAGAAAGTCGATTTGTAAGCCTACTTAATGGATTTGTTTTGAAGGAGCAGGAAACGATTGGAGAGTCTGAGAGTCGACAGCCGAACGACAAAAGTCAGCGTGTCGAGTGACATCATGAGCATCATATAGTGATCAGGACCATGACCAACCTAGCAAAAATGTATTCTTAATATTCTAATTATATCTTGTGTTAGTTTTTACATTTCACTGTTCTATCGAGTAACAGAAAGATATCATTAAGGGCTTGAAGACCTTGACGTAATAGAGTATTTTCCCCATGCTTCTCGGTGAGGCGCTTCGAGTTCAACTTTACCACACCATGTAACCTCTTTAAATATTCTGATCGATCGAGTAGCCATTGCTAGAAAGAATGCAATAAGAGTGAACAGATTTATTTGTCCATAAAGGAATGAATTATAGTTAAATAGATGTAAGACCAATCATCTCCTTACCCTGTATTCATAGTGCGTACGTGCGAAGTGATGAATTAAGCAACTTGCATTGCAAAAAATCGTATCTTTATCACGAAACATATGTAGTATATCAAGCAGAAAATCGTAAAAGTCCGTCTTTCCAAAATATTCTGTCGTATCTATCTTATTAGATACATTGATGATTATAAGGAGCCCCATATTTATCAAATTCACATGGGGAAGTGATCGATTGCACGATGACATAAACGCGCAAAGTGCGTTTTGTCCCTTATTTTGCAAGAATGCAACGCAACATTCATTTGAAAACCTTGTAACCATCTCTAGCGTACGCAACGCTGCAGCTATGTCCGTAAGCTTGAATACCTCAGCCATTGTCAATACCTCAAGAGATTGTTTTGTTTTCTCTCCCAGTGTCAAACAATCGCTTGAAGTCTTGACGATCGCTGAGGTATTCAAGCTTACGGACGTAGCTGCAGCGTTGGGTACGCTATAGAGGGTTAACTTGTTTTCAAAAGAGTGTTGCGTTGCGTTTTTGCAATACAACAGACAAGACGCACTTTGTGCGTTTATGGCGTTGTACAATCGACTCGATTTACTTCGTACAAGAAATCCTCTCACTAAACTTTGAAAGCAAATTATTGACCTCTTTATTGAAGATAGTTTTTTTCTTGATATGAAACACCTTGTCACGCTTTGAATTCGCACACAGCATGCATAGAGATGCTCAAGATTCCAGTGAGTCCGATGAGTTCTCTGTTTAAATTGGAATCGACGGAAAGCAGTCTGAATTCTAATAGCCGAAACCCGATGGATACCAAAGTCTAATCTATCAACAAAACTGCGCCAACAGGTTTGAATTAAATTAGCCGCTTGATTCAATTTCTGAAGCTCGAGATTCCGGTGAGTCCTCTTGTTAAATTGAAATCGACGGAAAGCAGCCTGAATTCTACTCGCTGAAACCCGTAGGATGTAAAAGTCTAATCTGTCGACAAAACCACGCCAACAGGTTTGAATTGCAATAGCCGCTTGATTCAGTTTGCTAGCACTAGAGCTTGAGCGGTAGAATTTCTGAATTACAGTTGCAGCAAAGTATGACCGCACAATGTTAGTTTGATAATTGCTGGCGCGACGAATTTGCACACGGAACCAATGTTGTATAGTGCAAGCATAATGGATGAGTTTCCGTAGTTTCTTTCTCGATCTGTAACCTCTCCAAATGCGCTGTATCTGCTTACATGAATGAATGTATCGCTGTTGTCTCATATTGCTGATAACTCTACATGCGCATCGTTTCCGAACTAGACTCTGTATGAATACAATGTCTGACAAATCATAGCTATACTGAATCCTTGCTGCAAAACCCCTCCAAATTTTCTGTATGATAGCAGCACAGGTCCTGGCCTTCCAGTATTTGTAAAGTCTTTGAATCAGTTTGGAAGCGGTGTCCCTTTCTAGGTTGTGCAAACTTACCTATAAAACGACAAAATGACGTCGCAAGCATAAACTTCCAGTACGAGGATTAATTATCGAGATAAAATATCACCAACTTACTCTCAATTGTTGAGCCTTATACTGCTTAATAGCCTGATTTCGTCTAACAAGTGCTTGTAAAGCCACAATGTTTGATTTATATTGATGAAAGAGCGACAACAATCTCCAGCATCGATAGCAAGACTGGATTTTTGTCGCTGAAATCCTAAGCACTGCGATCAAACGACGTCGCTTGCGATGTAATATAAGACGCCATGCTCTCTGAATTTTGAATGATGCGATTTGAACGTTCACATAAGACGTCCTAGCTTTCCATCCTCGGTAAACAGATTGAATAATGGTTGCAACATCGATATACAATGAATATTTTATCGAACGCCTGGCGTTGTATCCTCTTAATTTCCCTTGGATAATGGTCACAGCTTGTTCAATTGTCAATCTAGACTTGGAGGACGTTAGCAGTCTGTCTTCATTACAATTGTCAAACAAATTTGCAGAAAATGGAGAGTATGGAAAAGCTACGACATCCATCGTCTGCGAGCTCGTTTCATGATGACCTATATTATAGGAGGCCAACTCTAACTGGATGGCAGAAGTGGCTTTAAGGTTTACATCGTACATATCACTCCTAAATAAAATTGATTGAGGAACTAATCTTACGCAATCCTTGATGCTCACATAACTTTTGTCCTTTGACGAAAGTATTTGCCCCAATTTCCATGATCGAAACATGGCCTGGATGATGGAAGCGGCTTGGACACGAGAAAAGCGTAAATATCGAGGGACGTCGCTAGAGCGACAATCGGTACTCAGATAGCTATGATCCTTCGACAAAAGTGTTCGCTGCAACTTCCACGACCTAAACGTTGATTGGATGACCGAAGCGGCCTTAAGGCGAACAACGTTTAACTCACTCCTACTTGATATTCTCAGAGGTATATCGGATGACACTGATCGAGGCAAATATAATTTCGTAGCGAGCACATCACAGCTTTTCATTTCATCCGAATCAATTTTAGACAGATTAACGTATGAAAACAAATATACTAGGAAGAAGATAAGACATCGTTCATCCTCAAATGCGGAGGGCTCAGCATTTGAGAATATCATAGGAAATCCATCAATGTCATGGATAAATTTGAGAACCAGTGAGCGATTATGATGTTCGTTACTAATAGCCTGGACTTCGGTAAAGGTTTTCAGCGTATTGCAAACAGATATGTCCATTCTCGTTGGAAGAATATCATCAAGTGATATCATAGAAGGGAAAAAGTAATAAATGACTAGGCAAAGCACCTTCCCATCTTGGAAGCAAGTGGAAAAATCATTGACTGAGCACCCAAATGGCTGGCATATTGACTGCGTAAGGTGGAGAAGCAGTTGACTAAACTCCTCCCCACCGTCGTGATACTTAGCATTCAAATTACCACCAAGATTACGAGGCGAGATGAGAGAGGGCATTTTAAAGTGAACCATAATCAACCAAAACATCTCGAGCACTTTAGTTCGATGGCCATCGACAATATGACGAGCTTGAATATTTCTTATCTTAGGTATGCCTAATTCACGAAAGACACATAACGCCGTATCCACGTTATGCAATTTTTGTAGCCGTGAATGAGCCGGAACGCGTATTTTAGAGAAGATCGTATTTTCCTTGTCTCCGCATAATATCGAGGCTAGCTTTACAAGGCGAACGCCATCACGAAGATCGATAGCTAAGTTTTTTACAGAAAAATCTAGTTCATCAATATATTCCTGCTCGTAGAGAGACGTAATCCCCAATCCTGCCAGATGCTTGAGAATATTTCCTTCGCCTCGAAGGTAATCCAAAGATAGTATTCGAAGTACATCTCTCGTCGATTTATATTTGGAGTCTTTGTTAAATAACACTGGGTAACCTTCCACTACACTGTTGATTTTTGCGTGGTTTAGAAATATAACGAGGCTAAGAATTCTTTTGAGTACATTTTGATAGAGTTCCTTCTTGTATTCAATCTCAAATTTTCCGGATGGAATCATGCACTTTCCTGCAGTATACTTGTGGTGTATAATAGGGTCATTTAGCACTCGATCTGCAATAAATTTCCGAAATATTTTTTTGACCGAGGGCTGAGAAAATTCAACTGTTAGACAATTTCTCAAATGATCAATGAGATACAATCAAAATTTTAATGTATACCTTTTGCGATTCGAGATTGAGTAACCCCAATGACTGACGGCTTTGGCATTGATCATTGAAACTGTTCAGGAGGTCTCTTATGGAGATCTTTTCTTGAAAAATTGTCTCCAAGCCTAGCCGTAGCCAAGATGGGGAATAACAAAGGAGTAGATCGATCATCTGATTTCTCAAACCAATGTCTGCAAAGACGTCTCGATCCGAACGTATAGACAGAGAGCCACGAGCTATTTCAGCCGCTAGAGTCGTCCTTATATAAAGAAACTCTGGACTGTGGAACATGGTATTTGCATTTATACGAGCCCTTTCTAACTTTGGGCTGTGAAGGTTCATTTTTTGTCGATTGGCTAAATTGGAAGGTGTATCAGTTGCTTCATAAAACTCAGCTTGAAGGTCATTCATCGGCTTGAAAATATAATTCAACCAATTAGTAAAAAATTGACACTGTTTCAAAGAAAAATCGTCATTGATTATATTGCCTATAATAACTTGATTCTCGACCTCATTCTCAACATTAGTATTTTCCATCTCGGTCAAGTTCGAAGTTGGTAGAGATGAATAGGTTGTCGTCCTGTCTAACTTGGAACTTGACTGAGATGGATAACGCTTACGATGAGGATGTGGAAAAGATGACAACCCTTTAGTCGAACCGTCATTAAAAGTCTTCGTAGAGGATGGAATAGAAGGTTTTGAGTGCACTAATAATTCAACGTTTTCCTTCTCGAGCAAAAGCTCATTAGCTTTAGCTCTCGCCCTCTCTTCTAAGCGTTTCCTTACAGAGCTATAAAACGACTTCTGCTGGAAATGAAGGTTTACCTTCTATGAGTAAAAATGAAGTATCACAACCTTATTTATGTCGTTAATTGTTTTAGACCATACCTGAGTTTTGATTACTGGCGGTGTCGCTTGTGCATCGTGACTTTGATAAAAATTCGAATCCAGAGTTTCCAGCTTGTTTCTCATGACTTTGCGTTGGACTTGTTTGGCTACTATGTTATTAGCTTTTTCATCATGCTTGAATATATCCGTACAATCAATTAAAAGCTCGGTTTTATTTCGACTTGTTGGTGAAGCTTCTGATGCCATCTTTTCCGTGTCTAAAGCGTCGTAACGAAGTCGTCACTGACGGTGAATGTTTCGTTACGACGTAGCTTCACGGAACTTAAATGGATTGGTCGATGTAAAGAGAAGAAAATGTAATTCTTGTATGAGTAATTTTTCTTGGGTATGTACTGGTCGATGAATGTTGTAAATATCAGACACAACGGCTAGCTAGATGACATACAGGACCTACCTGTACTTCACGTACTGAGGATGATACTGTTCTGACCCCTCAAACAGTGTTGTTTATCTTGTAAGTTATCAACTAAAGAATTAGAGAATAAAAGAAAAAAGCCATCCAAAAATGATCCTTCCTCTTCCTCATTTATAGATACATGATCGATTATTGAATCCGATATTGGTGGTAGGCCAAGAGATGTGGGTGATTGTGGCACGATAGCCCACTCTCTGTTGTAATGGCCACGCAACGAAATTATATTCCTTTCTTAGGAACCACAAATAGATTATTAAATATCCTTAGTGGATACAAAGTTGAGAGATTTATGTTGAAAACTTATTTCACATCTATTTATGGTCCTAAAACAAGGGCAATATTCAAAAAATTAAAATAAAAAACCGCTGTGAGGGATATAGTTTGCGAACAATCACGAAATGGTTCGATTAGTACAAGCGATAGATGGGATATTATCGATCATAAGAGATATGAACATTCAACTTAGAGAAGATACAGTAATGCGTTGATAACGTGAATATCGCTATTGGAATCTTTCGTATTTACTTTGTTTATCTACACGACTCAGGTGAGAAGAATCATTCATAGCGCATATTTATTAATAGGCGGCAGGTATAGTCTCTAAAACATCGACTGCAGTGGCAGGTTTATCTGGTTGATCCTTCTCTTTCTTATCCGCGATTTCCTTGGCGTACATAGTCGAAGCCCTCAAATGGAGTGGATGCCCAAGACGCTGTTGGTAAAATAATATGTAATAATGAATAAGAACAAATGAAAATTTACAGCAAAGGCAGTACTGCTTCGATTCCATGACGTTCAACACGACAACATACCTTCTTTTCATGAATTATATGAGATACCACAGCTTGATTGCTAACAGCACGGACAAATCGATTTGCCAATTCCTTATCTTGATTCAAGTCAAACATGAGTGTGTATTCTGGATCACCTAATGCATCTTGAATTATCACTGTAGTATGATGTTCATGAGTCTCTGTCACTACAGCTTTTTTCCCATCCAGAGGTATTGCATATTTTGGTGATGGAGCATTTTCTGATGAAAAAACGAAACAAGCAGGTCCTTTGATCAATATATAGCATGGTTTCTATGTTTTTTTTGTAGCGTGTTATGTAAATCAAACAAATAAATATTTTCCATGAGATTTCGAGGATAGATACGACATTGAAAAGTTTAGAGTTCCCTATTTATGTGTTAAGTCGTACCAGTTGACCTCTTGAACTACAGCACCAACCAAATAAATTCAAACCATTATTTCCTCGGGAAAGGTTCACTTGTGATTCAAAAACAGCACCCGTCGTTCCACGAAGTGTATCAACATTCGCGCCACGACTTCCTCCCGACCTTGAAAGGTTGTACCGATATTTTTTGAGTCCACAGTTGAAATAAAATAAATAAAATGTTTTGTATAAGAACAAGACAAGTACCTGACAAAGCTCATCTTGGCTCTCATGAATAAGCTACCTCGCATAGATCGACGAGAGCTTGGGCTTGCTGCCTTTTCAGTACTTTGCGGTTGATTATCGGTCATTTATTTCCTTGGTTGAAAAAAATATGATAGTCTGAGTGTTACTGATTCTATTCAACAAATGATTTCTGTTCCATGTCATATTTGTAACGATGGATTCCAAAAGATAGGCAATTCATGTGCATCGTGCCAAAGCAAGAACCCGTTTGTTGCGTCATGCAGAAAGTTTGTTCATTGTGTCGGCAAAGGGATAAAAAGGAGGAAACCGCCGGACACGTCACGTATTGTAGGTGTACATACATGATATTTGTACCGTACAAGAGTTCGGATAGCTTTGTGCTGATATCGATGATGCGTCGATCTTTTGAAAAGAGTCATTGCAAGTCATTGCTGTATCCTAATGCATCATTCAATGATCGAGGGCCCTCTCTCTTCTACACAATAAATCTCCTCCTCATTCAGACTTGTCGATACTTTTCAGTACAAGGACGAATTTTGAAATTGCACCTTTGCCATTCATTTCTAGGTCCAATATTTACATGCCATTTGCTTCTGACTGGGTATCTCAAACCCAAATCAACAAAGGTACTGAAGCAAATAATAACATTCAAGCTCAAGAATACGACGACGACGAGGACGATTTACTCGACTCGCGTACACCTTACGTTCCAACTATATCTCCACCTAGTTCCTTTGAAAGTTTCTTACTTCCATTAGGAAATCAGCAACTAACAGCCTTTGCTCAAACTGCCATTAAAGTATCCTCTTCCTCGACTCGGAAAGTATCTACTGCATCTGCTCGATCAACCACTAACGAATCAGTAGTTACTGACGAATTTGCTAGTGCAGCAGATAATTTAAGTAATACATCAACAGAACTGGACGATATATCTTTTGACGAAGAAGATCAAGAAATCATACAAAGTCTATATAAAAACGATATTTTAGGTCTTGCAAGTGGGACAACGAATCAAACAGAAGCAAACAAACTTGAAAAAGAACAACAAGAAGAAGGAACACCTACGAGAACAAAAATGGTTAGTTTCTCTGTACCTGTAAGTGCTACTACCACCACTACTGCGGAACCCCAACATTTTGATGTCGCAGAAAAAGTTTATGAAGGTGTGAAGACAGCATGGACGTTTGGAAAAGGTTTCGGTCTACTCAAACCTTTTATGAACATTGCTGAAGGCGCTGCCGTAAAAGTCATTGGGATAGTTACGGGTGTCAATGATCTTGAGACCGTAGATTCTAATGTCAAACCACATGTAGTTGGTATTGATCGACAATTTCTAGATCCTGCTATTCTCAAAGTTTTAGAATTGGTGACTCCACTCGTAAGTAAGGGAGATGAGTTTGTGAAATCGATTCTAGCTGGGATGAAGCCTGCTATTAAATCCGAGACGGAAAAATCATCTACCACTACCGTTCAAGGTGAACAGACTGTGGAGCCTTCCCCTGTAAAGAAGAATCCGTTGGAGGGTGTTTTACCGCTGTTTTCACCCTCACCTGTGAAGAAGGGGGGTGAGGAGTGTGATGCTCCCGAAACTTCGACACCTGTTGCACCAGCGCATTAAACATAATTTGATAATTTTAAAGTTCCTGAGATTGCGATTCGTATACATTGATATTAACGACTAATTACATATTTTTACATCATGTGTTTACATTGTAGTGTATGAACATATGTTCTAAAGTGCATATCGCCTTCCACAAATCAAGAGTGAGCAGTTCGAGGAGGGGTCAAGTCCTCACGACACAATGGACAACATCGTCGTCTTGCACGGCGTACTTGAGTTGTTGTTGATGAAACGTTACTACTTGAATCCTCCCAACTTCCACCGATCCACCCACCTAGACAAGCTTGATGAAATAAATGTCCACACTTCGTCTGAACAATTATATCCTGATGGATGTAACCTCGAGCAGAAGTTGAATTCCCAGCAATGTTTTGTTGTAGATTTTGATAGCGATGTACAGAATCATGTTCTAAAGTTGGGAGTAAAGGACTAAGCAGAGAAGGCGTAGTAGTAGAAGAAGAAGAAGATGTATCTACTTGTGTCTCGTACGAGTTTTGATATACATCATCGGAGGATATATTCAAATCAGACATACAAATACAACAATCTTTTATATTTTCCCAATCTGTAATTTTCCCTCTTTTCCTGCTAATTACATCAAACCCTTGAGATGATTTAGACTTGTATAAAATTTGTACCTTTTTCGATGGAAGAAGACGATCGGTTTCTTTCATACTATTCGAATCCGGAATAAAAACAAGCTCCACTTGTTGTAAAGTATCCATAATTTCTTGCACTGTGACACCATCTTCTTCGGTCGTCGAATGTCCACTTCCTTCTCCACGTCTTAGAATACTTTGCAATAAAATAGATTCCACTCCTCGATGAACTCGTCGAATGACATAGGCATATATACATGGTAGGAAAACAATGGGAAGTAACATAGCAAATGCAAATAATTGTAAAACCGTAACATATAGTTTGGTGGCAGAATATAAATGTGGACAAGTAACAGCACATGAACTAATTCCTCCTTGTGTTTTATTATGATTTTGTAATAAAGTAGAATCTCCATCCATAAAACGACTAGTCGTAGTAGTAGTTGTTGTTGATATGGTTGTCATTGATGATGATGATGATGATACTGTGGTAGGATTTATGATTGGTTGAACTACTAAATCTTCCATACAACTTTGACATAAATCAATACCCATGGAAAGATAAATAAGACATATTAAATAGAATAATTGATCATAAAGTCGCATTCCAATCGAATAAGGTGTATACGGATGTTGTTGTTGTTGCGATCTATTGGGAGTATGATCACCTCCACCTCCTTCATCATGAAAATGATGATTCTCATCATGATCATCCCATGTTGTTTCATATTCATCCTCATTATTATTATTAGTATATTCCTCATCACCAGTCCCATGAGGAGTATGAATAACATTATTATTATTATGAGTAGTAGGAGGAGTAGTAGTATTTTGATTTTCTATAGGATATCGAAATAAAACATGTTTGATATGTTTATGTTGAGGTATATAAAGAAATAAGGCCGTTGAATATATCGTATACAGTTTTAATGGATGAGAACAAACTTGATGTAAATCTAAAACAAGTGCAGCATAAATGACATAAAAGAGTGTCATGGATAGTACAGCCCCGATAGGAACAATGGGTAATGTTATACATGAAAAGATACATCGCAATCGATGAATGGTATCCATAACAGAATCAGTAACAGTGGTGGGATCACCATTCCCAGCAGCAGTAGTAGTAGTAGAAGAAGAAATAAAGTCTTCCGTCGTCGTAGGAATTGTAGAATTATAATAAATGTTGTTATTGTTATGGCTCTGATTGGATCCTATATTTCTTGGTATATCCGGTGGATGATAATTTTCATTCAAAAGTGCTTGTTGTTGTTGTTGTTGTTGGTGACGATGATGAAACCTTTGATTTCTTCGTCTACCATCTTCTAAATCTAAAAGTGACAATGACATGTCTGTATTTCCTAATAGAAAGAGTGTATTATGATGATGATCATCATCATCATCATCATAATGATCATAGGGAGTATTGGTATACGAGTATACGATGGTTGTAGTTGTTGGAGATGTAATCGTTGTTACTGTTGGAGTTGTCATAGATGTTGCTACTGTTGCTGTTGTTGTTGTTGACTCATACGGTTGATAGGATGAAGATGACGATGAAAATCCATGCTGATTTGTCCTAGACATCGTCTCAGTATTATTATTATTATTATCATTATTCGCAACAAAGTGTGTCATATCCATGGTATCGTAATGGGGCATTTCCGTCCATAGACGTCGTCGATGGTAATATGAATTTTGATGACTGCTATTCTCGTTGGTAGGTATTGAAGATGAATGGCTGTTGCAGATATCATCACGATGATGATGAATGGGAGCTGTATTTGGGTTCGGAGTCCGAGGAGGACGTGGGTCCGTCTCCGTCTCATGGATGGGTCGTGGTAACAGAAATACAGCAGGCCTTTCCACATGTCGATTTTGTTCTTCATTATTCACACCGAATGATTCTACATTGGATTCATCCTCGGGCATGGGATAGGAAGAAGGAGATGAAGCTGCAGAATGTCGGTTCATGTGGATATTGGATGCTGTACAGATACCTAGATTAGAGAGATAGAGATAGATGATTCATTATGCTTGTTTGTGTGAAGACATCAGTTCAGTACAGTACAGTACATACAGTATGTAGTCACCACCGAACTGTATCTACTGTACGGCTGTACGTACGGACTGTACGCCTCCGGTTCGGTGTTTCAAGTCTTCACAGCCTTTTCAGCTCGACTCGCTGCTGCTCTCCTTTCCATGGCTCTATGTCTAGCATCTACAGTAGCTATACAGTGAAAACGAAAAGTCATTATTTTTTTGCCTTCTCCTTATGTATAAAACATCATTATCATGACGTCAACATTAAAAAAGAGTCTTCAAGAGCTGAGTCAAGCATCAAACACATTAGGTGTTATGCCGACCGTGGACCACACTCCGATCCATGCAGAAGCTGCTGCTGCTGCTGCTGGTGCTGGTGCTGGCGCTGC
>Ga0169931_10007749_pt1 | contig 15840 bp, 4 predicted proteins | sample Kivu_15m_20L_FD_129675 | JGI IMG/M metagenome (GOLD analysis project Ga0169931, IMG submission 129675) | Freshwater microbial communities from Lake Kivu, Western Province, Rwanda to study Microbial Dark Matter (Phase II) - Kivu_15m_20L... | ecosystem: Environmental > Aquatic > Freshwater > Lake ...
AGTAGAGGAGGATACGATGGAGGATGATGACATATCTGTTGACGAGGACGGAGATGAATAACTTGGTCCCAGGAATAAAAAACACTAGCGTGAAATCGAGAGAGGGCTTTTTGTGGGTGAGAGGTGGAGTGGGAATGAGCCAAAAGGTGATGCTGATGGATTCTATGAACTAATCTGTCTTGAGGAAAGGGAAGGAAGGGTTTGGGCACACAACAAAAAACAACACTCTGTCGTGTCACTGGTACATACAGTACATACACAGTTTTTTGTACGAGCATTTACATACATACGCCAGTTCCACGGTCGACACCTGTTCATCTGCGGCTACCTACGCGTAGCGTCACATCCTGTATGTAATACGTACTACCGTAGTAGTTCGCGATTCCTCGCAGAAATACAGAAGTATATATTACTATCTCGAGCACTGAATTGATTGCGAATTGCTGACAAATAGTAACGAATTCGCTCCAAGAACAATTACAACAACGAAATGAGTGGAAGAGTTGGTAGCAGTCGAGGAGGCCGTAGTGGTAGTGGTGGTGGTGGTGATCGAGGACGAGGAGGAGGACGAGGACGTGGAGATTATGGTGGTGGTGCTGCATCTTCAAGTCAATCTTCTTCGTCCACTGCTTCTCCAAACGATGGTACGGTGAATATGTTACATGTTAGCTTGACACCGAATTTTAAATTTTATCAATACACAGTGGATTTCTCGGATAAGAATGGTAAACTCATCGATTCGAGTAGTCAACGAAGTCGATTGTTCTACAAGTACTTCCTTGATGGAACAAAGGGATATCTTGCCAAGGTTTTAAAGTTAACTCCCGATGAAATTAAAGACCTGTCCAGAAATGTCTTCTTTCAAGGTTCATTCTTCTTTTCGGCAAGGCCTATTCCAGGTTTGACCCAATTCCCTGTTACTGTAGTAGGAACTTATTCATCATCATCGGATGCTGTAGGACCTGCTGAAGACGGAGAAATGATTAGCATTCAAGAATTCTTTTGTTTTAAAGCACCAATCGAACTTGGCGGGACTACACCAGCAGCAGCAGCACCAGAACCACCGACTGGACAAGAGTCTGTAGTACAACTTTGTATGGATCGTCGATGTTCTGAATGTACCATGGCCTTTCCAGACTTACATGCGCTTATGGCACATTGTTCGATAAAGGGACATGCACCTGAGTATCAAAATACCACATTACATGCTCAGCCTGCGAGTATTCCTGTATTTATCAGTTATTGCAACATTGCTTTACAACATGCGTTCAGCGAGCGTATGCTCCGTTGGGGAAGGTCTTATGTCGAACCTAACAAAGGCAAGGAATTGACAGATCGAGATGGTAAGGGTTTAGGAGTAGATCTTTATCGAGCTTACAATTGTGATTTTAGTGTAGTGAAACCTCACGGTCAAGCCATGACGTTGGCTTTGACTGTGGATCTACGAGCGAAAATTATTCGAAAGAAGAGCCTTTTGGAGTATTTGTATGAGGATAAAGGACTTGCATCACCTGGTGTATCCTTGGATATCAAGAAACAGAATCAATTCAAGCAAGAGCTCATTGGTGAAATCATCATCGCCACCTATGACAAGAAATGTTACGTTATTCAAGATCTCTTATTTGATCGCTCTCCTGCTACGCATATGGTGGGTGATAAGAAGATGTCTCATGAGCAATACTTCAGGTCAGTGAAGAACATTCACTTAAAGTATCCTACCTTGGCGCCGATGGTCGCTGTTGAGGGTCGTCAAAAACAGACGATATACTTCCCAGCAGAGCTTGTTGCGATTAATGAACTCGATACTAGAGTTAAGCAGAAACTACCTTTGGTGGCAAGCTTCTCAGCCAAGGACCGTACTGAGGCCATTGAAGAAATAAAACGATACTTTATACCAGGAGCCCAGAGAACTCGAGGTGTGGGTGGTGGTTTGCTCCCGTCCTTGGGAATACAGATCCAAGACAAGTTAATCAAGATTGCTTTAGAAGTTTTGCCTTTGCCAGCAATTACGGCTGCTAGGATTCAAGTTCCCGCTGCTATGGGAGCATCGTGGGCGCCCATGTTTACGAAGGCCGATTACTCCGTCAATCCACGAGAGGCTGTGGTCCTGAATGTTATTTTGGTAACTCATCAAAGTATTAGAAACCCTATTTCTGTCTTCAACCGTATACGTGATTTTGTGAACAAGATGAATGCGACATATCGCTTTCCAGATTCAGCCACTGTTATCAAAGTTGGAGATAAACAAAGCCATTGGGGTCCTGTGGAGAGTCACTTCTCCTCAAAGCAACCTCCTAATGTCTTTGTCGTCGACCTTTATAAACCCTCCAAAGGTCAGATAAATGACCAAGCCTATTCTGTTGTCAAGTACATCTTGTCAAAAGGTGGATATCTAAGTCAATTTATCAATTTTAACACATACGATCATGAAGACCCACGTGATATTCGTAAAAGTGACACTATTTTGGCTAATGTTGCGAGGCAGGTTCTCAGTAAATGTGGATTCCGTGTTTGGTGGGTCAATATTCCTCGGGAGATTCCGTTACCGGCAGTGTTCATTGGTGTCGATGTCTTCCACGCTCCCAGGAAGTTTGACGCCAAACTGAAGCAACGCGTTGCGAAAGAATCAGTTGTGGCTATTGTGGTACAGATCCTTCGATCTAACGATCCCGATCGTAACAAAAAAGTTGAGGTATATTCAAAAACCTTTCGCCGAGAAAGTGGTTTAGAAATGAATGTTGGACCCAATCTGAAGACAACAGTTGAAGAAGCCATTCGTATTCTCAAGGTTGACCCGATGTCCTGCGTTGTATGGCGAGATGGTGTATCCGATCAGATGATCCATCCGGTTTCTAGAGATGAAATTCAACATCTACGACAAGCATTTGCTGGAAGCAGGATTATTGGTCTCCCGAGTGACAAACCTCCTCCTTCTGTTGCTCTATCTTATATGGTTGTTCAGAAGAGGATTGCAACTAAATTCTTTGCGTCCAACGGTGAGGCTCTTCCTTGTGGAGCTTTGGTTACCGCTCTACAGGGCACAGACTTCGCAACGTTTTATATCAATGGTACCGCCCCGAAATTCAGCTTTCCTAAGCCTGCACGATATACAATTGTACAAATGGATAAGGAATTCGGTCCGAGTAAGAAAGTACTTGCATCATTGTCTTGGGCTTTTTGTCATGACTACCCTAACTGGACCGGACCTATCAAACTTCCTAGTCCGACACAGAACGCTCATGTTTTAGCTGAGCTTGCGGGTCAGTTTCCTGACAATGGTGATGCTATCAACGCTGTCGCTTACGCAAACAAGCTTTATTATATTTAAAATGCAACAAGTGTTGCAAAATTGTATGTATATAAATTCTCACGCTAAAAAATAATACTAAAATCTTATCACATTGCCTTTACGATCACCTATGGCTTTCTGACTCATCAATCGCATCTTGGTTTCACTCCATACCCTCCTCCATGCAAGGATACTCCGTCTTTGAATCTTGATGTATGACCAAGCAACAGCTTGTGATAGTCGTGTCAAATATCGGGTTTCTTCTCCCCACTTGTGCAGTTGCAGCCGCAGTTGAATTCTCCAATATACTTGATTGAGTCGTCCGGAGGCAACTAAAAGACGTTTAAACCTCTTACTTTGTTTGAAGCAAATGCGTTTTATATTTTGGGAGGTTTTCATGTAATTCTTCCAATTACGTAAAATCTGCTGCTGAAGATTGCTGTTGATCATGGCATGAATTTTATGAGCAAATGAAGAAGATTTTGTAACAAGTCGCCAGCCGCAAAGGATTCGTTGACATTTCGTCTCGAATAAAAGGTTTTGGATCCGATGTATCTTTTTCTCTTCTTGTGTATATAAGAACCATGCTTCCAAGGTATGAGTAAGCAAATACTTCCATTTCCGTATGACTTTCAATTTTATGACATGATGAGATATTTTTCGTACGGCGCCCATACATGATTCCTTATTTTAAATCAAAGGATGTGAAATATTCGGGGCTTACAAAAATGTATGACAAAGGTATGAACAAAATTTTACCTTACCTCTTTTCTTACCAAGTCTTGAAGTCTATCCTGAGAATCGAAATGTTGTACAATTGAATCCCTAAAGTCTAGGAGTAATTTGGGACATAATTCAAATATCAACTTCAACCCCTCTTTATCCACATAAGGAATAAGTTTATTCTTTTTCTTAGACGATGAATCAATAGTAGATCGTTGAGGGGAAGATGCATGTCTATAGTATAAGTGTAGAAAGCAATCTCGAAGATTCATTACTTGTACGGGATTAATTTCACCCAAGGAAAGAATACAAAGGATATCATCAATCTTATATTCATCATCACCAACATTATCATCCGTTTCTGAAATCAAATGTAAGCAATGAAAGAAAAAGGTATGCGGATGATTCATGATACAACCTTTCCATTCCAAGGCTAGCAGGGTAAAAAGAAGTATTCGTTTATCTCCTCTGCTTACTCCTCCTCCTCCTTCTCCTCGTCGTCCTAGATCATCTTCTATTTGAAGTATACTAGATGATGTTTTGAAAAAAGCATGTAATAGTTTTTCGAGAGACATAGTGGGTGATGGAAATTCAAATTGTGTAATCATGGCAAGAACAAAATATTTCTGTACAATCATGGTTTCACGTCCCCCCATAATGGTACTACGAAATAGAGAACCGATACCATAGGATAAAGTAGAATCGTAGTTATATTCGAATGATCCATGATGTAGGCGACGGCCAGAATGAAACGTGTTATTCTTTTCACACTGGATGGTAGTGTTGGATTCTTTTAAGATACCCATTACACGTTTTGCTAATTATTTTTTTTATCAAGAGTAGAAGAAACAAATAACAAAAAAAGTGGAAGGGAAGGACAATTGTTTTGAGCTTATAGAAAAAGCAAACAAACCTTTCCTTGGAGATATATTCTGATTGTTTGTACCTACCTAACTGCCATCGTCTTTTAACGTGTCGTTCGTATTCATTCATTCACTTTGTTCACTGATGTTAACTTATTTAGAACTAGTGTTGGATACATGGTTAAGTAACCATACTTATTTTGTATAATCTTGATACGATGATTGTTTTATTTTGTTTTGTCTTTTTTTTTGTTTCAGAGCAAGTCCTGTGACTTTTTCATCGTTGTTGTGAAAAGTCGCTAATATACAATATACTGTATATTATAACATGATTAAATTCGATAATAGTCTTGGCTAGTGTTTCTCTTTGCGCTTTGACTTTTTCCCTCATCAAGTCTTGTGACTTTACCACTATGTAAATGCATGACACAAGACTTGATCCCTTCCGCGATGGAAAACTTCCAAGACTATCGAATTAAATATACAGTATATTATCGACTGTTCACAACAAAGGAGAGAGATCGAGCCAATTGAGCCAATGGAGGAAAAGTAGTCTTGGGTTGAGCTCATGATAATGATGGATTATGATTGGAAATTGGAGATCGGGAGTCGTGCTCACTATGGAAATTACAAGCACGACGGATGGAAGTACATTAGGTTAGTACTGTACAGTATGTAGGCCCTCCACTAACTACAGTACAGTACTGCATACATACCTCCTTTTTTATTTTCTTACCACAAAGATCTTGACAATCAGAAGGCGCTTGCGATGCAAACACCAAACACCAAACCGAAAATTCCTCCCAGCAGCATTCGAATTCTACGTACTGTACGCCCCAGTACACTTTCTACACAGCCGTCAGTCCCTCTCCTTTTACTGTACAGTACGTATGCTGTTGCGACTTGCGACAACATGCGACATTTAGTTTGTTTGTGTCAATCCATCATCATGAAACCTTTGTCTTCAAGACCCTTATCTATTCTTTTTCATATATTGGTGATACTCAAAGCACTGTCATCTGTATCATCATTTTCAAAAAGTCCGAAAATATCGTCTTCGTTGTCAAGAAGAGGGAGTCCAGTTATTATTGCTTATGATGCATATAAAACAGCATCGCCTAGGCATCTTTCCATCGTCCCCTCTCATCGACATTATGCTCCTACAGCAAACCATCATCGGATTTTAAAGTTGACTTTGGATGAAAATTCATCATCCTTTGATGTACATGTCCAACGACGACAAATACTACAATGGCCCGTAGCAGCAATACTCCTTTCGACTATGACTCTTCCTACCCAGTCTACCTTGGCCGTAAGCACGATGGAAATACAGTCATCCCGATTCTATGTAGATCCGCAAGGGTTCTTTTCACTCCGGATACCCAAACGATTCTTTGTTATTCGTCGAGAATCCAATGGAGATGATGGATCCTCATCCTCCATTTTATTAACAGCAGGAGATTTATCTAAGGCACAACTGATTTCCATTGAACGATTTTCGATTGCACAATTCTTACAACAACAAGCTGGGATTACATCCGAATCTTTATTCAATAACAACAACAACAAAAATAATAATAATAATGCGAAATCATCACCATTCATGGTGCTTTCTAATATAGCCAGTCCACAAGTATTGGTACAATTATTAATTCAACGGAGAGAGAAAGATAATAAGCAACAAGGATTATCCACTCGTGTTATACCCAATTCAATACAAGTATCTCCAGATGATTTATCCATGACATTTCAATTAGCTACAGAAATACCTGTACAAAAACCTGAATTATTAATGGAACAATATGGTGTCAATCAATTGATACGAGTAACCTTGGGTAAAGTTTCTATATCTAGGGGAGATGGAACACTGATGGTTATTTATGCTAGTGGATTACAACAAGATTTAAAATTAATGAATGGAGATGGAACATGGAAAGAAGATGGTCTTGCTTTATGGGAGAGTGTTCAATCCTTTGTACCAATTATATAAGAATAGCTGTACTCATAAACAACTGTGTGTATTGGCAGTATGATGGATTCAGACATGGGGCGATACAAGAATCATCAGATTAGGAACGATTCGAGAATATTATATATTGGCTGCTCCTATCCATACAGACTCATATATAGTAGAACCAAGAAAATAAATAATAAACGATTGTGGAAGAAAATATAAAAAAAACAATGATTCCCGTTTAGATCTCTATACACAATTAATCAACAATGCTCAAGGCCTACATCAAACAAACCTAGCCTTGCCACGGTACATGAGAAGACTCCATCACATGCGCTCAGCCCAAAAATATTATTCTCCACTGTTGCATAGCTACAACAATTTTCAAGGTGGAATGCAATCTCTGAAAAAGGTAGTAGGCATGGATAACACGATCGATTTCCAACAGGTATCCTAATGTGGAAGGATTGTTTGCAATATCATCAACGCGCATTTATGTCTGTACTGTAGACCATTAAAAACTATATGTAAAAAAGTGAAAAGAACATCATCCAACGGGTTCTGCTGCTGGATTGCGATTCATTCAATTCCACATTTCTACCATTCGTACTCTTTTCAACCAAACGTTCATGTAGAGAGGTTTTGAATAGTTCAGTGAGATGATTTCATGCAAATACTGTAAAAGAATGGACGTGATCTTGTTGATATTTATTTCTATGGAAAGCGAGACATCTTTTTTTTAAATTATAAAAACAAAAACCTTTCCACTCTTTTATATCATAGATCAGATTTTGATTTCCTTAAAAACAGTAGTGTAACATTTATAAATAGATTCTTACAATGTTAACTTTCTTGATTTGTACAAGGTAGATTCAAGCGAGGACCTTTACAACGACTAAATGATCAATCATAGAGTGCATTCAATAAACAAGCAGGATGAGTTTATTATCTATGGTAAGACTAGGCCGTGTGGAACACAAAAGTTACCATGTCGACGAGTTTCTATGCATGTGAGTAATTTCACAACGACTAATTGATCAGTCGTAGAATATATTCAATAAACAATAAGCAGGATGAGGCTCTTATCTATGCATAGATAAGAGCCTCATCCTGCTTATTGTTTATTGAATATATTCTACGACTGATCAATTAGTCGTTGTGAAATTACTCACATGCATAGAAACTCGTCGACATGGTAACTTTTGTGTTCCACACGGCCTAGTCTTACCATAGATAATAAACTCATCCTGCTTGTTTATTGAATGCACTCTATGATTGATCATTTAGTCGTTGTAAAGGTCCTCGCTTGAATCTACCTTGTACAAATCAAGAAAGTTAACATTGTAAGAATCTATTTATAAATGTTACACTACTGTTTTTAAGGAAATCAAAATCTGATCTATGATATAAAAGAGTGGAAAGGTTTTTGTTTTTATAATTTAAAAAAAAGATGTCTCGCTTTCCATAGAAATAAATATCAACAAGATCACGTCCATTCTTTTACAGTATTTGCATGAAATCATCTCACTGAACTATTCAAAACCTCTCTACATGAACGTTTGGTTGAAAAGAGTACGAATGGTAGAAATGTGGAATTGAATGAATCGCAATCCAGCAGCAGAACCCGTTGGATGATGTTCTTTTCACTTTTTTACATATAGTTTTTAATGGTCTACAGTACAGACATAAATGCGCGTTGATGATATTGCAAACAATCCTTCCACATTAGGATACCTGTTGGAAATCGATCGTGTTATCCATGCCTACTACCTTTTTCAGAGATTGCATTCCACCTTGAAAATTGTTGTAGCTATGCAACAGTGGAGAATAATATTTTTGGGCTGAGCGCATGTGATGGAGTCTTCTCATGTACCGTGGCAAGGCTAGGTTTGTTTGATGTAGGCCTTGAGCATTGTTGATTAATTGTGTATAGAGATCTAAACGGGAATCATTGTTTTTTTTATATTTTCTTCCACAATCGTTTATTATTTATTTTCTTGGTTCTACTATATATGAGTCTGTATGGATAGGAGCAGCCAATATATAATATTCTCGAATCGTTCCTAATCTGATGATTCTTGTATCGCCCCATGTCTGAATCCATCATACTGCCAATACACACAGTTGTTTATGAGTACAGCTATTCTTATATAATTGGTACAAAGGATTGAACACTCTCCCATAAAGCAAGACCATCTTCTTTCCATGTTCCATCTCCATTCATTAATTTTAAATCTTGTTGTAATCCACTAGCATAAATAACCATCAGTGTTCCATCTCCCCTAGATATAGAAACTTTACCCAAGGTTACTCGTATCAATTGATTGACACCATATTGTTCCATTAATAATTCAGGTTTTTGTACAGGTATTTCTGTAGCTAATTGAAATGTCATGGATAAATCATCTGGAGATACTTGTATTGAATTGGGTATAACACGAGTGGATAATCCTTGTTGCTTATTATCTTTCTCTCTCCGTTGAATTAATAATTGTACCAATACTTGTGGACTGGCTATATTAGAAAGCACCATGAATGGTGATGATTTCGCATTATTATTATTATTTTTGTTGTTGTTGTTATTGAATAAAGATTCGGATGTAATCCCAGCTTGTTGTTGTAAGAATTGTGCAATCGAAAATCGTTCAATGGAAATCAGTTGTGCCTTAGATAAATCTCCTGCTGTTAATAAAATGGAGGATGAGGATCCATCATCTCCATTGGATTCTCGACGAATAACAAAGAATCGTTTGGGTATCCGGAGTGAAAAGAACCCTTGCGGATCTACATAGAATCGGGATGACTGTATTTCCATCGTGCTTACGGCCAAGGTAGACTGGGTAGGAAGAGTCATAGTCGAAAGGAGTATTGCTGCTACGGGCCATTGTAGTATTTGTCGTCGTTGGACATGTACATCAAAGGATGATGAATTTTCATCCAAAGTCAACTTTAAAATCCGATGATGGTTTGCTGTAGGAGCATAATGTCGATGAGAGGGGACGATGGAAAGATGCCTAGGCGATGCTGTTTTATATGCATCATAAGCAATAATAACTGGACTCCCTCTTCTTGACAACGAAGACGATATTTTCGGACTTTTTGAAAATGATGATACAGATGACAGTGCTTTGAGTATCACCAATATATGAAAAAGAATAGATAAGGGTCTTGAAGACAAAGGTTTCATGATGATGGATTGACACAAACAAACTAAATGTCGCATGTTGTCGCAAGTCGCAACAGCATACGTACTGTACAGTAAAAGGAGAGGGACTGACGGCTGTGTAGAAAGTGTACTGGGGCGTACAGTACGTAGAATTCGAATGCTGCTGGGAGGAATTTTCGGTTTGGTGTTTGGTGTTTGCATCGCAAGCGCCTTCTGATTGTCAAGATCTTTGTGGTAAGAAAATAAAAAAGGAGGTATGTATGCAGTACTGTACTGTAGTTAGTGGAGGGCCTACATACTGTACAGTACTAACCTAATGTACTTCCATCCGTCGTGCTTGTAATTTCCATAGTGAGCACGACTCCCGATCTCCAATTTCCAATCATAATCCATCATTATCATGAGCTCAACCCAAGACTACTTTTCCTCCATTGGCTCAATTGGCTCGATCTCTCTCCTTTGTTGTGAACAGTCGATAATATACTGTATATTTAATTCGATAGTCTTGGAAGTTTTCCATCGCGGAAGGGATCAAGTCTTGTGTCATGCATTTACATAGTGGTAAAGTCACAAGACTTGATGAGGGAAAAAGTCAAAGCGCAAAGAGAAACACTAGCCAAGACTATTATCGAATTTAATCATGTTATAATATACAGTATATTGTATATTAGCGACTTTTCACAACAACGATGAAAAAGTCACAGGACTTGCTCTGAAACAAAAAAAAAGACAAAACAAAATAAAACAATCATCGTATCAAGATTATACAAAATAAGTATGGTTACTTAACCATGTATCCAACACTAGTTCTAAATAAGTTAACATCAGTGAACAAAGTGAATGAATGAATACGAACGACACGTTAAAAGACGATGGCAGTTAGGTAGGTACAAACAATCAGAATATATCTCCAAGGAAAGGTTTGTTTGCTTTTTCTATAAGCTCAAAACAATTGTCCTTCCCTTCCACTTTTTTTGTTATTTGTTTCTTCTACTCTTGATAAAAAAAATAATTAGCAAAACGTGTAATGGGTATCTTAAAAGAATCCAACACTACCATCCAGTGTGAAAAGAATAACACGTTTCATTCTGGCCGTCGCCTACATCATGGATCATTCGAATATAACTACGATTCTACTTTATCCTATGGTATCGGTTCTCTATTTCGTAGTACCATTATGGGGGGACGTGAAACCATGATTGTACAGAAATATTTTGTTCTTGCCATGATTACACAATTTGAATTTCCATCACCCACTATGTCTCTCGAAAAACTATTACATGCTTTTTTCAAAACATCATCTAGTATACTTCAAATAGAAGATGATCTAGGACGACGAGGAGAAGGAGGAGGAGGAGTAAGCAGAGGAGATAAACGAATACTTCTTTTTACCCTGCTAGCCTTGGAATGGAAAGGTTGTATCATGAATCATCCGCATACCTTTTTCTTTCATTGCTTACATTTGATTTCAGAAACGGATGATAATGTTGGTGATGATGAATATAAGATTGATGATATCCTTTGTATTCTTTCCTTGGGTGAAATTAATCCCGTACAAGTAATGAATCTTCGAGATTGCTTTCTACACTTATACTATAGACATGCATCTTCCCCTCAACGATCTACTATTGATTCATCGTCTAAGAAAAAGAATAAACTTATTCCTTATGTGGATAAAGAGGGGTTGAAGTTGATATTTGAATTATGTCCCAAATTACTCCTAGACTTTAGGGATTCAATTGTACAACATTTCGATTCTCAGGATAGACTTCAAGACTTGGTAAGAAAAGAGGTAAGGTAAAATTTTGTTCATACCTTTGTCATACATTTTTGTAAGCCCCGAATATTTCACATCCTTTGATTTAAAATAAGGAATCATGTATGGGCGCCGTACGAAAAATATCTCATCATGTCATAAAATTGAAAGTCATACGGAAATGGAAGTATTTGCTTACTCATACCTTGGAAGCATGGTTCTTATATACACAAGAAGAGAAAAAGATACATCGGATCCAAAACCTTTTATTCGAGACGAAATGTCAACGAATCCTTTGCGGCTGGCGACTTGTTACAAAATCTTCTTCATTTGCTCATAAAATTCATGCCATGATCAACAGCAATCTTCAGCAGCAGATTTTACGTAATTGGAAGAATTACATGAAAACCTCCCAAAATATAAAACGCATTTGCTTCAAACAAAGTAAGAGGTTTAAACGTCTTTTAGTTGCCTCCGGACGACTCAATCAAGTATATTGGAGAATTCAACTGCGGCTGCAACTGCACAAGTGGGGAGAAGAAACCCGATATTTGACACGACTATCACAAGCTGTTGCTTGGTCATACATCAAGATTCAAAGACGGAGTATCCTTGCATGGAGGAGGGTATGGAGTGAAACCAAGATGCGATTGATGAGTCAGAAAGCCATAGGTGATCGTAAAGGCAATGTGATAAGATTTTAGTATTATTTTTTAGCGTGAGAATTTATATACATACAATTTTGCAACACTTGTTGCATTTTAAATATAATAAAGCTTGTTTGCGTAAGCGACAGCGTTGATAGCATCACCATTGTCAGGAAACTGACCCGCAAGCTCAGCTAAAACATGAGCGTTCTGTGTCGGACTAGGAAGTTTGATAGGTCCGGTCCAGTTAGGGTAGTCATGACAAAAAGCCCAAGACAATGATGCAAGTACTTTCTTACTCGGACCGAATTCCTTATCCATTTGTACAATTGTATATCGTGCAGGCTTAGGAAAGCTGAATTTCGGGGCGGTACCATTGATATAAAACGTTGCGAAGTCTGTGCCCTGTAGAGCGGTAACCAAAGCTCCACAAGGAAGAGCCTCACCGTTGGACGCAAAGAATTTAGTTGCAATCCTCTTCTGAACAACCATATAAGATAGAGCAACAGAAGGAGGAGGTTTGTCACTCGGGAGACCAATAATCCTGCTTCCAGCAAATGCTTGTCGTAGATGTTGAATTTCATCTCTAGAAACCGGATGGATCATCTGATCGGATACACCATCTCGCCATACAACGCAGGACATCGGGTCAACCTTGAGAATACGAATGGCTTCTTCAACTGTTGTCTTCAGATTGGGTCCAACATTCATTTCTAAACCACTTTCTCGGCGAAAGGTTTTTGAATATACCTCAACTTTTTTGTTACGATCGGGATCGTTAGATCGAAGGATCTGTACCACAATAGCCACAACTGATTCTTTCGCAACGCGTTGCTTCAGTTTGGCGTCAAACTTCCTGGGAGCGTGGAAGACATCGACACCAATGAACACTGCCGGTAACGGAATCTCCCGAGGAATATTGACCCACCAAACACGGAATCCACATTTACTGAGAACCTGCCTCGCAACATTAGCCAAAATAGTGTCACTTTTACGAATATCACGTGGGTCTTCATGATCGTATGTGTTAAAATTGATAAATTGACTTAGATATCCACCTTTTGACAAGATGTACTTGACAACAGAATAGGCTTGGTCATTTATCTGACCTTTGGAGGGTTTATAAAGGTCGACGACAAAGACATTAGGAGGTTGCTTTGAGGAGAAGTGACTCTCCACAGGACCCCAATGGCTTTGTTTATCTCCAACTTTGATAACAGTGGCTGAATCTGGAAAGCGATATGTCGCATTCATCTTGTTCACAAAATCACGTATACGGTTGAAGACAGAAATAGGGTTTCTAATACTTTGATGAGTTACCAAAATAACATTCAGGACCACAGCCTCTCGTGGATTGACGGAGTAATCGGCCTTCGTAAACATGGGCGCCCACGATGCTCCCATAGCAGCGGGAACTTGAATCCTAGCAGCCGTAATTGCTGGCAAAGGCAAAACTTCTAAAGCAATCTTGATTAACTTGTCTTGGATCTGTATTCCCAAGGACGGGAGCAAACCACCACCCACACCTCGAGTTCTCTGGGCTCCTGGTATAAAGTATCGTTTTATTTCTTCAATGGCCTCAGTACGGTCCTTGGCTGAGAAGCTTGCCACCAAAGGTAGTTTCTGCTTAACTCTAGTATCGAGTTCATTAATCGCAACAAGCTCTGCTGGGAAGTATATCGTCTGTTTTTGACGACCCTCAACAGCGACCATCGGCGCCAAGGTAGGATACTTTAAGTGAATGTTCTTCACTGACCTGAAGTATTGCTCATGAGACATCTTCTTATCACCCACCATATGCGTAGCAGGAGAGCGATCAAATAAGAGATCTTGAATAACGTAACATTTCTTGTCATAGGTGGCGATGATGATTTCACCAATGAGCTCTTGCTTGAATTGATTCTGTTTCTTGATATCCAAGGATACACCAGGTGATGCAAGTCCTTTATCCTCATACAAATACTCCAAAAGGCTCTTCTTTCGAATAATTTTCGCTCGTAGATCCACAGTCAAAGCCAACGTCATGGCTTGACCGTGAGGTTTCACTACACTAAAATCACAATTGTAAGCTCGATAAAGATCTACTCCTAAACCCTTACCATCTCGATCTGTCAATTCCTTGCCTTTGTTAGGTTCGACATAAGACCTTCCCCAACGGAGCATACGCTCGCTGAACGCATGTTGTAAAGCAATGTTGCAATAACTGATAAATACAGGAATACTCGCAGGCTGAGCATGTAATGTGGTATTTTGATACTCAGGTGCATGTCCCTTTATCGAACAATGTGCCATAAGCGCATGTAAGTCTGGAAAGGCCATGGTACATTCAGAACATCGACGATCCATACAAAGTTGTACTACAGACTCTTGTCCAGTCGGTGGTTCTGGTGCTGCTGCTGCTGGTGTAGTCCCGCCAAGTTCGATTGGTGCTTTAAAACAAAAGAATTCTTGAATGCTAATCATTTCTCCGTCTTCAGCAGGTCCTACAGCATCCGATGATGATGAATAAGTTCCTACTACAGTAACAGGGAATTGGGTCAAACCTGGAATAGGCCTTGCCGAAAAGAAGAATGAACCTTGAAAGAAGACATTTCTGGACAGGTCTTTAATTTCATCGGGAGTTAACTTTAAAACCTTGGCAAGATATCCCTTTGTTCCATCAAGGAAGTACTTGTAGAACAATCGACTTCGTTGACTACTCGAATCGATGAGTTTACCATTCTTATCCGAGAAATCCACTGTGTATTGATAAAATTTAAAATTCGGTGTCAAGCTAACATGTAACATATTCACCGTACCATCGTTTGGAGAAGCAGTGGACGAAGAAGATTGACTTGAAGATGCAGCACCACCACCATAATCTCCACGTCCTCGTCCTCCTCCTCGTCCTCGATCACCACCACCACCACTACCACTACGGCCTCCTCGACTGCTACCAACTCTTCCACTCATTTCGTTGTTGTAATTGTTCTTGGAGCGAATTCGTTACTATTTGTCAGCAATTCGCAATCAATTCAGTGCTCGAGATAGTAATATATACTTCTGTATTTCTGCGAGGAATCGCGAACTACTACGGTAGTACGTATTACATACAGGATGTGACGCTACGCGTAGGTAGCCGCAGATGAACAGGTGTCGACCGTGGAACTGGCGTATGTATGTAAATGCTCGTACAAAAAACTGTGTATGTACTGTATGTACCAGTGACACGACAGAGTGTTGTTTTTTGTTGTGTGCCCAAACCCTTCCTTCCCTTTCCTCAAGACAGATTAGTTCATAGAATCCATCAGCATCACCTTTTGGCTCATTCCCACTCCACCTCTCACCCACAAAAAGCCCTCTCTCGATTTCACGCTAGTGTTTTTTATTCCTGGGACCAAGTTATTCATCTCCGTCCTCGTCAACAGATATGTCATCATCCTCCATCGTATCCTCCTCTACT
>Ga0169931_10007750_pt1 | contig 15838 bp, 9 predicted proteins | sample Kivu_15m_20L_FD_129675 | JGI IMG/M metagenome (GOLD analysis project Ga0169931, IMG submission 129675) | Freshwater microbial communities from Lake Kivu, Western Province, Rwanda to study Microbial Dark Matter (Phase II) - Kivu_15m_20L... | ecosystem: Environmental > Aquatic > Freshwater > Lake ...
AATCCTGAACAGGAATAAGTTTGAACCAAGGTTCCGGTTGGGGTAAGCCGTATTGTTCGGAAGAAAGAGTTTTACGCAGTTGTCGGCCAATTTCACCTTGCCAAATTTCAGCTTCGCTAACTACCAAGACTTCTGCAACGCCACCCAACGCCTCTGGCTTCAATCCTTGGTCTTGGCAAGCATCAAGCAAAAAAGACATGCCCAGCATACCTATCCACCGCGAGACCTTGGGCCAAATCCTCAAAAAGATCTGCAGCATGATGAAGGGCTAACCCCGTTGAATTCGCAAGACCATTCCCGGGGTCAAACGGCTTCTCGAGGTCAAATTATTGAGCTTCATGAGATCATCCACCGTTAGTCCGTCAAATTTTCTGGAGATTGACCACAAGGAATCACCTTGCCTAACCCTGTAAGTAAAAGTATTTTGCTTAGAAGATTTACCTGTAGAATCGTTTTCAATTTCCGAACTCTTTAAATTCTTGTTGGGGATAGCATTTCCTCGGTTGATAGAAGCCAAGGTCTCGTCTTTCGGATAAATTTTGATTTCCTGACCGACTCGAAGCCTATTTGTCCTCAATATATTTACTTTATTAATATCCTGAATTTCTAAATCATATCGTTTGGCTATGGAAGAGAGGGTTTCTCCCCGACGAACCTTGTGAATTTTCCAATTGAGATTTGACACTTTGGTTCCAGATGTGGCCTGAGCACTGTCGTCATTTGAGACAACCAATCGATTCAAAGCCTCGCGAGCTTGCTCGGCGAGAACTTTTGATTGAGTAAGATTATATAAATGGGCCAAATATGTAGGTCTTTTTCGCTCAAACTCAGGTAAAAGACGAGCTGGTATTCTCAATAAATACTCCGGATAACCTGCAGGAACAAATTTCTGTTTCAGTTGAGGGTTTAACAAAGCCAACACATCGGAATCCATACCTAATAACTGGGAAAAATAGGTCAAAGGAAGAGGGCCCTGGACGGCTACAGTATCGGTTTCTACCGGCAATGCAACCTCAGCAAAAGGTTGTAAATTATGTTCCGCAGGATAAGTCATCAAATACGTTACAGCGATAAAGGCAGGAACATATCCTCTTGTTTCTGCAGGAAGATACGGCATGATTTCCCAAAAGGTGGTCTTGCCACCAGATCTTCGAATTGCTCTATTAACATTTCCCGGACCGCAATTATAGGCTGCTAAAACCAAAAGCCAGTCGTTATAGGTGTGGTACAAATCTCGCATAAATCGGCATGCAGCATCCGCAGATAAATAGGGATCTCTTCTTTCATCTGAGTAATAATTCACCTTGAGACCGTACTGCATTCCTGTTCTATACATAAATTGCCATGGTCCTGAAGCGCCTACTCGACTCACCGCAGATGGATTAAGCGCGGATTCAACCACAGCCAAATGTTTAAGTTGCAAAGGCATGTTGTATCGATCCAATGCAGCTTCAAAAATTGGGTAATAATACCGACTCATTGCGAGTACTCTCTCAGTCAATACCTTTTTTCGAATTCCGTACATCTCAATAAAACCACGTACATAGGAATTGTTTCGCAAGGGTATCGGCGATTGTATCATCCTCATTCGAAGAGAAATGGTAGAATCCGAAAGCGGAGGAATATAATCAGGAGCATAACCGTACTTATTGCTTTGACGAGGTTGGGCCGTAACTTCTTTTTTAAAAAATCGAAGAGAGACTAAACTGTCGAGGTTTCTTACAATTGCTTCGTTGGCGAGATCAAAACCTGTTCGAACAGGGGCTTCAACCAAATTAATGGTGGTAGATTGGGTTGTTGAACTTTGCGCAAAAACAGTGCCAAATTTGAGTAAGACAACAAAGGAAAATAAACGACCCGCTAATAGCATAATTTTCATTTCAACCTAAATAAATGAAATAATGGACTCTAATTGCCTACCAAGAGCGAACATTTTTGCCTCAGCCCATGGAGAAACAGTTAGTTGAAGACCCAATGGCAAGTCATTTTGACCCCTACCTAAAGGCATACTCATTGCAGGTAAGCCTGTTAGGTTGGCTAGCACTGTGAATTGGTCTTCTAGGTACATTTGGAGAGGGTCTGATGCCTTTTCGCCAATACCAAAAGCAACTCCGGCTACCGTAGGAGACAGCAAAACATCATTTTCTAGTAACACATTTTTAAATCTATCCGTAAAGAGCCTGCGTACTTTTTGAGCTTTGGAATAATAGGCTTCGTAATATCCTTCTGACAAAACAAATGTTCCTAACATTATTCTTCTCTGAACCTCGAGACCAAACCCTTGACTCCGCGAGCTCTTGAAGGTTGACTCCAAAGATTCCGCTAGAGAGTCACGGTAACCAAAGTGCAAACCTGAATAACGGCTTAGGTTCGATGATGCCTCTGCTGTGGCCAAAATATAATAAACCGGAATGGCATATTCCAAACCCTCAATATCAACTGGAACCAATTCGTGTCCAGCTTCCCGGCATTTTGCGATAAATATTGACCAAAGTTCCTTGAACTCTGGACTAAGAGATTTATCCTCCATCCATCTAGGGCAATAGGCAAGTCTTTGCTTAGGGTAAGACGTATCCTTAAACCGAGTATATAATGAATCGTGGACATCGGCTGTACAAGTTGAATCCTTATCATCTTTACCAGAAATTACTTCTGTAATCATCGCCGCATCATCAACACTATGCGCAAAAACCCCAACTTGGTCAAAAGATGAAGCAAATGCGACAATACCGTGTCTTGAAATCCGACCGTAAGTTGGTTTAATTCCTACCAAGCCACAAAATGATGCTGGCTGCCTCACTGAGCCACCTGTATCTGTTCCGAGACTCACATGACACCCTCCCATCGCTACTGCTGCCGCTGAACCACCGGATGACCCCCCTGGAACCTTAGCTTCATGAAGTGGATTTAGAACAGGACCATAAGCAGAATTCTCATTCGAAGACCCCATTGCAAACTCGTCGCAATTTAAACGGCCAATAATTATTGCACCCGATTCTAGCAAGCGTTCTACAACTGTCGCTGAATATAAAGACACAAAGCCATCAAGAATTCGAGACCCTGCAGATACCTGATGCCCAGAATAACATATATTATCTTTAATACCAACGACTACCCCAGTAAGTGCACTAATCTCACCCTTAGAAATAGCAATATCCAGTTCATCCGCCCTACGCAAGGCCTCATCTCGATAGACCTCCAAAAAAGCATTGAGCTGTTGTTTACCCTCAATGATGTTCAAACAGCGCAATACCTCTTGTCGCACCGTAAGCTCACCTCGGCGCAATCTCTCATGATATAAGTGAATTCCATTGAATTTCAAAGCTAGATTCTTTATCTCAAGCACCTCCAGACGATTTGTCTTGATCGATTTCTTGGTCTATTTCTTTACGAATTCCCGAAGAAGCGTCTTTAAACTCACGAATTCCCTTACCCAAACCTTTGGCAAGTTCAGGTATTCGTTTTGCGCCAAAAAAAAGCAAGACTACAGCGAGGATTATTAGCAATTCACCAGTGCTCAAATTAAAGAAGAGAAGAAGAGGGGAAATTGAAAGCATGGCCATTGGATTAATCGTTAAACGTGCAAATATAATCAAATATGCTATTTCTTAAACCTCCGGATTAGAAGTCCATGCCCATCGAGAATACCCATTGTGGAGGCAATTTGGTATAATTCTCCCAACTCCAAGCCCTATCTACCCTAATGGAATAACCCCATACTCTGGCTTTTATACCGAAGCCCATGGACCACAAAAGTGGCGAAAGCCTTCTGTCTATTTGGACATGCACGTTCCCACTGTGAACATAATTTGGAAATAAAAGGCTGTCTATACTCCAAAAATTACCGTTGCGCCATGAGGAACCAAAATCCATAAACCCAATCAGATTCAAACTCCGGTAAAATTCGGAACCGGATGGCACTGAGCTTCTCCATCCCGATGGAGATAAACGTACTTCCTGATTAAGGGCCATGAATGCATCCCCGTTTCTAGTATTGAGAGGCAAACCCCGGACGCCCATTGCCAATGCATTAAATAAATAAACAGATTCTCCTGGTAAAGGCATGTCCTTGTTGAATGAGGGATAAAGCCATTGTTCAGTCCCTCCTAACATATAATTAACCCTCAATCGACCCGAAGATACTTGAGAACCTAAACGAAATGCATAAACTAAACCGGGTCGAAGGCCTTGGTACATCCTAAAATCCAAACCTAATAGTCCTGTATGCCCAAAACGAGTTCCGGTATTTAAATAATTTTCCATAAAGAATTTGGCCCTAACACCCTTGAAAATTGCCCCATGAAATGACTTCGTTTGATCCAAAATCCATTCGGTTCTTAATCCAACTGTTCGGTCCCAAACCGGTGTATTTAGTTTAGAATTATCCGATGTAGCAGGGGTAAGGATTCTTCTGTTGATTGTGGCTACAACAGCTTGCAACGACTGATAATTACCTATTGGATAAGTCATTGAAAAATGACCTTCCAAACTTGTAGTGTTTAATGAGTTGGACGTTTGATCCCTTGAATATGCGGTCAAACCACTCGGTGTTGAGGATATAAGGCCTAAAATTCTCCAGTCCAATAGATTGCTAAGATTTTCGTAATAGAGAAATGACTGAAAGCGTGAAGTGGAATTCAAAACAATGGCTCCAAGACTTAATCGATAATCCTCAGTAACATCTCGTATCGATAAGTTAAATACAGCACCTGGTATTGGATGTAAATAATTTAAAGCCGTCATCCCCAAAGAAGGAATATCAAGTTGCATTAAGGACGATCCAACCGTCAGAGCATAATGATGTATTGACGATGCCTTAACATAAGGCGTCGGGAGGCGTGGGTGTAAATTGTGGTTTTGAACTTTTTTACGTTGCAAGTCTGCGAAGAGAACTTTAAAATCTAAATTTTCTGATTCACTAAAAATTGGTGCGTACTTGTTAACGAAAATAAACCTACTGTCTTCCGATACGGGACTCGGAATTGGATCGATTAAACCTAAATTAATCAGCGCAAAATTATTTTTTCTTATGATCCTTGAGCTATCCTGTGATTTATGATTCGTTTCAGGACTCTTCCAAAAAAAATTCCTTATCCCCATACCTGATTGGACATTATCTAGCATTCCTTGCGTAATTTTTCTTCTGAAAATCCCTCCCATTGAATTGCCAATTGAATCTTGCATTGACCATAGCATCAACCCTTGTCGGGGTGCATCATGCCATACAATTGAATATTTAGAGTCACTTACTTGGCTGGCGCCTCGGTTTAGCGCCTCTCCCCCCGAATTTGAAAAGTTTAGTCGAAATTGATTATTCACACCATTTCGATTTGACAAGAACAAAATCGTAGTACTGTCCAATGGTATTGGCTGGCCCAGAGATTCCTCGGTACTGGCATACAATTCCATCGGAGGAGGGTCTGATGATAGACTTAAGCGAAAAATAGATTCTCTCTTATCTAATTGAATATTATTTTGAATTTTATACGGAAATGGGTCGTCAATTAAAGTGCTCACAAAAAAGAGGTCCTCGTTGTTTATACCAAAACGAATATCCCTTTTGTCATGGGAATCTGCCCAAATCATCTTTAGACTCCAAGTAACCGGGTCCAATCCATAAATTCCAGAAACTCCAGAACGGGAACCAATCAATGCAATTTTCTTGCCATTTGGAGACCAATCCACCGAATGAACTTTATCAAGTTTCAACTCCGTGGTCGCTTGCAAGACCCATTCATTTTGTGGGCCCCTTTGAAAAATCATTAAATTTGTAAGGCGATCATAAGTATGTATCAATATCAACCTTTGAGAATTAGGATGCCAACAGAGAATCGGAGAAAACTCCGGTAAATGAAACCGCAAATTACGGGTGGTTGAATGAATTGCTTTACCACTCCAAATCGGGGTAATTTGTTTGGAACTCCTGTCGCTTACATAAACCCCTAACCTATTTCTACGGAATGCTGCAAATGCTAATTGCCTCGCTTTGGTGTCGACTCGTAGGGGCCTAATTTGTTTAAGATTAAAGTCGCCTATCGACAAAGGTTCACCGAGATTAGACCTTTGGAAAACATCAAATTCAACAACAGAATTTCTAAAATCTGCTAATATTTTGGATAAAAAAAGTGGATAAGATTCTCGAAAAAGCAAATAATATCCTGATTTAACTTCCCTTTGAGCCTTGACAAAGCGAAGCAAGCGAGGAATATTATTCCAACCTTTTTCTTGAACAAATCGTTGCCAGAACAAAACTCCGGCCAAGTAAGGCTCTTCCTGCACCAGGTTGGAGTACTTGGCCTTGGGATGAACTCTCAACCAAAGGGAAAGCGTAATATTCATTTCTGTTGAAAATCCAGCTGACAAGAAGAGTGCTAGACCATCTGTAAACCAGCGCGGTAGAACCAAGAGTGCCTTGTTCTGAATTTTCTCCCATGAATTTCCTCCATATAGGATTTCTGAAATTAGTAAACGATTAATGCCATAATTTAATTGAATCACCAGATCTTCTTTACCGGATCCATAACAAACAGCCAATTTATTACCGACAAAAGGAAAACTCCAGCCTGTTTTTTGTCCTATATCCTCGGAAGCCACATTGCTTTCGGTCATTTCAAAGGCATTTCGAAACAACATTATTTGAATTCCACCTTCTAACTTTGTATTTAAGTACCGTTCGCTGGATTGTAATAAATCAGGAAGTATACGAAGCACAAACGCTGCCATACTGTCAGCTCCAGACTCAAAGAAAACCGAATGCCCAAGTTCATCTATCCTTTTTAAAGAATGCAAAGGATGATTGCGCTGAGGGGTGCTATAAAACATAAGTTGTGCTTGACTTTGAGCAAAGACAGAGGCGCCTTCGGTTAAAATCAAAACCATGAACAGAATCCAAAACTTACCTTTACGCATACCATGTCAAATTTAGCCTTTAAACGTTTAAAATGATAAAGTCCTTTATTTTCAATGAATTTCAAGAAAATACTCACCTTCTTATTAGCCCGACTAGTCACGCAATCATCATTGACCCCGGTTGTTTTTATTTAGAAGAACGCAGGATCTTAGAAAACTTTATCGATACACACTTCTTAACCCCAATTCATCTCCTTTTGACGCATGCCCATTTGGATCATGTCTTAGGAAATGCTTGGGTTTTTCGCAAATGGGGCCTGAGACCTCAACTACATCCCATGGATCTTCATGATCTAGAACGTTTGGAACAAACTTCCGCCATATTTAATTTGAAGGCCGAACCGTCACCAAAGCCAGAGCGCTTTTTAGACAGTTCTGACAAAATAACCTGGTCTGGGCCAGAAATTCAAATATTTGAGGCTCCCGGGCATTCTGCAGGGAGCCTATGTTTTTATATACCGGACTGGAAATCGCTTATCTGTGGTGATGTCATTTTCCGTGGTAGTATAGGCCGAACGGATTTGCCTGGAGGAAATTTAAATACCCTTATGAAATCAATTAGAAATTTATTCGCAAAATTACCGGAAGATACAATATTGATTCCAGGCCACGGACCAACCTCCACAATTGCTGAAGAATTAGGCTCCAATCCCTTCCTGCGTTAAGGTGTTGCCTCCAATTCGAGCCCATTACTACCCCCGCCAGCTGGTTTCTTGGTCGAATTTCCTTGCAAGTCGAAAATCAAACTGAAACGAACAGAATTTGCCAAAGGATTATTCTGCAACAACCCAACAGGAATCAAGTATGAGGCATTCAAAACAAAAGTATTATACTGCAATCCAAAGCCTGCAGTAAAGTATTGCCGATTGCCCTTGGTAGGATGTTCATAAAAATATCCGCCCCGTATAGCAAAAACATTGTTATAAAGATACTCAACCCCAATTGATGGATTTATTTCTCTCAATTCCTCCTTGGCACCATCTGGAGCATCACCGAACGAACCAAGCATTCCTTCCATAACCGATTTGGTAGAAGGGTCTGAACCTTTGGCAATTATCGGTCTTCTGGTTTCAGGATCAAAAACAATTCTGTTGGAACTATCCTTTAAATATATTGGGTTTGTTGGAACCAATAGTTTATTCAGATCCAATGCAAAAGTTATTTTATTGTATTTGTCAAGTACTGTTGTCAACGCCGTTCCAACCCGCAAATTGGTTGGCAAGAAACTTGATACACCCGACTCTGAGTAAGCCATTTTGTTTCCCATATTGGAGAGTGATACGCCAGATGATAGGTTCATTGTTCTTCGACGCGAACTAATATTCGCTGAATGAAAAAAACCTATATCACCTGCTACGGATTGTCCTGCTTTAGCCTGATTTGTAGGATCAAATCCAGCCGCCAAATTAGAATAAACATAACGCAAAGTAACCCCTACACTGAAATTATCACTCAATTTTCGGGAATAGCCCCCATCAATCGAAAACTCATTTGGATTAAACGTCCCCATCGAATTCCCATTAATATCCGTGAAATTAATGTCCCCAAGTGAAAAATACCGCATTGAAAACCCAATGGTTTGTAAATTATCGAGCCTTTTGTAACCACTTAAATAGGCCAGGCTTATGTCAGGTGCAATAGCCCTAAGCCAAGGGGTATAATTAATTCCTATGCCGGTATTCTTGTCCACAAAAGCAAGTTTGGCTGGATTCCAATAAATTGAATTTACGTCGGGACTGGTGGCTGCCCCTGCATCACCTAACGCACCTGCTCTGGCATCAGGCGATATTAACAAAAAAGGCACTGCCGTTGTAATGGTGTTCAGATTACCTCCTCCCAACTGGTTGGGAGTGATTGGGCCCTGGGCTCTTGCAACATTGGGGCTAATTGCTGAACTAACTGCTAGGGCCATAGCAGAAAGAACAAAAAGTAATTTAATTTTATATGCCATGACTGCGATAGTAAAGTTTGAAATTATATATTTAAACTATGTGACTTGAAAATAAAGCGTAAATTTAGTCATTTTTCCGACCAGAAAACAATCCATTTATCTCCCCAAAACAAGAATTTTGGTAACAGCAGTGGCGGTAGAATTTCCATCAGAAACCTTGAGCTGAGCAAAATAAATCCCTGGGACCAAAGGTTGTCCATCCCTGGTTACCCCATTCCATTCCATAATCCTGCTAACAAAACCAACCGGAACAATTCGATCCTTTGCGGTGTAAAGGCATTGTCCGGAGGAATTATAAACTTCTAAATCTAAATCCAATGGGACTCCAGGTCTGTTATGATTTAATTCAAAAACAAGTCCATGATGAAGGCTTTGAACAGGGTTTGGAAAAGAGAAAAATCCATGGATAGCAACAGATTTTATATCTAAAACATTAAAATTTATCCTAGAAATCGATGAATTGTTGTAGGTATCCCAGGCTCTTAGACTCAAGCTATAGGATCCTGGGACAAGGACGCCAAGGGGATACGTGATCTTGCCAGACCGATAATTATCTAAATCCGAAAGATAATACGGACTGAGAACCTCGGCATTATTCCAGTTTTCATTACGAGTCAACAAAATTTCCCTACCTATTCCGGAGCCGGTCGAATTAATGCCGCTACTATCATAAAGGCTAGCTTCTAGAATCGCAGTTGTGGTCACAAATGTTCCACTCCTGAATAAGGAGTCATTGATTTTTAATTGTATCAATGGCCCAATATGGTCACGTTCTGTTACTGAAGAGCTACCTCCAACGACCAAATTTCGAGTATCCCCGGTAGCGTCGGTAAAGTCATTGTTTGCAGTGGATGCTTTGGACGCATACAGATTTATTCGACCATTTCCATAAGCATACATAATATCTTTAGGCACTTTAAATTCGCAGCGCCAGAATCCAGCCACTACCGAGGCTCTGCCTTTGAAGATCAAATCCTTGTATTCGATAAAATCTTTTGGCTGTGAATCTGCATCATTGGCTTTGGTGCGCAACAAAACCGGTTTATCCAGCACACGAATCTCAATTTCGCCATCGAAATTTTGATCCTTATTTCCTTCATCATCAAGCACCTCTCCTGTTAAAACCACATTGGAAAGGGCTTTAAGTGAGTCTGTTACTGGATCAACTGTAATTCGGTTAGAAGGAAAAGCCAACCGAAGGGCTGGATCTCCTAGAAGTGTAAAATTACGCGTATTAACCGAACCCAAATCAGGATTGGCAGCGCCTGAAAATACTTCACCGAGCGCTAGGTACCTCCCATTATCTTTTCTAAACAAGTGATCTCGAAACAAACGAGAAGACAGTGAAAAATTCATGTCCGTGAAGGTGACCCTTGTAGTGGTTAACAAGGCTATTGGCCCCCCCATTGGATTGAGGAGTGCACGTTCCCCTGCAGATAAAACTGATGGGTTGTCAAAACGTGCAAATTCACAAGTTGCCGTAATCAATAATGGAAATTTCCCCGCGCTTGACCAAGATTCAATTTCTTGATTGGTCATGACCCTTTCTTCTGCGAGACCGTTTACACCACCATGCCCAAGGTACGCCATGATCAAGGACCCTTGATTCATATTTCGATTAATTTGTTCATTCACCGTGGGATACCGAGCCCCTCCAGGACGACTTTCCTGGTCAAATGCGTCCATATAAAGTTTACGTTGTACGCCAAATGGGTAGCGTTCTTCAGCCAATTCGCTCAGATGCATGCACTGCTCTAAGTGCAAATTATAGTCCTGATCGTCTGCAAGGAATACCAATTGATTTTTCCAGGATCCGTTGTTTTCTCGATTCAAGTAAGCCCTAATTTTACGAACAGCCCCAATTGCGTGTGCTTCATTCCTCGCAGGAATTCGCCCTATACCTAAGTCCATTCGATCCCCATCCCCTTCTATAAATCGACCTTCAGCACTGTCCAGTAAACCGTAAAAGGCATCACTGGAGTATGAACGAATAGGATGCTGTGAATTTATGCTTTGCCACAAAGGAACGAGATTGGTATTTCCTGAGCCCGTAATGCCTTTGAAATCATAGGAAGCCGACCCAAACAAAAGTAAGTATTTGAGTAATGGTTCATTGCCAGATCTTAAATCACGCCAACGGTAATACAGCATTCGTAAAAAATCTCGAATTGCAACAGGGTCTTGGCGTCCAGAAGAAAATTCAGCGTAAATTTCGTTGGGCGACACCACAGCTGTTCGTAGACCATCTTGATCCCAATGAATTTGTCGAATTTCTTCTGCTTGTTTTCTGAAATTTTCAGGGCATACGATTACCATCTCAACACCAGACTGACCATGTAAATTTTGATTTCCGAAAGGACTCAAATCAACTGGGTTAGGAAAGGAATTACCGCTCCAAATTACCCACTGCCTTGGACTGGGAGAATTAATTATAACATATTGACTAATAACAGAATCAATGATTGTGTCTTTCTGAGAAATTGGAATCTGGTATGTCTCCCAAGGAGTTGATATATCCCATACATACAATGGGGCACTCGACTTTGGCCAATAGTACCCTGTTGATCCCACCAAACCTGTATCAGCTAAACTATGCAGAAATAAGCCACCAGATGGTAACTGTGCCGGTAGAATTTTGGGCCTGAACTGGAATTCTACCTTGTCTAGCCAGCCTACAGAACTGGATGAACTTCGTTGAAACTGTATTTGTAAATTAATATTATTTGAACCGGGTACGCAACGAAAGGCATCCTCAGCGGAGTGATAATAATCATCCAAATAATAGGTCGTGGTGGTTGGGATTTGAATGATCCTTGTCGGAAGATTATTGATTTTTATTTGAAAAGGTGAAATAGACCCAACGTTGCGGGCAGCCAACTTTATTCTCACATCGCAAGAATCCTGTGGCCCAAAAGACGGAAGAACCCAATTAAGGGTTCGGGAATTGATTTGATCAAAGGACTCCCCCAGCCATTGTCGCCCACTACGAATGGGATTGGTTAATTCCAACTCATGGGTCAACAAGAAATCTGCACGATCTTGTAAGTGAAGAGGGTAAAATATTGAATCTTGACGGGCACTTATGCGAGCGACAGGGCCTGACCAGTTTGGATTTAGGAAGCAGAATGTGCTGTCATGGTAAGGGTTTTTGACCCGAGTTAGCCGTTTTGAACCCGATTCCTTGACTAAAGCGTCCGAGGAGGGTACATAGAATAAAAAATATTCATCTTGCTCAAAATACCCGTCTTGATCGCCCACAAATTGGAGGGGATACTGTTTTAGCCCGCTAGGACGATCTTGAGCATTATGCTCAGGCAATGGCCCCCCGGCGCCCCCGAAAATTGCCAATTGACCCGTCTGGACTAAAGAAAGAGATATTCCTTTGGAAATAAGCCAACTGGGTGTTAATTTATAAATGCCTTCGGAACCAAAGGCAAGTCGAAACCAACTGCCAGCTGCCAAAACGCTCGATGTATCGAAGGATTTTTGGAGAATTCCTTGGTTGGATTCAGGGTAGGCTTCCTTTGAGTTTTGAAGCCATTTTAACTGAAAATCAATGTCGGCAGGGGTATTTGTGACGAAGTGGGGGCTGCGCTTCCATTCATATCGATTGAGGTAAGCCTTCCATTGGCCCCCGCCCAAATTGCATTCAACATTTACCTTGGCGGACCAAAAAACTCTCTGACGCTCAATGACTTTCATCCAAGTCACTTGAAAATAAGGTTTATCGAGGCCTTCGTACAGGGTCGAATAATCAAGAGGATGCAAAACCCAATGGGTATCCGTCAGGGTTTGAAAAAAAACCTGAAAGCGGTCTTCCTGGGCGCAATCCAAGCATTTTCCCTCCCTCCATTTCAATTGAATAGGTTGAGAACCTGGAATTTCGCCGGCCAATATCCTAAAATGTGCCAAAATCAAGACCAATTTCATGGCCATTACCAACCTGAATTCAGATTTCATTGAGCAAAGGTCAGAAAATATTGGATTCTTTTGAAATTTGTAATCGAAAGCCAAAACCGCATTCTTTCTAGTAATGTATACCCCCAAAATTAAGGGTTTTTATGAAACGCGCATTTGGAAAACCTATTATAAAAAGACGAACAATTTAAATACCTGCAAAATTCCTTGGATTTGGAGGGATTTGTGAAGAAATTTACACCTCATGTTTAGAAAAGTTTCCTTTTTTACGTTATTGGCTGCAATTCTGGGTGTGCTTGGAATTGGGGTATTTCAAGCCCGTGGGCAGGATGTGGTGTTTGGTCAATTCTATGCCAACCCGCTTTATTTAAATCCCGCATTGGCCGGTAATGCTAATGGGCCAAGGCTAACCTCCAATTTTAGGAACCAATGGCCTGCTCTCAACGCCTCATTTTTAACCTACAGCTTGGGCTTTGATCAATACTTGCCCGCTTTACGCAGTGGAATAGGTATCCACATTCTTACAGATCAAATTGGCTCTGAAGCTTACCGATCAACCCAAGCTTCGCTTATTTATGCCTTCAATCTTCGCCTTACCCAGCAAATTTCATTGCGAACGGGATTTCAATATACCTTTTTGTCTAAGTCGCTCAATTTTAACAAATTAATCTTTCCTGAGCAAATTAACTCCATTACAGGTATTGGTCCACGACCACCTGGCTCTACTCTGCCATTTGGGTCTGATGGCCTGAAAAGCGTATCCATTAGCGATTTGTCCGCAGGATTGATTCTATTTTCTGATAAGTTTTTTGTAGGAGGCAGTATACATCACCTTACCGAGCCAAATCAAGCCTTCTATTTGGACTCCAAAGTCCCCTTATCGATGCGAATTTCGGGTCACGCCGGAGTGAATATTAATCTAACCCCTCAATATAACGATTTCGAGAATTGGGTCTTATCTCCCAATATCTTGTATATTCAACAAGGTCCGGCGCGTCAAATTAACCTAGGAACTTACCTTAGTAGAGGGGCTCTCGCAGCCGGTGCCTGGTACAGGGTTAATGACGCTTTAATTCTCACTGCTGGTTTTCAGAAAGGTAAAATGCGACTTGGTTACGGTTATGAGATCACCACCTCCACTCTAAGAGCAGTTGGAACCGGAGGATCGCACGAAGTTTCCTTAGGGTTTATATTTGAAAATCCAGAGCCTGTTGAAACAATTCGTTATGAACAAATTCGCTGCCCTCAATTTTAAAGCATCTAGGTAATTTTTAACTTCTCTCTTTAATCCTATGATTTCTGCAATTCCAACCCGATTGAGTATAATCGCTTCATTAATGTTCATTTTTTCCTCCTGCCAAATGAGCGATAACCGATCCCGTACCACCTCATGGCTTTACAATAATCCAAAAGGGCTTTCCTTCAAAAGCAAAGATTTTCACGGTCCTACCCCTCCTGGCATGATTTATATACCTGGTGGTTCATTCGTAATGGGTGCAACTCAAGAAAGTGTTGCTTTGGACCCTGATAATTTTCCAAGAAATGCTTCAGTTTCTAGTTTCTATTTGGATGAAATTGAAGTTCCCAACGTTAGTTACTGTGAATACATCGCCTGGATGGGGAAGGTTTTTTCACAAACACATCCAGCCACATACAGAGCATGTCTGCCTGACACAGGGGTTTGGCGAAATAGTCTTTCCTTCAATGAGCCTCATGTCACGGACTATCTTCGACACCCATCGTTTAAATATTATCCCGTGGTTGGGGTTTCGTGGGTTCAAGCAAACCAATACTGCGAATGGAGAACAGATCGCGTCAATGAGCAAAGGCTCATCGATGCCGGATATATTAGGTATACTTCGCAACAAGGTGAACAGCACTTTAGCACCAAAGGTTATTTAGCCGGTTTCTATCGCCCACCAATCGAAAAACTCAAACAACGCAAGAACCTTGAAGGTGAAATCCTCTACCCAACCATGGAAGATGGCTTCTTTGTTGCAAGTTACCGTCTACCATCCGAATCAGAATGGGAATATGCGGCCCAAGCATTGGTTGGTAGGACAGAGGCGGGTGTAATCGCCGAACGAAGAATTTATCCTTGGAACGAAAGAGGTATTCGATTTGGCCCGGGAAATCATCAAGGCGACATGAAAGCTAACCTTAAACAGAATTACAATGCCCCATCCGGTGTTGGCACCTATGAAGTAGTTCGTGGAGGACCAACTGCACCTGGCAGATATTACAAGCCCAACGACTTTGGCTTATACAATATGGCAGGTAATGTAAATGAATGGGTTATGGACATGTACCGTCCCACAACACCTGGTGATGCAGACGAGGTTAGTCCTTTTATGGGAGGAGGATATCTCAGGACTACTTTGGATGAAGAAGGAGCCCTGGGTAAGGACAGTTCTGGACGTGTTTTGTATGTTGGTGACGAGCGTCGATATACCGATAATTATTTGGCCTCTTATCTCGATAGCTTAGCAGTACAATCCAACCCCAATGGACAAGTAAATAACCGTATCAGGGTTTATAAAGGCGGTAGTTACAGGGATCAGGCCTATTGGATTACCCCTGGTGCTAGACGTTTCCTGCAAGAAAATCGATCCAAAGATGATATTGGTTTCCGTTGTGCAATGTCAGGGGTTGCTGTAACCAATATGAAAGCCCGTTAATTGGCTTGAATCAAAATACGAAAAACACAAAAGTTACCTTTATCGTTCATTTGGACGAAAATTTGGTATAAACCTGAGTCTAATAGTAATTCTTTTCCTAGTGAAATGTTTAGGAGTTCATTTTCATTAAGCTCCATTCCATTCAAATTGGAGTTGTTATCCAGATTGGATTTAGAGTAAACCATCTTGCCTGTTAAATCCCTCATGATGATTTTTTTCCATGGTGATTTAAATCTTACCTGAATATCATTTCCGATATTAATCGGGTTTGGGGCCACTTGCACGTCAAAACATGCTTTACGGTTATTGAATTGCAAATCAACCCCACCAACGCCCAAAGACATATTCCGCCAATGGGTGATGCCACCTTTGAAGAAGCCCA
>Ga0169931_10007751_pt1 | contig 15837 bp, 14 predicted proteins | sample Kivu_15m_20L_FD_129675 | JGI IMG/M metagenome (GOLD analysis project Ga0169931, IMG submission 129675) | Freshwater microbial communities from Lake Kivu, Western Province, Rwanda to study Microbial Dark Matter (Phase II) - Kivu_15m_20L... | ecosystem: Environmental > Aquatic > Freshwater > Lake...
ACGACGTCGGCGCCCGCCTTGACCGCCAGCTGCGTGTCGAAGAAGGGCCGCGAGGCGCCGACCTTGACGTAGATCGGCTTCTGCCAGTCGGTGATCTCGCGCAGTTCCTGGATCTTGATCGTGAGGTCGTCCGGCCCCGTCCAGTCGGGATGGCGGCAGGCCGAGCGCTGGTCGATGCCCTCGGGCAGGGTGCGCATCTTCGCGACGCGCGGGCTGATCTTCTGGCCCAGCAGCATGCCGCCGCCGCCGGGCTTCGCGCCCTGGCCGATCACGACCTCGATCGCGTCGGCGCGGCGCAGGTCGCGCGGGTTGAGGCCGTAGCGCGAGGGCAGAACCTGGTAGACCAGCAGCTTCGAGGCGCGGCGCTCCTCCTCGGTCATGCCGCCGTCGCCGGTGGTCGAGCTGGTGCCGACCGCCGTGCAGGCGCGGCCGATCGATTCCTTCGCCGCGGCCGAGAGCGAGCCGAAGCTCATCCCGGCGATCGTGATCGGGATCCTGAGTTCAAGCGGCTTGGCCGCGAAGCGCGTGCCGAGCACCACGTCGGTGTCGCATTTCTCGCGATAGCCCTCGAGCGGGTAGCGCGAGATCGAGGCGCCGAGCAGCAGCAGGTCGTCGAAGCTCGGCAGCCGGCGCTTGGTGCCCAAGCCGCGGATCTCGTAGATGCCCTGGTCGGCGGCGCGCTGGATCTCGGCGATGACGTTGGGCGGGAAGGCGGCGGACGGACGGGCGTTGCGAGGGTCGATCGTCATGGCCCGGTCCTCAGTAGGAATCGGCGTGGTCGACATGGAAGTTGTAGAGCGTGCGCGCCGAGCCGTAGCGCCGGAACGCCGCCGCGTCGGCGGCGATGCCCGCGCGCGCCAGCAGCGCCGCGACCTTCTCCCGGTCCGCCGCGGTCATCTCCTTCTCGACGCAGTCGGCGCCGAGCGACGCCACGGCGCCGCGCACATAGATGTCGGCCTCGTAGAGCGAATCGCCCAGGTTCTCGCCGGCGTCGCCGCAGACCACGAGGTTGCCGGCCTGCGCCATGAAGGCGCTGAAGGCGCCGATCGAGCCGCCGACGACGATGTCGATGCCCTTCATCGAGATGCCGCAGCGATGCCCGGCATCGCCCTCGATCACCAGCATCCCGCCATGGCCCGAGGCGCCGGCCGATTGCGAGGCGTTGCCGGCGACGCGCACCATGCCGCTCATCATGTTCTCGGCGACGCCCCAGCCGCAATGGCCGCGGATCTCGACATGCGCGGCCTCGTTCATGCCGGCGCAGTAGTAGCCGACATGGCCTTCGACCACGACCTCGAGCTCCTGGGTCAGGCCCACCGCGACGGCGTGGGCGCCGCGCGGGTTGATCACGCGCCAGGCGCGCTGGTTGGTGTCGGCGGGCAGGGCGTGCAGGCGGCCGTTGAGGGCGCGCACGTCCTCCGCGGCGAGGTCGACGGTCTGCATGGTCAGTCCAGCTTCCAGGTGTAGACGACGGCGGGCCTGGGCTCCCAGATGGTTGCGTCCTCGACGCCGGGAAGGTCGGCGATGGCGCGATACTCCGAGGCCATGGCCACCCAGTCGTCGGTCTCGGCGAGCACGGCGGGCTTGCACGCGATGCCGTCGCGCAGCACCGCGAAGCCTTCGCGCGTGCCCATCGCGAAGGTGTAGAAGCCGTCGAGGTCCCTGAGCCCGGCTTCCATCGCTTCCTCGAGCGACGCGCCCTCGCGCATGCGCCAGGCGAAGTAGCGCGCCGCGACCTCGCTGTCGTTGTCGGTCTCGAAGCGCTCGCCGCGTCGGCGCAGGAAGGCGCGCAGCCGGTTGTGGTTGGACAGCGAGCCGTTGTGCACGAGGCACATGTCCGCCGCCGCGGTGAAGGGATGCGAGTGCTCGGTGGTGACGATGCTCTCGGTCGCCATGCGGGTATGGCCGATCGCGTGGGTGCCGGCCATCGCGGGGATCCCGTGGCGGCGCAGCACGTCCGCCGGAAGCCCCATCTCCTTGTAGACCTCCATCAGCTGCCCGTAGCCCATCACGCGCACGTCCGGCGCCTCCGCGGCGAGCCAGTCGCGCAGCGCGGCTTCGCCGGCATCGGCGACCAGCACCGCGTGGTTGGCGCGGACCTCGGCGTCGACCTCGCAGCCGAAGGCCTGCGCGATCGCGCCGGCGAGCGCGCTCCAGTCATGCGCGGGATCGGCATGGTGGAGCGTGAGCTTGCAGGCGCCCTCGCCCGCGGGGCGGTGGTAGACGGCGATCCCGGCGCTGTCGGGGCCGCGATCCGTCATGCCGGCGAGCATCGCGGATACGTGCCGCCCGAGATCGGGCCGGAGCACCGGGTTCTTGAGGAAGAGGCCGACGATGCCGCACATGGGTCACGATCCTTTCCGGCGTCGCCCTGGTGGATGCCTGGCAACGGGACCCGGCGACTGGCGATCCTATAGTCCGCGATCCCGCGGCGAAAGGCCGCCGCGGTTCGCCGACTCGCAATCGCGAGCCGGAAGGCCGGGCGCGATCATCGCCGCGCCAGCCGGGGCGCGAGCCGCGCGAGCCGCGCGGAGGCCTCGCGCGCGGCCTTGGCGAAGGCCTCGGGCGGGAAGCCGGAGAAGCCTATCACCAGCCCCGTTCGCCCGCGTCGCGCGACATGCATCGCGGAGAGCGGGCGCGCGAAGAGCCCGGCCTGCGCGGCGACCTCGATCGCGCGGGCCTCGTCGAGCCAGCCGGGCAGCGAGGCGACGAGATGCAGGCCCTGGTTGGGTGCCTGCGCGACGAGCGGCCCCTGCGCGAGGCCGGCGACCAGCGCGTCGCGGGCCGCGCGCGCGCGCTTGCGGGCGCGCCGGACATGCGCCGCCAGGTGGCCCTCGGCGATGAATGCGGCGAGCGCCCCGTCCGCGATCGTCGAGGGCTGCCGGTCGGTGCGCTCGCGCAGCGCGATCGCCTTGCCGAGGATCGCCTCCGGCAGCACGGCGTAGCCGACGCGCAGGCCGGGGAAGAGCGACTTCGAGAACGTGCCGACATAGACGACGCGCCCCGCGTCGTCGATCCCCTGCAGCGCGGCGAGCGGCGGGCCCGCGTAGCGGAACTCGCTGTCGTAGTCGTCCTCGATGACCCACGCGCCGGCCTCGCGCGCCCAGGCGAGCAGCTCGAGCCGCCGCCGCATGGTCATCGCGACGCCGAGCGGGAACTGGTGCGAGGGCGTGGCATAGGCGGCGCGGGCGCGCGGCGCGGCCCTCCGCCCGGCGGCCACGTCCAGCCCCTCGGCGTCGACGCGCACGGGGACGATGCGCTGGCCCGCGCCGCGCAGCAGCGCCGCCGCCATCGGATAGGCGGGATCCTCGATCCATGCCGCGTCGCCCGGCGCGAGCACCGCGCGCACGACGATGTCGATCGCCTGCTGCGCGCCGCTCGTCACCATCACCTGGTCGGGATGGACCCGCACGGCGCGCGTGCTGCGCAGGTAGCCGGCGATCGCCTCGCGCAGCGCCGGCGCGCCGCGCGGGTCCCCGTAGTGGAGATGCGCCGCCGAGGGGCGCGCGAGGTCCCGCGCGAGGAGCCTGCGCAGCACGTCGAAGGAGCGCGGGTCCGCCATCGCGCTGCCGAGGCGGCCGGGCAGGGCCGGCAGGAGCACGGGCGCGGGGAGCGGCCTCGGCGCGCGCGGCGCGAGGCGAGGGACGTCGGGCGCCACGAAGCTGCCGGCGCCGACGCGCGCGACGACATAGCCTTCCGCGGCGAGCCGCTCGAAGGCGGCGACGACCGCGTTGCGCGCCATCCCGGCCTGCGCGGCGAGGACGCGCGAGGGCGGCAGCTTGGCGCCCGGCGGGACGCGGCCATCCTCGATCATCCGTCGCAGCGCCGCGTAGAGCGCCGCGCCGCGCGGCCCGGGCTCCGCGCGCACGGGCATGAGCGTCGACCAGTCGGGCAAGATGGTTCTCTTTCTTTCCATGGAATTGGATCTTATCCGGAGCCAATCCGGATGCCACAGGGAGATGCTTTCCAACCCGGCGAGGCCCGCATGACCAATCTCCTCGATGTCGACTGGAGCAAGCTGCCCGTGCCCGTGGACGACGGCGCGGCGGCGCATCTCCAGGGCATGCGCATGCCATCCGTCGCGCTCGCGGCGACCGACGGGCGCATGGTCGACCTCTCGGCGCTGCCCGGGCTGGTCGTCGTCTATGCCTACCCGATGACCGGGCGGCCGGGCATCCCGCTGCCCGATGGCTGGGACGCGATCCCCGGCGCGCGCGGCTGCACGCCGCAGAGCTGCGCCTTCCGCGACCACGCGGCCGAGCTGGGCGCGCTCGGCGTCGCCTCGCTCTTCGGCTTGTCCTCGCAGGACACGGCCTGGCAGGCGGAGGTCGTCGGGCGGCTGCACCTGCCCTTCGCGATCCTGTCGGATGCGGGGTTCCGCCTCGCCGACGCGCTGCGGCTGCCCTGCTTCGAGGCCGACGGCACGCGGCTGCTCAGGCGCCTGACGATGGTGCTGTCGCAGGGCAGGATCGAGAAGGTCTTCTACCCGGTCTTCCCGCCCGATCGCAGCGCGGGCGACGTCGTCGCCTGGCTGCGCGCCGCTCAGCGCTGACCGGCCTGCCGCGGCAGGAAGACGGTGAGCAGGCCGATCGCCGGCAGGAAGGCGCAGATCGCGTAGACCGTGTCGAGGCTCGTGCGGTCGGCGAGCTCGCCGAGCGCCGCCGCGCCGATGCCGCCGAGGCCGAAGGAGAAGCCGAAGAACACGCCGGCCACGAGCCCGACGCGGCCGGGCAGCAGGTCCTGCGCGTAGACCAGGATCGCCGAGAAGGACGACGACATGACGAGGCCGATCACGAAGGCCAGCACGATCGTCGTCGCGAAGCCGACATGCGGCAGCGCCAGCGAGAAGGGCAGGGCGCCGAGGATCGACACCCAGATGATCGGCAGGCGCCCGATGCGGTCGCCGAGCCAGCCGCCCAGCAGCGCGCCGATCGGCGACGAGGCGAGGAAGACGAAGAGCGCGAACTGCGCGGTCTCCACGTCGGCGCCGAAGCGGCCCATCAGGTAGAACGTGTAGTAGGAGTTGAGGCTCGCCGAGTAGAAGGTCTTCGAGAAGATCAGCGTCACGAGCACGGCGAGCGCCAGCGCGACGCGCGGCTCGGCGAGCTGCACCGAGAGCGGGCGCGCGACCGGCGCGCCCTGCGCGCGGGGCGCACGGCGGTTGCGCGCGTACCAGTTGCCGACGCCAACGAGCACCGTCATGCCGAGGAAGGCAGCGGCGGAGAACCACGCGACGCTGCGCTGGCCGTTGGGGACGACGACGAGCGCGGCGAGCAGGGGCCCGATGGCCGAGCCCGCGTTGCCGCCGACCTGGAACAGGGATTGCGCCAGGCCATGGCGCCCGCCGGAGGCCAGGCGCGCGACGCGCGAGGCCTCGGGATGGAAGACCGCGGAGCCGAGCCCGACGAGGCAGGCCGCGACGAGGATGGTCGCGTAGTCCTCGGCGCGCGCGAGCAGCAGCAGGCCGACCAGCGTCGAGGCCATGCCGGTGGCGAGCGAGTAGGGCATCGGCCTGCGGTCGGTCACCATGCCGACGACCGGCTGGAACAGCGAGGCCGTGCACTGGAAGGCGAGGGTGATCAGGCCGATCTGCCCGAAATCCAGCCCGTGCGTCTCCTTCAGCACCGGATAGATCGCCGGCAGCATCGACTGCATCAGGTCGTTCAGCAGGTGGCATGCCGACAGCGAGAACACGACGGCGAAGGCCGCGCCATGCGCGGAGGGCGCCTGGGGCGCCGCGGCGGGCGCGGTCGAGGCGGCGAGGGGCGATGTGTCGTTGGCCATGGCGCGAGGCTAGGTCCGCGCGGCCGCCCCTGTCGACCCGGCCGCTTGCAACCCGGCCATGCGCAGCCGTGATCCGCTATCCTCGCGCGCGGCCGTCGCCATGGCCGAGTCCCTCGGGGATCCCCGAGGGACCGCCCCGGCGCCAGCGGCCGGGGCGTACCAGGAGGGCAGGAGCCAAGGATGACGGATTTCCCCACGAAGGCGCGCGCCGTCGTCATCGGCGGCGGCGCCGTCGGCTGCTCGGTCGCCTACCACCTGGCGAAGCTCGGCTGGACGGACGTCGTGCTGCTGGAGCGCAAGCGCCTGACCTCGGGCACGACCTGGCACGCGGCGGGGCTGATCGGCCAGCTGCGCGCGACGCTGAACCTGACCAGGCTCGCGAAGTACTCGGCCGAGCTCTATGACGGGCTCGAGGCGGAGACGGGCGTGGCGATCGGCTATCGCCGCAACGGCTCGCTCGGCCTCGCGCTCAGCGAGCACAGGCTCGAGGAATTCGCGCGCGGCGCCTCCATGGCCAGCACCTTCGGGCTGGAGGCGCAGATGCTCACGCCCGCGCAATGCGCCGCGCGCCACCCGCTGGCGGAGATGCATGGCGTCAGGGGCGGCGTGTTCCTGCCGACCGATGGCCATGCCGATCCCGCGAACATCGCGCTGGCGCTCGCCAAGGGCGCGCGCCAGCGCGGCGTGCGCATCTTCGAGAACGTCGCGGTGACCGGCATCGCGCGCGAGCGCGGCCGCGTGACGGGCGTCTCGACCTCGCGCGGGCCGATCGCCGCGGACTACGTCGTCAACTGCGCGGGCATGTGGGGCCGCGAGATCGGCCGCATGGCGGGCGTCAACGTGCCGCTCCATGCCTGCGAGCATTTCTACGTCGTGACGGAGGCGCATCCCGACATCCCGCGCAACCTGCCGGTGCTGCGCGTGCCCGACGAATGCGCCTACTACAAGGAGGACGCGGGCAAGCTCCTCGTCGGCTTCTTCGAGCCGAAGGCGAAGCCCTGGGCGACGCATGGCATCCCGGAGGACAGCGAGTTCATCACGCTGCCCGACGACTGGGACCACGTGGCGCCGGAGCTCGAGAAGGCCGCCGCGCGCGTGCCCCTGCTGGCCAAGGCCGGCATCCGCACCTTCTTCAACGGCCCCGAGAGCTTCACGCCCGACGACCGCTACCTGCTCGGCGAGGCGCCGGAGCTGCGCAACTTCTACGTCGCGGCGGGCTTCAACTCGATCGGCATCCAGTCGGCGGGCGGCGCGGGCAAGGCGCTGTCGGAATGGATGGAGGCGGGCGAGCCGCCCTTCGACCTCGGCGACGTTGACATCAGGCGCATGTTCCCGTTCCAGGGCAACCGCACCTACCTGTTCAACCGCGTCGGCGAGACGCTGGGCCTGCTCTACGCCGACCATTTCCCGCACCGCCACTACGAGAGCGCGCGCGGCGTGCGCCACACGCCGCTGCACGAGCGGCTCGAGGCGCGCGGCGCCTGCTTCGGCGAGAGCGCCGGCTGGGAGCGCGCCTTCTGGTTCCTGCCGAAGGAGGCGGCCGCGCGCGGCGAGAAGCCCGAATACCGCTATTCCTGGAAGCGGCAGAACTGGTTCGGCCACGCGGCGCAGGAGCACCGCGCGGTGCGCGAGGGCGTCGGCCTCTTCGACCTCTCGCCCTTCGGCAAGATCCGCGTCGAGGGGCCGGACGCCGAGGCGGTCCTGCAGCGCGTCTGCGCCAACGACGTCGCGGTCGAACCGGGGCGGATCGTCTACACGCAGTGGCTGAACGGCGGCGGCGGGATCGAGGCGGACCTCACGGTGACGCGGCTCTCGGAGACCGAGTTCCTCGTCGTCACGGGCTCCGCGACCGTGCCGCGCGACCTCGACTGGCTCAGGCGGCACATCCCGGCCGACGCGCGCTGCGTCGCCACGGACGTCACGTCGGGCGAGGCCTGCATCGCCGTCATGGGGCCGCGCGCGCGCGAGCTGCTGGCGCCGCTCGTGGATGCCGACCTCTCGAACGCCGCCTTCCCCTTCGGCACCGCGCGCACGATCGAGATCGGCATGGCGATGGCGCGCGCGCATCGCATCACCTACGTGGGCGAGCTGGGCTGGGAGCTCTACGTGCCATCGGACATGGCGCGGCACGTCTTCGACGTGGTCGCCGCGCGCGGCGACGGGATGGGGATGCGGCCCTGCGGCATGCATGTCCTCGACAGCTGCCGCATCGAGAAGGCCTATCGCCACCATGGCCACGACATCAGCTGCGAGGACCACGTGCTGGAGGCCGGGCTCGGCTTCGCGGTGAAGACGGGCAAGAAGGCGGGGCGCTTCGGCGACTTCGTCGGCCGCGCCGCGGTGCTCGAGCGCGCCGCGCAGGGCCTGCGCCGGCGGATGCTGCAGTTCCGGCTCGACGACCCGCAGCCGCTGCTCTTCCACAACGAGCCGATCCTGCGCGACGGGCGGATCGTCGGCCGCGTCACGTCGGGCGCCTACGGCCACCATCTCGGCGCCGCCATCGGGCTGGGCTACGTGCCGGTCGAGATCGGCGAGGGCGAAGCGGAACTGCTCGGCGCGCGCTGGGAGATCGAGGTCGCCGGTACGCGCTTCGCCGCGCGCGCCAGCCTGCGGCCCATGCACGACCCGAGGTCGGAAAGGCCGCGCGCATGACCCTCACCCCGCAGGCAAGGCGCGCCATGGAGCTCGCGGGCGACCTGCCGACCGGCCTCTCCCCGCCGGAGCTCAGGACGATGTACGCGGCGCAGCGCGCGCGGCTGCAGCCGCCGCGGCCCGAGGTCGCGCGCGTCGAGGACATCTCGATCCCGGGCCGCGACGGGCCCGTGCCCGCGCGGCTCTACGTGCCGCGCGACGACGGCGCGCCGCGGCCGCTGATGGTCTACCTGCATGGCGGCGGCTGGGTCGTGGGCAGCGTCGAGGGCTACGACACGACCTGCCGGCGCCTGGCGCTGAAGGGGGATTGCGCGGTCGTCTCGGTCGAGTACCGGCTCGCGCCGGAGCATCCCTTCCCGGCGGCGCTGCACGACGCGTGGGACGCGACGGCCTGGTGCGCGCGAGAGGCCGCGCGGCTTGGCGGCGACGCGGGCCGGCTGGTGGTCGCGGGCGACAGCGCGGGCGGCACGCTCGCGGCCGTCGTCGCGCTGATGGCGCGCGACGCGGGCGCGCCGCGCATCGCGCTGCAGGTGCTCGTCTACCCGGTCGTCGACCTTGTGCGCGAGACCGACGCGCATGTCCGCAACGCCGAGGGCTACATGCTCACGACCGCGGCGCTGCGCTGGTTCTACGACCGCTACGTCCCCGACCGCGCGATGCGCGCGGACTGGCGCGCCTCGCCGCTGCTCTGCCCGGTGCTGCGCGGCGTCGCGCCCGCGCTGGTGATCGCGGCCGAGCACGACCCGCTGGTCGACGAGGACGCGGCCTATGCCGGGCGCCTGCGCGACGAGGGCGTGCCGGTCGACTACGCCTGCTTCCCCGGCATGCTCCATCCGTTCTTCACGCTTGGCGGCGTCATCGACGACGCCGCGCGGGCCGAGGACATGGTCGCGGCCGCGGTGGCGCGGCTGCGCTGACGAAGCGCGCGCGCCGCAGCACCCGTTCGGGATCGCTAGCCGCCGGGCCCGCCACGCCCAGGTTCCGGCGCGCCGCGTTTGCCTCTAGTCTTGGCCGCGCGGAATGGCGGGCCGGGGGGCTCGCGGCTGCGGGGAGGGAGCTTGGCGCAGGAGCCTGGCGCTGCCACGGGCGAGGGATGGTCGCCGCGCGCGACGCCCTATTGGTGGGACGCGGCGCCGCCGGAGGATTCGCGCGTCGAACTGCCTGCGCGCGTCGACGTCGCGATCGTGGGCAGCGGCTTCGCCGGCCTGTCCGCCGCGCTCGAGGCCGCGCGGGCCGGCGCCGCGACGCTGGTGCTCGATGCCGGTCCCCTTGGCGGCGGCGCGTCGTCGCGCTCCGGCGGCATGGTGAGCTCGGGCCAGAAGCTCGTCCTGACCGAGGCGCTGAAGGGCCTGCCCGTGGCGCGGCAGGTGGCCGCGCTGGAGGACAGCAAGGCGACCTTCGAGTTCCTGAAGGACCTCGTGTCGCGCGAGGGCCTCGATGCCGACCTCCAGCTCTGCGGCCGCTTCTTCGGCGCCTTCGCGCCCTCGCATCTCGAGACGCTGCGCCGCAACGCCGAGACGCTCCATCGTCGCATCGGCGTGACGATCCGCGTGCTGTCGCGCGCGGAGCAGCACGAGGAGGTCGGCTCCGCCTATTTCCATGGCGGCTTCGTGGTGGAGGAGTATGGCGGGCTCCATCCCGCCAAGCTCAACCGCGCGCTTCGCGACGCCGCGCGCCGCGCGGGCGCGACGCTCGCGAGCCATGCACGGGTGCTGTCGACCATGCGCGCGGGCGCCGGCCACGTGCTGCGCACGGAGCGCGGCGAGGTGCGCGCCGACCAGGTGCTCTTCGCGACCAACGGATACACCGACGGCGCCGCGCCATGGCTCGCGCGCCGCGTGCTGCCCGTGGCCAGCTACCAGGTCGCGACGGAGCCGCTGCCGCCAGGCCTGATGGACCGGCTCGTGCCGCGGCGGCGCATGGTGACCGACAGCCGCAGGGAGCTGACCTACGCCCGGCCATCGCCGGACGGCACGCGCATCCTGTTCGGCTGCCGGCCGCGGGCGATCGACGCGGATCCGCTCCGGCTCGCGGGCCGCTTGCGCGCGCGCATGCTGCGCATCTGGCCGGAACTCGCGGGGCTGCGGATCACGCATGCGTGGGGCGGCTTCGTCGGCATGACCGCCGACCGCATCGCCCATGTCGCGGAGAAGGACGGCGTCCTGCACGCGGCGGGCTGCAACGGCAACGGCGTCGCGCTGATGACCTTCCTCGGCTGGCATGCGGCGCAGCTCATGCTCGGGCGCACCAACCGGCGCGCCTTCTTCGCGGACCTCCCCTTCCCGGCGCTGCCCGCGCCGGCGCGCGCGCCCGGCTTCGTCGCGCTGGCGAGCGCCGCCTACCACCTGCGCGACTTCGCGGACAACCCGGGCGAGGTCGCGCGCGAGCGCCTCGGCCGGGCCGCGCCGGCTTCCACCCAGCAACGCAAGAAGGAGACGACGCCATGAACAAGACGCGCTTCGCGGCAGCCCTGCTCGCCCTCGGCCTCGCCGCCGGCCAGGCGGTGGCGCAGCAGCTCCCGCCGCTGCCGCAATCCATCCGCGACCACGGCGTGCTGCGCGCCGGCGTGCGCTGCGACCAGCCGCCCTATGGCTTCCGCGGATCCGATGGCGGCTTCGCCGGCGTCGAGGTCGAGATGGCGAGGCAGATGGCCGCCTGGGCCTTCGGTGCCGCCGAAAAGATCGACCTGCAATGCGTGACCGCCGACAACCGCATCCCGCAGCTCAACGCCCAGCGCGTCGACCTGCTGATCGCGACGCTCGGCGTGACGCCGGAGCGCGCGCGCGTGATCGACTTCTCGGACGCCTACCGCTGGGGCGGATCGGACCTGCTGGTCAAGAAGGGCAGCCCGATCCAGAAGCTCGACGACGTGCGCAACCGCACGGTGATCATGCTCCGCGGCACGACGCAGGCGCTCTGGTTCGACGCCAACATGCCGGGGCTGCAGTCGCTGCGCCTCAACACGGCCTCGGACGCGCTCCAGGCGCTGCAGCAGGACCGCGGCGAGGCCTATGCGCACGACGCCGCGACGCTGATCGTGATCGCGGCGCGCGACCCGAGCCTGCGCCTCGTCGGCGAGCCCTTCGCGATCGCGGACGCCGCCGTGGGGCTGCGCAAGAACGAGGCGCAATGGGGGGCGTGGATCAACGCCGCGCTCGCGCGCATGAAGGCCGAGGGCCTCTACACCACCTGGCTCGAGCGCTGGGTGCCGGCGGAGATCCGCCAGCCCTACACCGACGCCTTCATCAAGCCGCGCCCCACGGCGCGCTGAGGCCCGGGCATGGAGTTCGACCTCGCCTACCTGGCTCGGCAGGTGCCGGCGCTGCGCGCCGGCTTCCTGCTGACGATCCAGGTCAGCGCGATCGCCGTGCTCCTGTCGGTCGGCATCGGCCTGGTCGGCGCCTGCCTGCGCGTGATGCGCGTGCCGGTGCTCGCCCAGGCCGTCGCCGCCTATGTCGAGTTCATCCGCAACACGCCGCTGCTCGTGCAGCTCTTCTTCGTCTTCTTCGGCCTGCCGGCGCTCGGCCTGAAGCTGTCGCTGTTCTGGTCGGGCGTCGTGGCGCTGACGCTCTGGGCCGGTGCCTTCCAGGTGGAGAACGTGCGCGGCGGGCTCGCGGCCATATCCCCGGGCCTGCGCGAGGCGGCGCGCGCGCTCGCCCTGTCGCGTGGCCAGTACCTGCGCCTCGTCGGGCTGCCGATGGCGGTGCGGACGGGACTGCCGTCCATGCTGAACACCTGCGTGTCGCTGGTGAAGAACAGCGCCTATGTCTCCGCCATCGGCCTGCAGGACCTCGCCGGCGTCGCCTTCGACCGCATCGCCAGCGACTTCCGCGCCTTCGAGATGCTGGCCGTCCTTCTTGTCGGCTACCTCGCCCTCGTGCTTTCGCTCAGCGCGGCGGTGCGGCTGCTCGAGCATCGGCTTCAGACGCCGTTCCGCCCATGAGCTACGCCCTGCAGCAGATCGTCGAGAACGCGCCGCTGCTGCTGATCGGGCTGCGCGCGACGCTCATGCTCGCCGTCGTGACGCTCGCGGCGTCGACCGCGATCGGGGTCGTGCTCGGCACCCTGGCGACGCTCAGGCCGCGCTGGATCCGCGCCTGCGTCGCGCTCTACGTCGAGGTCTTCCGCGACATCCCCCTGATCGTCACGATCTTCGCGATCTTCTTCGGCGCGCCCTTCCTCGGGGTGCCGCTCAAGCCCTTCCCGGCGGTGGCGCTGGGCCTGTCGCTCTGGGGCGGGGCGAACGGCGCGGAGATCGTGCGCGGCGGCATACTCAGCGTCTCGCGTGGCCAGCTCGAGGCGGCGACGGCGCTCGGCCTGCGGACATGGAAGATCTACCTGCTCGTCCTCTGGCCGCAGGCGCTGCGCGCGGTCCTGCCTGCCTATACCGGCCTGCTCGCCCTCATCGTGCAGTCGACCTCGCTGGGCGCGCTGGTCGGCGTGACCGAGTTCCTCAAGGCGGGCGGCCTGATCATCGAGCGCAGCACGGTGATGCAGGGCATCAACCCGGCCTTCGGGATCTACTTCTTCGTGCTCTGCACCTATTTCGCGATCTGCTCCGTGCTGACGCTCGCGTCGCGCCGCCTCGAGCGTCGCCTCGGGCGCCAGGCGGGCGGCGGCGCGACGATCCGCGCGCCCGACGCGTCGCGGCTCTGATCCATCCCGGAGGAACGTCCCATGTCGCATGCATCGAAGGTGAGCCGCCGCCTGACGGAGGCCGTGGCCCCCGAGGTCATCGAGCACGTCTACGCGCCTCGCCTCGCCGCGGAGATGGTGGTCGTCTTCCCGCTGCTCTCGGCCGCCAACGCCGCGCACCTCGTCATGCTGGAGCGGCAGGGCATCCTGTCGCGCGCGCATGCGCGCGCCATCGCCGGCGCGCTGCTGCGCATTGACGAGGAGGGCGCGGGCGCGATCGACCCCGACCCGGCGCTGGAGGACGCCTACTTCAACGTCGAGGCGCGGCTCGTCGCGCTGTGCGGCGCGGACGCCGGCGGGCGGCTGCACATCGCGCGCAGCCGCAACGACCTTTCGGCCGCGCTCGACCGGATGCGGGCGCGCGAGGTGCTGCTGCGGCTCGTCGCCGGCGCCCTCGCGCTCCGCCGCACGCTGCTCGAGCGCGGCGCGCTCTTCGCGGAGGTCGTGATGCCGGGCCACACGCACCTGCAGCCCGCGCAGCCGATCACCTTCGGCTACTACCTGACCGGCCTCGCCTCGGCGCTCGCGCGCGACACGGCGCGGCTGCTCGACGCCTGGCCGCGGCTCAACCTGTCCCCGATGGGCGCCGCGGCAATGGCGACCACGACCTTCCCGATCGACCGGCCGCTCGTGGCGCGGCTGCTCGGCTTCGACGGCGTCCTCGAGCACGGGCTCGACTGCGTCGCCAGCCGCGACTTCTCGGTCGAGCTTGTCGCCGCCGCCGCGCAGCTCGCGCTGACGCTGAGCCGCTTCGCGCAGGACATGCATGTCGCGGTGTCGCACGAATTCTCGGCCGTCGCGTTCCCGGATTCGGTCTGCGGCACGTCCTCGATCATGCCGCAGAAGAAGAACCCGGTCGTGCTCGAGCACCTGAAGGGCAAGGCCGCGCATGTCGTGGCTGCCTTCGCCTCGGTCGGCGCGTGCATCCGCGCGAGCCACTTCACCAACACGCTCGACGCGCATCGCGAGGGCCAGGCGATGGCGTGGCCGGCGCTGGTCGAGGCGGAGCGCGCGCTGGCGCTCGCGCAGATCGCGGCGGCGAGCGCGCGGCCCAGCGAGGAACTCCTCCTGGCGCGCGCGCGCGCGAACTTCTCGACCGCCACAGACCTCGCCGATGCCCTGGTGCGTGGTGCGGCGATGGACTTCCGCACGGCGCACCATGTCGCCGGCGCCGTGGTCCGCCGGCTCATGGACGCCGGGCTCGGCGCGCACCAGGCCGACGCGGCGCTGGTCGACGCGGCGGCGATGGAGGTCGCCGGCCGCAAGGCGGGGCTGCCGGACGACGTGGTGGCGCGGGCGCTCGATCCCGTGCGCGGCGTCGCCGCGCGCGACGTCCTCGGCGGCCCGGCGCCGGTCGAGGTCCGGCGCATGGCGGCCAGCATGGGGGCGGCGCGCCTCGTGGACGCGGCGCAGTTCGACGGCTTCCGCGATCGTCTCGCGGGCGCCGCCGGGGAGCGGACAGCGGCGTTGCGCGCGCTCGCCGCCTGACCCACCCCGTGCTGCGCGATGCGGGTCGCCCTGGCCGCTTCGACGGTGCGGCGGCTCGCGTGTTGACGTCGCCGAAGGCGCGACGATAAGTGACCGGCATCAGGAACGAGGAAGAACCCCATGTCGACACCCGGAGCAGCAATCCACGCCCAGAGGCGCGCGTGAGCTTGTCCGCGAATTTCACCCCCGTCGCCTCCGCCATCGGCGGCGCGATGATAGGCGCGGCCGCGGTCGCGCTCATGGCCGCGTTTGGCCGGATCGCGGGCGTCAGCGGGATCGCCTCGCGCCTGCTGCCGCCGCATGCCGACGACGGCTTCGCCGGGCGCCTCGCCTTCGTGCTCGGCATCGCCGCCGCGCCGCTCGTCGCGTGGATCGCGTCCGGCGCGATGCCCGTGCCGCGCATCGAGGCATCGATCCCGGTGCTCGCGATCGCAGGACTGCTCGTCGGCTTCGGCTCCACCTGGGGCAGCGGTTGCACCTCCGGGCACGGCGTCTGCGGCCTCTCGCGCCTGTCGCCGCGCTCGCTGGTCGCCACCCTGGCCTTCATGGCCACGGGCATGGCGACCGTCTTCGTCGTCCGCCATCTCGGCTGAGGCGCGCCATGGCCATCCTCGTCCAGTTCGCCATCGGCCTCGTGTTCGGGCTCGGCCTCGTCGTCGCCGGCATGTCCGATCCCGCCAAGGTCCTCGACTTCCTCGACGTCGCCGCGATCGCCTCGGGCGGCTGGGATGCGAGCCTCGCCTTCGTGATGGCCGGCGCGATCGCCGTCGCCCTGCCGGGGTACAGGCTGGTGCTGCGCCGGCGCGCGCCGCTCCTCGCCGGGCGATTCCAGCTGCCGACCGGCTCGGAGATCGACGCGAAGGTCGTGGCCGGGCCTGCCATCTTCGGCATCGGCTGGGGCCTCGCCGGCATTTGCCCGGGTCCCGCCTTCGCGCTGCTCGCGAGCGGTGGCGCGGCCGCCGGGGTCTTCGTCGCGGCGATGTTCGCCGGCATGGCCGCCGCGCGCGGCCTCGCCGCGCGGCGCGGCTGAGCCAGCGTCCGCAGCGGTGAGGCACGGCATGGACAGGCCAGAGATAGCCGCCTTCTTCGACGCGACGACGAACACCATCAGCTACGTCGTCCGCGATCCCGGCTCCCGCGCCTGTGCCATCGTCGATCCGGTCATGGACTTCGACCAGGCCGCCGGGCGCATCGCCTTCGTCGGCGCCGAGGCGATCG